>Ga0075030_100001763_pt1 | contig 19541 bp, 20 predicted proteins | sample LitLauG_LLR_2012_FD_71393 | JGI IMG/M metagenome (GOLD analysis project Ga0075030, IMG submission 71393) | Freshwater sediment microbial communities from Pennsylvania, USA - Little Laurel Run_MetaG_LLR_2012 | ecosystem: Environmental > Aquatic > Freshwater > Creek > Sediment | place: USA...
GAAGGACCGTCCCGGATGTCAACGAAACCTGGTGCCGGCATTTGGCGCACTGGTGGCGCCTTTGGTTCACCAATTCATACGCTCTTTTGTGCCCGCATCGCGGACAAGTGAAGCCATCCGGCCAACGGCACGCCGACAGATACTGCTGGCAAGCCTCCTTCGTGGCGAAGTCGGTCTGAAACTGCCGAAGCGTCTTGGGGAACGGCGGTCGGGCCACTCCTATACACTACCCGTTGGGGGTAGCTGAAGCAACCAGATAGTCAGGAGCCGCCTACTAGCGCATAATTGCACCATCACTGCTGGCCGCCATTCCGGAGCTGAGGTCATTGGAGCTTTCCCTCACCGAAGTTGTGATCCCGAATGGCCCTGTCCACGTTGCGAGTGGTATCAAGCAGACTGCCACTTCCGTCGTTTAGGATGCGAAGCAGATAAGGGTCGATTCAAGAATCAGTGTGAGTTGGAAAAAGGCGCATTCCGGGCCGAGTGCGAAGCCAAAAAGGTAATCGACCGTGGAGCCTGCGAGTTCGCAAAATCAGCCCGGCTGCAGGCTTGTGTGGCGAATCAGATGTGGCTGCTCAAATGGGGGGGCAGCACTTCGCCAACTTGTTTGGAAATACTGAGTTTAACAATGTGAAGGCTAATCTGTTTCTTGACAAAGCAGTATTCGAGAATGATCTTAGCTCGATTTCTGTGAACGCCCGTGTGAAGGCACAATCCGAGGCGGTTGCGACATTTGACCTTCGTCCGGTGAATGCGGGCTATTTCTTCTGTCCACCTCCATTTGGAGGGCAAGTTAGATTCGATGTCTCAATTCCAATACAACCCCTTGCCCTCTCTGCCACAACTGACTGGCACAAAACAAGAAACTGGGGAATTGATTCTTACGCTTGAATCGAGAGCAGAAGGTGACGGTCTTGACATCGGCACCTCCAATTCTTCTCTTAATCGCTCAGAATCCGCACTTCTTTCCATCATGCGCCCCACTTGCCATTATAGGAAGTTCCCTTGGCCTAGTAGATGCAGTAATTAACAAGGGCGTGCCAAAGGATCTCCTTCAGCAGGACTACACGCGAACCATACCATCCCAGAAGTGGACTCTCAGTATGAAGCCTATTAAACTTGTTGTAAAAGATGAGGAGCTTATTCTTGCCCCGCAGTGGAGGTATCCTGCTTCACTAGACGCGCGCTGCCATAGCGAGCTTCCATCGTCAGTCGCACGCTCTCGGCAGCCCGGCGCGCTGGCGGGTACTGGTCGGCAAGGAGTCCGGCGAGGCTGAAGCTGAAGTGTTGGCCGGGCGCATTCGCGCGGGCTGTGCGCTTTCAGCTGGCGCTTTTGTAGTTCGTGTCGATGGCCAATAGCCGCGCGATGGCAGAGAATACACCTAACCCGGCACGGCCCGGCTACCCATGCGGGTCCGAATCCAAGTTGGTATCAATGCAATTATGGATGCTGACGTGAGAAAGCAACTTTTGTCAATAGCACAGAAGTAGGTTTGAGAGCGAGGAGAAGCAACCGGCTAAGAATCTGGAGCTACCGCGTGGCCTGAGGAAATCGGAGTGCATTTGACCAAGGACTTGCTAGCGGAGTCCGAGACTAGCTTCGTTCGAACCGGGAGCGGCGTGGTGGGGCGTCCGACCCCCATACCTCAGTATGAGGGTATCGCATCTATTAATCAATGAATCTATGACTCACCACACCAGAGTAAGTGCTATTTTGACCTCGAGAAAGGGTTTGTCCGCAACCTGCTTGACGTCTTTTCGGAACAAGAACTGAACAAAAAGTGACAAGTTTTGGAGAATGCCCGCACAATAGGCATTCGCGTGAATGTTGGGATCGCGCCGGTTCGTGATGACCGCGGTTCGGGTCCATCAAGTGCCCGCACCGAAACCACGAGGCAATGCTCTCGACCATTTAGACCGAGTCGCTTAAATCGGGGTCTCTCCCGTCGTGCGGATCTCGCCAGTCGGCGTAATGAGGTTAGACCTCGGACTCCGGTCCACGGTTTTTGTATTTCCGGCATAACGCGGTTAACTTTTTTAGCGTTCTTTGCAACATTGCGGGCTTGGCGAGAGATCTATGGGACCACATCACGCGGCATCTCGTCGGTTTGAGGTCGAAGGCCTCGCTAGATGACGGCTATTCTATGTCGATCGAAACGCCTTTGCCGCCGTCCGATGCATAGTTGGGACCGATCGCGTGGACGCCAATAAAGTAGGTACCTACGGGCAGATCCTTTCCCTTAGGAAATCCTGTAGATTTGCTCCAGGTACTGGAAGACAAAGATGTAGGTAGCCAAACAAACGCTGCCGATCCCGGTGCGGGGACCCACTTTTTCCCATTCCAAAACAGCTGGGTGCTCTTTGACCGTATAAATAGGTTTACCTTGTTCACCGTTGATAAGCACCCCTGGTTTCCAGCCAAGCCATTTACTTTCTTGATGGAAGATAGCTTGGCACCGTTCTCAGGAGACGTAACCTCTGGCAGAATTGGACAACGTTGAGCTTGAGTGATAGCTGGTGTCACGCAGGCTAAGACAAGGAGGGTTACGGCTAGTCGTTTGTGCACGTGTGCAGTATACCACAATCGGGCCCGCCTCAAGTATTGGAACCAAGACCTACCTGCGATTCAGACACTGGGGGCGCCTTGAGCTCCTGAGGGGTGCTGGGGTAGTCGATGCGGAAGAAAAGCAGGAAAGCTCCGGAACGCTTTGGCGTTCGCTCGGAGGTTAGGGCAGGAGAGTGTTCCTGGCGGTGGGCGGAGTCAGATATGCGTGTTTTGGAGGATATAGGGTCGGGTTCCGCCGAAGGCATTGGCGTCGAGGTCGTAACGCGGGTTGCGTGCAGCGTACGTCTGGCCATTTGTACTGCCGGTGGCGCTCTTCGGGCAGGAGTTCTTGGTGGAACGGATCTGCGCGGCGGTGCAGCGTGCGGCAGTGGTGACCAACACGGAGTTTCTGCTTTGGCCGTGCTCGTCTGTCGATCGCACCGAAAAACTGGGCCATTTTGGCGGTGTGGAACGGACCAGTGCGTGGGTTACGCGCCGGCCTGCAGCAGGGCAGAAAAATGGGCCGGTAGCCTTTTACTTCGACACTTTCTTTGCGGCTTCGGTCTCCGCGGCTTGTTGAGCCAGCCAGGCGCGGTAGGATTTGCCCGTGACCTTCAGAATGATTGCTCGCTCGACCAGTCGATCCAGGAAGGCCATGGCCAGAGGACCGTCGGGTAGATAATCCCCCCACTTTTCGAAATCCACGTTGGTCACTACCGCGGTCGAGCGCTTCTGATTGCGAGCGGCGATAATCTTGTATAGCAGGTGAGCGGCTTCCGGACACTCGACGCGTTCGATGCGGTCGAACCCGAACTCATCGATTATAAGGAGGTCCGGACTCGCGTAGCGACGCAGGCGTGCGGGCAGGGTTTTGTCGGCGAGCGATGCGGTCAGGTCGGACAGCAGTTCCGCGGAGGTTCGGTAGAGAACGCGGTAGCCATGCACGCAGGCCTTCTGCCCTACCGCCTGGATGATGTGACTTTTCCCGATCCCGCTCCAACCGACCAGGATCAGGTTGGCGCGGCGGCGGATGAAATCGCCGGTGGCTAGCTCTTCGATCTGCACGCGGTCGAAGGCTTCGGGGTTGAACTGCCAATCGAATCCTTCCAGGACTTTCTCCTCCGCAAAGTGCGCTTCGCGAATACGGCGCGCCACCCCGCGCTCGCGGCGGGCATGCGCCTCAGCTCCCAACAACAGATCCAGGAACTGCAGGTGGGGCAGGGCCTCTTTCTCCGCTCTGGACAACAGCTCATCCAACGTGGCGGGCGCCAGTGGAATGCCCAGTGTGGCGCAGTGGCTCAAGCACCGGTCACGCAGCGGGATCGTCACCTTCGTCGTGGTCGTCTTTGTCGTCGTGGTCTTCGTCTTCTGTTTCATCGCCAGAGGCCGTTTCTTCCAGCAGTGCCTGATACTCCGCCGTGGAACGCACCGACAAAGGGGACTGCCGGAAGATCTCGTCGAGTTGTTCCTGCGCTTCCGCTTCCAGCGACTCCCACACCGACCGCGGGCGCGCCTGCGCCGCCAGGATTCGTTCCACCGCCGACCAGGAGTAGGCGCGGTACCGGACGGCGCGTTCCAGTGCTCGCGCCAAGTCGTCGCGGTGATAGGTGGCCAGCAGGCCCAGGACGCGTGCCGCTTCGTTTTTCCCGCAGCGGCGGGTGCGGATCAGTTCGTCGAAGAACCGCACTCCGTGTGGCCCGAACTCGGCGAAGCGCTCCTTCAGCAGTTCGTATTTCTGTTGATGATCGCGTCCCGGAGCATGTTCCGGCAGGCTGCGCTTCTCTCCGGCGATCGCGGAAGGGTAAAGTTCATGGCGGGCGACCTCGCGCACATCAGGGCCGTAGATGATCAGTTCCTTCTCGGTGATGCGCAGCGGCAGCAGTTCGCCAATCCGCTGCCAGGGCACGGAGTAAAAGTTCTGCCGGTACATCACATGGCCTTCGCTGTTGACGGTCCGGTAGAGGACCTGGGCGGTGTCGTAGGGTCTGGCGGGCAAACTCAGCAGGTGCGGTTTCTCTTCCTGGAACCGGTCGATGGGCCGGGCCTTGATCTCGTGATGGAAGCGCACATCGGCGGTCTCGGCCAGCCATTGCGCCGTGACCTCATTCAAGTGCTCCAGGGAAGTGAACGTGCGGCCGTTGAGGAGGTTCTGCGAAATATACGAAAACGGCCGTTCAATCTTACCCTTCGTTTGGGGACGATGAGGGCGGCATGCCCACGGCTGAAAGCCATAGTAGGTGGCGAAAGCCAGGAAGCGGGTGTTGTAAATCGGCTGGTCGCCGTCATAGCCGGTCACCACGACTTTCATGTTGTCGTACAGACAGGTGGCGGCCAGACCACCCATGTACTCAAACGCGCGGACGTGTTCGCGGATCGTGGTGGCAAAATCCTGCTTCTCGACGAACCGGACATACTGGCGGCGCGAGTAAGCCAGAATATAACTGAAGGCGTGCACGCGGCGCCGGCCTTCGACGGTGAAGGCGATCTCGTAGGGCGAGTAGTCCATCTGCGATTGCACACCCTGAGCCGTTTCAAATCGCTCGACGGGTGGTTTCGGCAGATGCGGGCGGAGCCTGCGCAGCCACTCGCGCACAATGGTATATCGGCCCTGGAACCCCAACCGGCGCAGTTCTTCGTGCAGCCGCACGGCTGTGAGCTGGGGATAGCGTTCCAGCAGTTGCATGATCTGATCCGCGAACGGGTCCAGCAGGCTCGGCCTGCGTACGCGCTCCTGTTCCGCGGCGCCCGTGCGGCGGTTCTCGTGAACCGCCAACACGTGCGCCACGCTCTTGCGGTCGATGCCCAGCAGGCGCGCAATCCGGCGCTGCGAAGTGCCACCGTAGTGCAGTCGGACGATCTCGTTGCGCGTGGACTCGTTCATGCGTGTTCCAGTTCGCTGACGAAGTCCCGGCTCAGCACCGCCACCGATCCCGCATCCCGCGCCAGTTTCTGGAAACGGGGCGTCAGGATCACGCGATCTTCCGGCGTCAGTCCCGTACGGCCCTGGTGCGCCAGCCATACCTCCATGCGGCCCAGCACGTCCAGCAGCAGCCCGACCCGCTTCCACACCTGGTTTCCGGCTTCGCTCAGCCGCGGATCGCGCACCACCGGGAGCGCTCCCTTGGCCTGCGATAGCGCTTCGCGCGGATGCTGCAGCAGGTACTGTTGCTGGCGCCGTTCGGAGCATCGCAGCCACAGATCCACCACGCCGGCCAACTCCGCGGTAGTCAGCGCCTCGCGCCGGGTCGCCTCCAGGACTTCCGCCTGGTTGCCCTCCGGCAACCGCACGACCTGCCGCGCAGCGGTGGGCGACAACAGACCGACGCGTAGTTCGTCCTTCGCCTTGGCTCCCAGCCTCTCGATCAGCGCCAGCCGACGGCACACCCAACTCTTGTGCCGTCCCAACAGTTCCGCCACCTCCACCTGGCTCATTCCGTCTTCTCGCACCAGCGCCTGAATGATCCAGGCTTCTTCCAGTTCCCGTGTGCGGCCCCCGGCGCGATTGAGCCCGTAGATGGCCGCTTTGGCCGTCCGCTCGTCGGCCTCCAGAAGTCGGGCCGACAGATGGGAGATGTGTGCCGTGCGCGCCGCGCCGAGACGCTTGAAGCCATCGATGAGCTCGTAGCGTTGCTGGCGCTGGCATACCACCACCGGCGACAACTGCCCGTAGCGCTCCAGCGACCGCGCCATGGCTCGCTCCGCCTCCGGCAGGTGCAGGCGATAGCGGCCGTAGTGTTCGCCGATGGCCTGGCATTCCAGTTCCAGCACGTTCTCGTTGGCCCAACGCAGCACAGGCTGAATGTACGCGCAGTACTGGGGATCGATCAATATGGCAAGCTCATCTCGGCGTCAGGCGCGCTCTCACGGCAGCCATCCGCGGGGCCACCTTCCAGGAAGAGGACGGCGCCTAGCGCACCTCCTGTGCCAGCGCCGCTCTCGTTCCCAGACACGCTCCATCGCACGCTGGCACGCCGGCGAGCAGAACCGCTGCAGTGGCGATCGCCGCGAGCGCGCGAAGCATTCGTAGCAGCCGGGCCGGTTGCAGCAGCCGTCGAAAAAACTTCTTAGGGATGACCCTCGCGGCTTCTGGAACTGCTTCTTTCTCTGGTGGTTTTCGGTCTTTGACGCGCTCCCGGTAGCGCCGGCTTTGCTCGTTCCGTTTCTGTTTGCACGCCGCCGTGCCCCGGTACTTCTGCTGGGCCTTCCACTCCGACCATTGGCGCTTCGACTCGCGGCAGCCATCGCTGCAATACCGCTGCCGCGCATGTCGCGGGCGAAACCGCTGTTCGCATCCCTTCAACAGGCACCGGCGGGTCCGCGGCCGGCGAGATGGCCGTTTCCGCCCGCGGGCAGCTTGCCTTTCGCCATGCCTTGTAGCATTCTCGTGAGGGCCCATGGGAGGTGATGCTCCCAGAAGCTCAGGCCCTGGAGGGGAATGTCACTCCTCTCCGGGGCACCGATATCCGGCTCAGCGGAAACTCAACACTCTATCAAAGCTGCGACTCCTCTACCCGGGTGCCGGAGAAAGCGCTGGCGGCCCGTCAGCTCGTCTCCCCGATGCTCTTTTTCCCTCCACAGGCGGGCGCAGTTGTGGCAGGCTACTGATCCCTCCTGAAACCAGTTGGTTCCTCACCCCTCGGCGCCGCAGCTTCTGGTGCCTCTATTTCCCGGAGAAATAGGGCGCGACTCCAAACGACCGAAGCACTCCCCCGCCGCGCGGAGTTGACTGGCTGCTCACACCGAGCTGGTCCATTCACCGCCATCGAGCGTTGGCGGCGTGGTCCCCCCTGGTCCCGCCAAAATGGCCCTCTCCCCCACCGCCATCAACACTCGTCTGGTTCCCCGATTCACCACCGCCGTTAACGCCACCGGACACCGGCTTCAACTCGGCAGACCTCGACCGGCGAGGCCGAGCAGGGTCCGGGGCGGAGCCAGCGGCGGTGCAGTCGGCGCCGACGGGGTGGGCGAAGCGGAAGCCGCAAGTCCGGACCTGCCCTGTTGCCAAGGTCCGCTGGTGTTTGGCTTCGCGCTTCTCAATCCGGGGTGGTTTGGCTGGCACAGGAGGCGGTGGCGCGGCACCGGCACATAGGGGTCCCTGACGAAGCGGCGCAACCGGCAGTACAAGGGCTTCTGGGACGTCACCCGCATGCACTCCTGTGCCTTTTCGTTGGTCGTCAATCAGGCACTGTTGGTTCTACTCGCTTACACTCTGGTGCAAACTCACCTGGTCTTGCGTCAGCGCCAGGAACTGAATCGCGGCATCTGGGAATACACCCGCCAACTGCTCTCGCCCAGCCTGGAAGTGGTGGCGGGAAGTGGTGGCGGTTTGTTTATCGCCAGCGATTCTGTCTGCTGACGCTCGTTGAATTCGGCCGGATCCTGCTGGATACCACCGATCCGGCCCGCGCGGCAAGGTTGCGTGAGAAACTGAGGCGAATCGAGCGAGAGCCGAATTCTCTGTTAGAAAACGCGCGATCTACATAGCCCCAGACGTACGCTGCCACGCAACCCGCGCTTCACCCTCGCCACCGGTCACTTCGGTGGCGCAGGATCATAGTTTTCGTCCACACCCGCCGCCCCTCCATTGCCGCGCACCCGCACCCATGCTTTCCACAAGACGTCACTCCTGTAGATCCGGTCGTACAACGCATGAAAGCGTCGCGTCTTACTCTGCTTGGCACACACCCATAGCTTGCGTTGGAGTTCTTGCACTTTGTCTACTACTACCAGGGATTTGTCCGTTTCCGGCATGCCCTCGCGCTTACCTCCACCCAAGCCCGATCAAAGCAGGGCCCCTTCCCTCCAGCGTGTTGTCATGCACGCCTTCCTCAGTACTATGAGCCCCTCGGACTCCCTCCCGGCTCCGCGCGATTTCAGCCGTCCGGCCTTATACACACGGTCTTTGCCCGACGCAGGCTGCCAGGTAGGGTCTCTCCTGTTCCGCATCCTTCTGTTCAAGCGTGCCGCCGCCTCAAAACCCCGGAGAGGTCCAGCAGACGTTCTGGAACCGGCCTGCTGTCTGTTGCCTTCGCCGTGAAATGATCGGCTCGGCCCTCTCGAACACCTTTCGGCTGATACTATGACGTGGCTATAGCGTTCACTTCCGTTGCGGCCCGCTTGTTTGCTCTCCGCCTGTAGCGGACTTTTGACACCCCGCTTCGGCCGGTCGGATCTCTCCTCCCGCCTGGGGTCTGCTACCGGGTGCTCCAGCGCTTGCCCGGACAGGACTCTCACCTGCAAGAAGAATACGTCTTCATCAGGACGCACCATCCTTAACCAGTATATTTCAAATCCACAACGCTGGCGTTTAGGTGTAGGGTCATGGGAGTTATCCTAAAGGTCCGTTCCTAACCTCGCGCACGACTCTTGTTCTGGTTTCGCAGACAAAGCCTCAGTGCTCCACCTCCACGGATACTAGCCGGAATTGAGTGCCCTCGCCAGTGGAGCGTTTTCGAGCATCCCCTGCGGCTTCAAGCAGTAAGAGCTTTTATCGCCGGGGAGCCCGGTCCTTTCACTTGTAACAGCAGCCCAAACCAGTCTCCTTTCAAATGGACCTCGGACACATCACCCACGTGCTTATTATAGCCACCGACCGACACGCGACCCGCCACAATGGCAGGAGGGCATTGCAGCGGCCTCCAACTAGCCGTAAGAGCCCCTATTTCCTAACGATAGGTCTACTTAGACGAGCCGCACAATAGACCAGCCGGGAACGATATCAATCAGCCTGACCAAGCGATCGGGCTCGGCCCACTTTACGTACGAGAATTCCGCAGAGAGCCTCGAGCACATGAACCGCTCTCGAAAGCCTGGACAGTGCACGAAGCACGTGGAGCCGGAAAACGTCAAATCCCACAGTCCTCGTGACTCGAAATCGTTGACGATCTGATTTTGTGGTACGCCATCCGCGATCTTCACAATTAACGAGCCGGCGATATTTGGATAGAGGAGAGAGCCCTCATCCAGTGCCGGAATACTGCGTATTGCCGCCCGTGACTCATCCGGAAACGTAGGATCACCGCTGAGGACAGCTGACCACAAGAAAGAAACACCAACAAGGGCCTCGTAGCCTACATCAAGTATAAAGAGGAATTCGGGGGGGAATGCCACTCCCAGCGTTGCCTTTCCCGAAACTGTTCCCTCGATTAGGCAACGAAGCAGGTAAAGCGAGAATGATTTCGTCGCCGGCAGCGCTTCCCCTTTGGAGAGAGTTGTTTGCGCCAACTCCCGACACAGATGCTCAGCGTTCTCCGACGCTTTTAAGGCGACGTAACCTGGCAGGTCAAGCGCTTTGCGGACGGTGGTAGTAATCAGCGACCACGGTAGTGCATCTCCTCCGCCCCTGGCTGACAGAGGGAAAACGCCGCCGCCCCTTACAGACCACGGCAACGCGTCTCCTCCGCCCCGGGCCACAAGCGCACTAATCTCTGTGGTGCTCGCGAACGTCAGAATTGCTTCCTGGGCTATCTCCGAAAGCACTTCAGTCGATACCTCCGGGTACCGAGCTTTCAAGCCTTTGATCAAATCGGTCGTCATCGACTTCTCCATTCGGGTATGTTACTTTCATCCAAGAAGCGGGCCGGGAGGCTGCCCACAGCTGGTACCGTGTCACACTCGTACTCGCTGATTCCTTCTGTTCAAGTCACTTGAGTCGACGCTACATACATCCGGTAGTGTCCAATTGAGAGCCCGCCTTTCACTGACCCGTCTGAGAATCTTTCAATCGCTTACTTCTTTTGGTTCGCAGCGCAAAATAACTCCCCTAATCCCGGGAGTTCGCCACTTTTCCCTACCAAGTTGCCGACGCAGTTGGAGTCTGAGTGCCTAGAAGTGACGACAGAAGATCGCGATTTCTTGACGGCTTGTTCCAAAGCTGCCGAGACCATTGACCACTTCTTCCCGTCCCAGCGTTCAATAATGGCACTTCCACCGCTGACAGCAATCGCTCCAACCGCCCACGCTTCTGTCGTCGATATGACAGCAACTCCGTTCAATGCATTTGCTCCATTCACGGATGTGTCTGGGCTCGCGACAACAGTCCACTTATGGCCATCCCAATGCTCGATAAGGGTCTTTTCACTGGAATCAATTTGCCCCACGGCCCATTGGTCATTAGCCACGGTGCCAGAAAGCGCATTAAGGCTGGCTTCGGAGGTGCCAGCGCGGGGGCTGGGTACCACAGTCCATTTAGTGCCATCGGAATGCACGATAACGGCGGACCTGATGTTCGAGCCGACCGCCCAAATGTCGCTGTTCGATACCGCGTGGATTCCTGAGAGCCAAGTCCCGGCAGAGCCCGCGTCCGGAACTGTCTCGATACGCCATTCGACGGCGAGACCCTTCAAGACCAGTGGGTGCACCTGACCCTTTTGGGGCGAGTAGTAACCAGCGGCCCAATACGATGAATTTCTCTCGGTTATACCCGTTAGAACACCCTGCCCAGGGGGCTGTGGAACGTTAACTTCCGACCAAGCAGTACCGTTCCACCGCACAACGAGAGGGGCAGGTGAACCAGAAGTCAACTTCGTACCAACGGCAGTGACATCCGTTCTTCCAATTGCAGCGACGCCTAACAACCCGCCGCCACCGGTGATAGGAACGGCAACAGTGGTCCAACGGATTCCATCCCAGTGCTGGGCGTGAGGATGCTTTGACGTCGACGATACTCCGCATGAACCAACCGCCCAGACATCATTTGAAGCGATTGCGGAAACTGCGGTCAGCGCACAGTCATCAGTGCCGGAAGCTTCAGCCTCGTTTGTCCAGCTTCTTCCGTTCCATCGTTTAATCAATGGCTTGTTCTTCGAATCGTCATGCCCAACCGCCCATGCATCTGTTGACGACAACGCAGCAACACCACCGAGAAACTCGGAACCCCACAACGGGGGCAACCCACAGCTCGCGACGCCGAGAATCGCAACTGCTGTCCACGGTGATATCATTGTGGCCGTGTTCGGTTTTATGTTCCCGGATACCCGATGGCCAGCGTCATCAATAAGACCGTAGCGCAGAGTCCCCATTGGAATATGCTGTCCTCTTTCGCGAGTATACACCCGACACGCCAACTTTCAAGTGGGAATGTGGAAATCGCGCAGCGATTTCTAAGGGCTGTGGGCGCCGCGGCGGAGCTGCTCCTTCCCCAGGCTCATTGCTCGATTAGAAAATGCTCAAGTGACGAACGTGACTCTGCGATTCAGACACTGGGGGTGACCTTGAGAGCCGGAAGGGCGCTGGGTGTGGTTGATCGGGAAAAAGCGGAGAAAGCTTCGGAACGTTTTGGCGTTCGCACGGAGGTTAGGGCCGGAGAGTGTTCCTGGCGGTGGACGGAGCTAGATTGCCTGTGCAGAGGAAAAAATGGATTTCGACGGCGTCTGGTTGCCATCAATCACGCCAGGTTTTACGGCGCAGGCGCCGCGGGGGATCGTGCTCCGCTGCAACACCGTTTGGCGCGAAACGCCCAGGTAAGCAGCAGTTCCTTGCGATCGCGGTCCGTGGTAGTCAATGCATCCCAGACCTGGCGAATGTCGGAGCCGAGCATCTCCAGACGACTGAGTTGCTCCGAGTGGCCGTTGCTCTTCGCGGCGGCGCAACTCGGCTTCGGCAGCGGCCATTTCCGTTTCCAGGCCGCGGGCAACCAGTCGATTCTCGGGATCCGCGGTCGGTAGCGGCGCTCGGCCCGCTCGGCTTCGTAGCGTGTCCGTTCCACTTCCAACCGCCATTGCGACAACGCGGCGTCGTGGTTGATTTGGAGTTGTTCCACCGTGAGCCGCATGGCTTCGACGGCGGCCGGTGTGACCGCCTCCAGAAAAGCGATAGCTACGGCTTGCTCGATTACCAGACCACCGATGTTGAGGCATAACACACCGCGGCCTTCGACCAAGTCTTTGCCGCAGCAGTGGTAGCCGGGGGTGGAGTTCCTGCCGCGATAGTGAACGTGCAATCGCCGGCCGCAATGGCCGCCGGTAACGATGCCCTGCAACAAGGCGGAGCCCTCTCTCACCGCTCCTCCTGCCTGATGCGGTTTGGGCCGGACGTTGGAATCGAGCCGCGCCTGATTGGCCTGATAGGTGACCCAATCGATGAAGCCCGGATGGTGCTCAGGAATGAGGACGGCCCACTGAGCGATAGGGAGGTGGCGGATCCTTTTCCTGACGATGCCGTGTTCATCGACGTAGCGCTCATACTTGGTCTTGCCGTAGGTAGAAGCGCCAGCATACACCGGATTGGTGAGGATGTGGTGGAGTGCGGTGTAAGTCGGCGTGACCCAACGGATCGGACCAGGCATGCCGGCAGGCGTAGTTTGCAGCGGAAAAGAAAGACCCTCGGAACGGAACCAGAGCCCGGCGTGCCGAGCCGAATTCGGCAAAACGTTCGAAGACCGTGCGAATGGCGCCGGTGACGGCTTCATCGGGATGGAACAAGACTTCGCCATCTTGTTCTCCCCAAACGAAGCCCACCGGCAATCCGCGGCGCAGTTCGCCGCGTGCGGCTTTGTTGCGGATGCCACCGTCCAGCCGTGCGCGAATGATGTGTAACTCCGCTTCGCTTATAGTGCCCTTCAGGCCGAGCAGCAAGCGATCGTTGAACAGCGCCGGGGGGTAGACGCCGTCGTTGTCGCCAATGAGAGTATCGGCGGGGCAACGGGGGTGATGGAGAGCATCACGCGATTCATCACGAAAGAGCTCAAGCTCAAGGCAAATGAGGCGAAGAGTGCGGTGGCACGACCGCAGGAGCGGAAGTTTCTTGGATTCAGCTACGGCCGGTCCGGAGGTCAAGCGCGGATTGCGCCGAAGGCCTTGGATCGGTTCAAGCAGCGAATCCGGGAGATCACTGGCCGGGCAAGGGGAGTCAGCATGAAGACGACGATGGAGGAACTGGCACCGTATATGCGGGGCTGGCGCAGCTATTTCGGATTCTGCGAAACGCCCGAGGTGCTGGCTTCCTTGACCGGCTGGGTGCGGCGCCGACTGCGGTGTGCCCTATGGCGGCCGTGGAAAACACCCCGCCGTCGCCGGGCGGCATTGCTTGAGCTGGGGGTGCGTCCACAACTGGCGGCCAATATGGCCGGCAGCGGTCGTGGACCCTGGTATCTGGCGCTCACCAGAGCCCTCAACGTAGGGCTTTCCAAGGCGTACTTCAAATCGCTGGGACTTCCGTCATTGTTCGAGGATTGTTAGCGTAACCGTCTCGAACCGCCGTGTGCGGACCCGTACGCACGGTGGTGTGGCAGGGGGCGGCGGGTGACGGTTGCCCCTATGCCGATTAATGACCGTGGATTGAAAATACAAAATTTGGCGTCCATGGTGTTCATTTCTAGCTTTGGAAACTACCGTGTTTTCAATGGCCTGGTCTGAAGCTTCTATTAATGGAGCAGTTTTGGAGCAGAGTGCACGCGCAAACGGTGAGCCTGGGAGCCAAAGTATTATGGCGTCCCAGATCTGTGACGACGCGACCAGAATGGTGCCTCGGGCCAGCGATTTTCCTCGTGGTACCACGCTTGGCGATGCGACAAGTAGAGTTTCCAAATATTCGCAATCATTGATTTGTAGCTCTCTGCGACCGGCTTGGGCTCTTCGCCTTCGAGGAGGCGATCGCTTGCTTCTGCAGTTGCCAGTCCGGTAAAGAGGGCGTTGAGCAGCCCCTGAGAGGAAAGGGGGTCGAAGTGGACAGCAGCGTCGCCGGCACTAAACCATCCGGGTCCAGCCGGAGGGCTCAGTCGTCCACCGTTGGCAACCGTCAGCCGGACTCTGCCACTGTTAGCGGAGAACTTGCACTCATCAAGCAACGAAGCCAACACAGTTGCTCTGGCCGCGTGAAGAACCAGCGATTCGGTGGACCGAGCCAAGGCCGTGGCGGTCAGGCCGGGGTCAGTGTGGAACGCGAGTGTTCGGCGTCCTTGCGGGAGGGGAGCGCTGTACCACCAGCCGTCCTCCACCGCTTCGAGGAGTGTGAAACCGGCTGTCCCAGAGGTTTCGCGCGGAGCCAGACCGTTGACCCAAGCGCAAACCAACCTTTCTTCAAGCGATTGCTGCCGAGCGCCCAAACGGCGTGCTAAGGAGGCAAACCTGCCCGAGGCATCAATTAGAACCCGGGCACAGAACTGCACACGTCCACGAGTTCCTGTCGAGAGCGACACCAGCCACCCACGGCCAGTGGTAAGCGGTTCAACAGCTTGTAATTGGGCTTTGGGCAACAAAGTGGTGCCACGATTCATGGCGGTCGCGCGTAGCCAGTTGTCGAAGTTGGCTCGATCGAGGTGCCAACCATGGCCGTCAAGGTCCCGGAGTAGATCGCCTTCTGCGACCGTATGGGCACCCCAAACGGACCGGTTACCATACCAGGGCAGGTGGTCCTCCGTCAGGAACGAGTCCAAAATGCCCATGTCGTCGAATAGCCGGCGCGCAGCCGGCGCGAGGGACTCCCCTACACTCGGGGAGTCCGAGCGAAGGTCGCGCCAATCGGTCAGGAGGACGCTTCGAGTGGGCGCGAGATTCAACGCCGCGGTAGCGCCGGCAGGGCCGGCGCCGACCACCAGTACATCCACTCGTGGCGTCAACGGCGCAAGCCGCTGGGAAACCTGTTTACCTTCTCGATGCCGGTCAGGTCCAAATGATCGGCTTCATACGCCGATTCTTCCTTAGCAACGCCGAAAGCCGTCTGTGCGAGTCCAGTAAGGCGGTCCTGCGTTTGTGAAGGCAGATTCTCCACTTGCAAGGAGGCTGGGAACTCAGGCTCGCCCGGTCCGGGTTGCTGTTCCAGCACTCCCATGTCGCCGTAGTGATGGATCATATTGTTGATCTGGTCTGTGTAGCTCTTACTGCCCAGCGGACGAATCCAGGCGGCGCGATTGGCGAACGCCGCCATGCGTTCGCCTAACGGGCGTCCCTTATCCATCACGATGTCGTAGTTCTCGCGGGAGAGGACCTGATTAGGAACGCGCGCGGGCCAGAAAGTCGGAACGTAGGGGTCATACGTCTTTTGGTAGCCGGACCGGCAACTGGCAGTGTCGGTCTGCCAGGGAACCGCCATCCAGCGAGTAAGCCCGCCGGCGAGTTGTCCACCCATGAGGGGCCCGTTTGGCAGCGTAATCGTGTCGGAGATGAGCTCGGCGCCATAGGAGAAGGGCTCCAGCCAGCCATCAGGGGCGTGAGCGATCCGGAATGGGCTCGCGTACAGGGAGGCGGTCCGCATGACCCAGGTCATCTCGCAGCCGGGGTGGAAGGCATCGGCTAAGCAGAACTCCATGGACGCGCGATCCAGCATGGTCGGTTGCTGGCTTATAGCGACGTCCTTCAGGTGGTGTAGTGGCTGATAGGAAGGGTCGTAGTCGGCTTCGAAATCTCCCTTGGCCCACTGGTACAGCATGCGAAGCTGAGTGTCCGTGAGGCTGGCATTCTGGCGTGGCGTTGCCGCCGGGGGAATATTAATAGCATCGCCGTAGTTCCAAGGCAGTGGTTGCTGTGCCCACGAGTCGCGGCTGAGAACTCGGAATTCGTTACAGATGGTCTGCCGTAATTCAAGGCCCGAAGGATCGTTAAGGGATAGCCGCTGCAGCCACTCTGGCGTGTCCAGGCGGCGCCAGCCGCCCCACCCGAACGCACCCGCGTATCCCCGATTTACCCACTGCAAATTCGATAAGCGCTCGAAAATCGGTCTGATGTCGCGTTGGAACGAAGGGCGAACGGGCGTGGGTAACAGATTGGCCTGGATTGCGACGTCGCGCATGAGGTCCCACATAGTGCGTACCGACTTTTGCGCGGGCGCATAGTTCGGGGGCGCTACCACTACCCAGGCGGGCAATACTTCCAGGCCTTTTCCTTGGAAATCGACTTCGGCGGTGATAGGACCATCCGAGACGTCATCGTGCCAGCCATCGTTGTTGGCGAAGGTGACTGCCTTGCTCCCATCGAACGAAGCTGATACGCCCCGTCCGCCGAGTACCACTAGGCGGCCTTCTTCATCCGTCCGCAACTCCCCTAGATAAACCGGCTTTCCCAGGAACGCGCCGGTATCAAAGGTGTGCGCAGAGCCGCCATGGGTGTCGCGCCCGGAGATGTGCCGCGGACCTGGGTCAATCACCAGGCTTGCGCGGTCGTTGACCGTGGAGTTCCGCAGAAGAGATGGGAAAGCAGACGAAGCCTCCGGGATGTCGAGAGCAATTTGGAACTGGTACCAGGCGGCCTTCTTGTTTGCAAGGTGCACCGTCCAGTGGACCTTCGCATTGTGAGCGTTTAGTTCGCATATTGCCTGCCCCTCGGCGTTGAGCCCGTAAACCCGGAAGCGAGCCGCCTGGCGCTTTAGCGCTCCGGTGGCGTCCCGGTAGAACCCCCCCGGCTCAGGAGGCGGATCCGCAACCTCGGGTCCGAGAAAGAACTCGTCCTGGCTGTTGCCGATTCGCGCAACACCGATGGCAGGATAGATGGCGGCTTTGACCACGCACCGGTCGAGGATTTCCGGCACGCCTCCCGGCCGCGGCTCTCCAGGTTCGCGCGAGGGGACGCCGTTTACGTCGCGGCGGAGTTCGGCTCCCGCCGAGTACGTAATTCGCCGAGCTTCGGAGATGCTTCCTTCTGGCCGGTGCTCGGCGAGGCAGTGCCATGGATTGAAGGATAAGTTTTCACCATATTCGGCCTGTCCGGGCGTGCTGACGTCCTGCTTTGGAAGGATAAGAGTAGCCACATGAATGGGCTGGCTGTCGGCCTCTTCCCAAAGTACCGTGGCGGCATCAAGGGGCATCTGTTCTGGATCGGTCTGGAACTGGACCATGAAGCGGAACCGCGCCTCACCCGCCCTCAGGCGGCGCGCAAGATCTGCCGCGAGATAGTCCGGGTCGTCTGGAGGCTGCATGCCATCGTCTCGTTCCGGTTCTAGTTTGTACTTGACGTAGCGGTCCCTTCCAAAAGAGTAAGGCAAGCAACTCCAATAATGTGTTGTCAGGACGCTGTCCACTACCTTCGCCATTTCTGTCAGGATGCGTGCTGTAACCGGATGTTTCCTAAGGTACGGGTCGTAATCACCGCCCAACACGCCAGCCTCAGTAAACTCGCACATATCCTTTGCGGTATCCACGAAAAAGATGGCGGAATTCTGGAGTAGAAAATCATGCGTACTACCGTCGCCCATCAATTTTGGTCCGGGGACGCCAAACAATTTGAGGCCGAGGCCGCACGTCGTTCTCAGGTCGGGCTTCGTCGGGAGCGTGTCACTGGAGAATCGAACCCAGGCTTGCAGGCTGCCAGCTAAACCAAAAACGCCAACTTTCAACGTTTCCGGCAGGTTTGGCAGAATGTCAAAACGCCCGTGGGCTACCCCATGCTGTTTCAGGAAAACAGAACGTTTTGCGGGCCGTTGGCCAAGGCGAATGCGGCGGCTCTGAACCACATCAACAAACATCTGGCGAAGCTTTCCGTCCGGGTCGTGAGCGCAATCGGGACAGCCGGAATCGGGAGCAGAACTCGGAGTTTCTGGATCGCTCATGAGTAGACCTCGTAATTGATCTTTGTTACAATTCCGCGCAGTGTGGCGCGTTCGCTTTTCCATAGTACAACCAAACCCGGCATGATGGATCGGCATATTCGGAAGGGCGGCGCACTTTTTTGGGCAGCCCCGACGTCCCAAATCTCGCCTATACTCATAGGAATCCGAATGAGGCCCAACCCAATCGGAACGAGTGGGCCCGGCTCAATGATCTGCATTGCGAGAAAGATACACCTAATGGCGACAAAAGCTAATCCCTCGTTGAGTTATCTCCTGTTCGGCACCTGGTTTTTGACTTTGGGTCAAAGCGCACTCCGCGCCCAAGCACTTCAGGCACCTTCGCTGTCCGACCGTTGCGAACTCTGGAGACGGTAATCTGAACGATGTGGCGAAGGCGCTGGAGGTCTGCCGGGCACTCAATCAATTGTTGCTGCTTTCGCTGAAAACGCTTCCTGATCTGGAAAGCTGTCAAATGGCCGTCGAGGCGCGTCAAAAGATTCTTGAGGCGGTGAGCCGGGCCGAGCTTGAGTCGAGTTTTATCTTGCTCCGCGTGAGTAACGCCAAACTGCAAGTGCAGGAGGGCGCTGATGAGGCAGGGGCAAAAGCTGAGAAAAAGCGTTAGCGTCATCTTTCCCGCCAGATTCGAGTAGACTTTGCGGCCATGGTTGGAGTCGGTGGTCACCACGAACTTCCGTTTGCGGAGACACAGCAGGGTATCTTCCCGCAGCAGACGGCGAACCCGCTTGTGGTTCACCGTCCAGCCTTGCCGGCGCAACTCCGCCGTGATCCGGGGTCGCCCGTAGCTGGGCCACTCCAGGGCGATGCGATGGATGGCGTCCCGCAGTTCCATGTCGTCGTCCGGTCGCGGTAGGCTACCGCTGTCGAAGCGGTAGAAGCCGGACCGGCTGACCCGGCCCAGCTCCACCATGCGCTCAATGGTCAATCCCCGGTCGGCCTTCACTTCTTCTTGGACCTTCCGGTAGACTGCGGATTTCTAGTCAGTGCCTGCAACATCCCCTGCTCCTCGATGCGCTGCAAGCACCCCTTCAAGAGATCGATCTCCAGGGCCTGCTGACCGAACTCCCGCCGCCAGCGGTGCAGCACGTTGGGGTCGACCTCCAGTCGTGGCTAACGGACGACATCGCTTTTTCGACTGCTGAGGAGGTCAGGGGTGGATACGCGCTTTACCATGGGCGATTTAACGGTGTTGAGGTTCCCGCTGCAGCCAGGGGGGGCAGCAATCTTTCAACAATGATGGAGGCTCGGTTGTCTATCTGACCGTCAATCACAGAACCAGCTTCGAGCTCCGCATTATGTCAGTGACTGGCAATGGAGACCGCCCGGAACGAGGCATGGCAATCCGCGCCGTGACCGGCCCTCCGTGCGCGGCACGCACAGTGGGTGCGGGACATAATTGTTGGTCAGGCGGCTTTACTCTGGGAGGCCCAGTAGTCTTCGAATCGCCGGCTGAGGCGGGTGCAGCGAAGAGCGATGATGGCGTTGGCGCCGCGCACGGTCC
>Ga0075030_100001764_pt1 | contig 19537 bp, 15 predicted proteins | sample LitLauG_LLR_2012_FD_71393 | JGI IMG/M metagenome (GOLD analysis project Ga0075030, IMG submission 71393) | Freshwater sediment microbial communities from Pennsylvania, USA - Little Laurel Run_MetaG_LLR_2012 | ecosystem: Environmental > Aquatic > Freshwater > Creek > Sediment | place: USA...
GCTGTCGACCATGGCCGCTGCCGCGGCCGGCGCGGGGCCATTTGACGGAACCTGGAAAACCCGGCTCGACTCGATCAAATTCGACAGCAAGCCCGATGTCTTTGAACTCAAGGACGGGATTTTTCGCTGCGGAAATTGTGCTCCCGCGCTGAGCGTTACAGCCGATGGAACGGACCAGAAGGTTGCCGGGCACAGCTATTACGACACGGTCTCGGTAAAGGTGGTCGACGCGCACACCGTGCTCATGACCGACAAGCTCGGCGGCAAGACCATGTATGAAATGACATTCAGCGTATCGGCCGACGGCAAGTCGCTGAGCCAGGTGATGAAGGACATGTCGGGCGCCAAGGTTGCCACATGGAACCAGGTGTCGACGCGAGTCGGCCCCGGCGCACCGGGCTCGCATGCCATGGCCGGTTCCTGGAAGATGGACAAGATGCCCGGAGCGTCGGATGTGGGCATGGTGATCACCTACCACCAGACGGCCGACGGCCTGCAGATGAACTACAACGGCGCATCGTATGACGCGAAGTTCGACGGCAAGCCCGTGCTTACCGCCAACGATCCGGGCAAGACGCTGGTTTCGCTCAAGCGGATCTCCGACCGCGTCATCGAGGAAACCGATACGCGCGGCGGCCAGGTGACCGACGTCACGCGCATGACGGTTTCGGAAGATGGCAAGTCCATGACGGTTGTCGATCAGAATCGGCCCAGCGACATGACCATGTCCTGGACGATGAACAAGGAACCCTGATTCGGCGCGGCTGCGCGCGCTGGCGGCCAGGGCGCTGCGATTTTCGCATCGCCCGCCCGCATGTGCACCCGTCGCGGCGGCGTACACTGGCCCGTCATGCTATCCGATCGCCAAATCGACGAGCAGCGCATAGAGGCGTTGTTGAATTACGGCATACTCGATACGCCGTCAGAGCCCGATTTTGACGATATCACCGCGCTCGCGGCCCGCCTCTTCGACGTTCCCATTGCGCTCATCAGCCTGATCGACCGCGATCGCCAGTGGTTCAAGTCGCGGGTCGGACTGGAGTTGGCGCAGACGCCACGCGACATCGCCTTTTGCGACACTGCCATCAAGGGCACGGGAATCCTGGTGGTTCCCGACGCCCGCAGCGACCCCAGGTTCGCGGCCAATCCCCTGGTCACGGGCGAGCCGGGCATCCGCTTCTACGCGGGTTCGCCGCTGGTCACGCCCAAGGGTTACAGCCTTGGCACCTTGTGCATCATCGATCGCAAGCCGCGTGACTTCACGCCCCAACAGTGCGCCACCCTGGCAGTGCTGTCCCGGCAGGTGGGCGCGCACCTGGAACTGCGGCGGCAAAAGGCGGAATTGACCCAGGCGATGGGCGCCCTGCGCGTCGAGCACGAGCGGCTGAAATGGGCGTTCAGGCAACTCGAGGAGAGCGATGCCCGGATGCGGCTCGTTCTCAAGGGCTCGAACGACGGCTGGTGGGACCGCAACCTGCAGACCGGACGCCTGTTCTATTCGTCGCGGGGCTGGGAAATGCTCGGGTACGAAAACGAAGAACTGCCCTACGACGCGCACCTCTGGGAAAAGCTGATCTACCCGGCAGACCGCGACCAGACGAACGAACGCCTGGCCGCGCTCCTCAAGAGCGGCGTGGAAAACTACGCGCTGGAATTGCGCCTGCTGCACAAGGATGGCAGGGCGGTGCCGGTATTTTGCCGCGGCTATGTCCTGCGCGATTCCGCAGGCCGCGCCATCCGGATGTCGGGAACCAACACGGACCTGACCCAGAGCCGCGCCGCGGAGCGGGCGCTGCGCGCCGAGCAGCAGCTCAACGAGCAGATCGTCACCAATTCGCCCATCGGAATCTGCATCTACGACGGCGACGGTAACTGCATCATCGCCAATGACGCGATCGCCGAGCAGGTCGGAGCCACGCGCGAACAACTGCGCGCGCAGAATTTCCATCACATCGCGGCCTGGAAGTCGTCGGGGATCTACCAGCAGGCCCTGCATACGCTGGAAACCGGCGAACCCAGTTCGCGCGTCGTCCATTACCGGACGTCGTTCGGCCGCAGCGTCTGGCTGTCGGTGAGCTTTCGCGTCCTGGTCACGGGGGACCTGGGGCGTCTGATGCTCATGACCGATGATCTGAGCGAGTACAAGGTGGCCGACGCCGCGCGCAGGGAGATGCAGGAGGCCTATGGCCTGCTGTTCTCCAACGGCATCGACGGCGTGCTGCAGACCCGCTCCGATGGCGCCGTCCTTTCGGCCAATCCGGCGGCCTGCACGATGCTGGGTCTGCCCGAGGAGACGGTGCGTGCGCGCGGCCTTGCCGCCATCGTCGATGCGCGGGACCCGCGCTGGTCGGCGCTGCTGGCCGAGCGCGCCCGATCGGGGCATGCCCGCGGCGAGGTCACGCTGGTGCGCGGCACGGGCGAACACTTCGATGCCGAGCTCACCACGGCGGCCTATGAAGACCGCGATGGGCGGGCGCTCGTCAGCATCATGATCCGCGACGTCACCGAACGCCAGACGTGGGCGCGCAAGCTCGAGCAGAGCCTGAGCCTGCTCAATAACCTGGCGCAGCGCGTGCCCGGCGTGATCTATCAGTTCCAGATGTTTCCCGACGGACGCTCCTGCTTTCCCTTTGCCAGCGATGGACTGTGGACGATCTACGAAGTGACGCCGGAGGAGGTGCGCGAGGATGCAGGCCCCGTGTTCCGCCGGCTGCACCCCGACGATGCCGCGGCGATCGTGCAGTCGATCACCGAATCGGCCGCGTCGCTCGCGCCCTGGAACGCCGAATACCGTGTGATACTTCCCACGCAGGGCCTGCGCTGGCGCGAGGGCAATGCGCAGCCGGAACGCCTGGCCGACGGCAGCGTCCTGTGGCACGGCTGCATAACGGATGTCACCGCCCGCAAGGAAGCCGAAGCCAATACGCACCGGCTGGCCTATTTCGACGCGCTCACCGGCCTGCCCAACCGCGCCTTCCTCCTCGATCGCGTGGAGCAGTCCCTGGCCGCGGCGCGTCGCTCGGGCCAGTGCGGGGCACTGCTGTTTCTCGATCTGGATAATTTCAAGCACATCAATGACGCGCGCGGTCATTCCGTCGGCGACGCGCTGCTGCGCCAGGTCGCGCAGCGTCTGAGCGAACTGCTGCGCCCCGTGGACGTGGTGGCGCGGCTTGGTGGCGACGAGTTCGTCGTGCTGGTCGGCGAACTCGGTACCGACGTCGATATGGCTGCCCTCGCGGCCATGGCGGTGGCCGAGCGCATCCGGGCGGTGCTGGAGCAGCCGTATCCGATCGATGGGCACCTGTATTCAGGGACGGGCAGCATCGGCCTGACCATGTTCCCGAAGGGTGCCGGCGGCGTGGACGACCTGCTGCGCCAAGCCGATACCGCCATGTACCGGGCCAAGTCGGCCGGTCGCAACCGCATCGTCTACTTCGAGGCCGCCATGCAGGCGGAAGTCGAGGACCGGCTAGCCATCGAGCAGGACCTCAAGCATGCCATCGCCAATGGACAATTGCATGTATTCGTGCAGCCGCAATTCGATGCCGGCGGCGTCGAGACCGGCGGGGAGTGCCTGCTGCGCTGGAACCATCCGACGCGCGGCGCCATCGTGCCGGCGCGTTTCATACCGATTGCCGAGGAGTCCGGCCTTATCCGGGATATCGGCGAGTGGGTGGTGCGGCAGGCCTGCGTGGCCATCGCCACCATCCAGGCCGCCGCGGCCGCCGGCTCGGCGGCATCCGGCCTGGCAAGGCTTTCGCTCTCGGTCAATATCAGCCCGAGGCAGTTCCGGCAGGATGATTTTGTCGAGCGGATCGCCCGTCTTCTGGAAGAGACGGGGGCCCCGGGGCACTGCCTGGTCTTTGAAGTGACCGAGGGATTGCTGATCGACAACTGGGAGGCCGCGGCGCTGCGCATGCGCCAGATCGCCATGCTCGGAATACGCTTTTCCATAGACGACTTCGGGACGGGATATTCCAGCTTCGCCTATCTCAAGCAACTGCCCCTGCATGAACTCAAGATCGACCGCAGCTTCGTCAAGGACACTCCCGCAGATCCCAACGACACCGCCATCGTGCGCTCCATACTGTCCGTGGCGCGCAACCTCAACTTGCGCGTGGTCGCCGAGGGCGTGGAAACCCAGGCACAGGCCGATTTTCTCGTCGCCAACCACTGCGACTGCCTGCAGGGTTATCTGCTTGCCCGCCCCATGCCGATGGCGGCGTGGTTGGCGCGCCATGGCCTTCCGGCCGACGCTGGCGGCAGCTGCTGACGGCGATCGAACATAACCCGCATCCCGCGGGCGCGCACGCGCCGCGCCGAGAAAGCCGATGATGAAGAAAACCCTGGTCTCGCTGGCGCTGGCTGGTACGGCAGCGGCAGCCGCTGATGCACCGGACCCGTATTTGTGGCTCGAGGATGTAGGCGGCGCCAGGGCGCTTGAGTGGGTGGCGGCCCACAACGCGGCGAGCACCGGGCTGATCACGCGCGACCCCGCGTTCGAGACCATGTTCGGGCAAATACGCGCCATCCTCGATTCGAGCGAGCGCATTCCTTATGTAACGCGCATGGGCCCGTATTTCTACAATTTCTGGCGTGACGGAGAGCATCCGCGCGGCCTGTGGCGCCGCACGCTACCGGCGCAGTACGGCAAGGCGGCGCCGGAATGGGAAACGGTCCTGGACCTCGATGCGCTGGCGAAGGCCGAGAACGAAAACTGGGTCTGGAAGGGCCAGCAATGCCGGTATCCGGAGCGGGACCGCTGCCTGATCAGCCTGTCGCGCGGTGGGGCCGACGCCGTGGTGGTTCGCGAATTCGACCTGCCCGGCAAGACCTTTGTCAGCGACGGATTCCAACTGCCGGAAGCCAAGAGCGACGTGCACTGGGTGGACCGCAACTCGATTTTCGTCGGCACCGACTTCGGACCCGGTTCGCTCACGGACTCGGGTTACCCCCGGGACGTTCGCCTCTGGCGGCGCGGCACGCCCCTTGCCGCCGCCGCCGTGGTTTTTTCCGGAGCCCGGTCCGATGTTTCCGTTGGCGGCTATGTCTCGCAACGGCCGGGCTACCGCCGCGAAATCATCCTGCGCAGCCCCAGCTTCTTTTCCGGGGAGTACTGGTTGCGCCGAGACGCGCACCTGGACCGCATCGCGGTTCCCGACGATGCACAAATCGACTTCTTCGGAGCGCAACTGCTGGTGCAGTTGCGCTCCGACTGGCAGGCGGACGCCGGCACAGCTTTCAAGGCCGGCAGCCTGCTCGCGACCGACTTCGACGGTTTTCAGGCAGGCAAGCGTGATTTCCAGGTGCTGTTCGAACCGTCGGAGCGCACCGCGCTCGACGGCTTTGCCGTCACGCGCACGCATGTGGTGCTGAGCATCCTGGATCACGTCAAGGGGCGGCTTGCCGAGTGGCGCTTCGAGGCGGGGGCATGGAAGCGGCGCGATGTTGCCGCGCCCGAATTTGGCAGCCTGGGCATCGCTGCGCTGGACCACGGCGAGACCGACGAGTATTTCCTGACCCATGTCGACTTTCTCACACCCGACAGCCTAGACCTGGCCACGGCGGGCACGGACCTGCGCCATCGACTCAAGCAGCGGCCCGCGTTCTTCGATGCGCGCGGACTGGCCATCGACCAGTTCGAGGCCGCTTCGCGCGATGGCACGCGCGTTCCGTATTTCATCGTCAAACCCCGAGATCTGGCGCTCGACGGCAGCCATCCGACGCTGTTGTACGGTTACGGCGGTTTCGAAGTTGCCCTGACGCCGTCGTATCCGGCCGCGGCCGGCAAGGCCTGGCTGGAAAAGGGTGGGGTGTACGTCGTGGCAAATATCCGCGGCGGCGGCGAGTTCGGGCCGCGCTGGCATGCGGCAGCACTGAAGGAAAAGCGCCAGAATGCCTATGACGATTTCGTCGCGGTGGCCCAGGATCTCATCGCGCGCGGGATCACCCGGCCGCCGCGCCTGGGCATCATGGGCGGCAGCAACGGCGGACTGCTCATGGGCGTGATGCTCACGCAGCATCCGGAGCTGTTCGGCGCCGTCGTCTGCCAGGTGCCCCTGCTGGACATGCGCCGCTACAACCACCTGCTGGCCGGCGCCTCGTGGATGGGCGAGTACGGCGATCCGGACGATGCCGATCAGTGGGCGTACATACGGCGCTACTCACCCTACCAGAACCTGCGCGGCGGCACCGCCTACCCGAACATCCTTTTCACCACATCCACGCGCGACGACCGTGTCCATCCGGGACATGCGCGCAAGATGATGGCGCGCATGGAAGAACTGGGCGTGAAGAACGTCTGGTACTACGAAAACACCGAAGGCGGGCACGCCGGTGCCGCCGACAACCGCCAGGCGGCATTCATGAGTGCGCTGGAATATTCGTTCCTGTGGAAGATGCTGGGTGCGAAGTAGCGGCACTGCGTAGGTCGGCTGGTGCATCGGCCAAAGGCGTCGAACCGTCGTGGCGGTCAGGGATATTCGTGGATAGTGCTGCCCCGCGCGCCCCGCGGCGCGCTGTTCCATCGGGACGGCACGGGCCGCATTGCCGCCCACCGTTGGTTGCGGGGCGCAATGGTCGCCGTATCAGTTCCCGGCCTCGTCCGCCAGCGTGAACGGGCGATTCGCGCCCTCGATCGTTTCATTGCCCAGCGCCAGGTAGATCTGCCCGCCACTCACCGACAGCCCGATCTTCATCCGCCGCTCCAGCCTGCGCACCCAGGCCGCAATGAGTTCGCGGTCAACGGCGATGAGCTGCAGCGCGTCGGCCCGGTGGATGCGTTCGCCGGCCAGGGCGCGGCGCAATTGTTCCGGGGGCTTGTGCGTATACACGGCAACCCGCGGCGCGGCCTTGCTGGCCCGGTGCACGCGGGCCGCATCTGGCACGCCGATATCGATCCAGGCCTGCAGGGCGCCCGTGCGGTCCCGCACGGCTATGGCAGGTTCGTCCGGCGTGGAAAGGCCACTGGAAAAGGCGATGCCGTCGGTGTACTCGAGGCAGTAGGCCATGACCCGCGTGAGCAGGTAGTCCTCGGCTTCGGACGGGTGGCGCGCCACGCGCAGCGCCAGGCTTTCATAGACGCCGCGGTCGGCGTCGGCCAGTTCGATCTCGAGTACATGGATGGTTGCATTGAGTGCCATGGACGCATCATGCACGAACTCATCCCGCGCCGCGGCCACCGGATACACTTGCATCCTCGCCACATCCGATGTGAACCCGCATGCGCAGCACGCCCGCCCCCGATGACCTCAGCCGCCCGGAGTCCGCGGGTCCGCTGGAAGACACCCGAGTCGAATCCTTCACCCGGGTGGTGACGCCGGCCCAGCTGCATGCCGAGATCGCGGCCGATGGCGCGGCGCGCGCCACGGTCGCACGGAGCCGGGCTGCGCTGCGTGCCATCCTGCATGGCGCCGACAGCCGGCGTTTCATGGTGGTCGGTCCCTGCTCCGTGCACGATCCGGATGCCGCTCTGGAATATGCCGACCGACTGCGCACCCTGGCGGCCGAAGTTGCCGACACGCTGGTTCTGGTGATGCGCGTCTACTTCGAAAAGCCCCGCACTACCGTGGGCTGGAAGGGCCTGGTCAATGATCCGGGCCTCGACGGCAGCTTCGATGTCGAGCGCGGCCTGCGCATGGCCCGCAGCCTGCTGGTCCAGATCAACGCCATGGGCATGCCGGCCGGCACGGAGGCGCTGGATCCCGTCATACCCCAGTACTTCTCCGACCTGGTTTCCTGGTATGCCATCGGCGCTCGCACCACGGAATCGCAAACCCACCGCGAGATGGCCAGCGGACTGTCGGCGCCGGTGGGCTTCAAGAACGGCACTGATGGTGGATTGGATGTCGCCGTCAATGCCTGGCTGGCCGCGCTGGGGCCGCATGCATTTCTTGGAATCGATGCGGCCGGCGAGGTCAGCGTGGTGCGCACGCGCGGTAACCCCGATGGGCACGTGATCCTGCGGGGGGGACGCCAGGCCAACTACGATGCTGCTTCGCTGGCGGCTGCGGCCCGCTCGCTGCGAACTGCCGGGCTGCCGGTACGGCTGGTGGTCGACTGCTCCCATGGAAACTCGGGCAAGGACCCCGCCCGCCAGCCCGAGGTTCTGGCAGCCATCGTTCCCTTCATGCGCGCCGCGCCGCCGGAGCTTGCCAATGACGCCGCAGGCGCGCGCCCGCAGGTGCAGGGCGCCATGCTCGAATCGAACCTGCAGGCGGGCGCACAAAAACTCGTGCCCGGCGTGCGCCCGCAGCGTGGCGTATCGGTCACCGATGCCTGCATTGGCTGGCCGGAAACGCATGCCAGCATCCTGCGCATGGCTGACGTGCTGCGCGCCGACGCACAGCGCGCCATGCGCGGCTAGTTCGCGGTGGGCACCAGGGCAAAACGATTGAATGCCTCGTCGGCGCAGCGCGCCAGGGCGAAGTCGAGCTGCGTCAGGCCGCCGGCGTCGTGCGTGGTGAGCAGGATGTTCACCCGGTTGTAGACGTTGGCCCATTCGGGGTGGTGGTCGCGCTTTTCCGCGGCGAGCGCAACCTGCGTCATGAAGGAAAACGCCTGGCCGAAATCGGCGAAAATGAACTCGCGCACGATGGCATCACGCTCGGTATCGTGGCGCCAGTGCGGCAGGCCCTCCAGGAATTTCCTGGCTTCATGGGCGCTCAGCTTGTTGCGCACGGCATTCTCCTGGATCCGGTTCCGGACGACGATCTTACGCGCTGAATGCGCCATGGCAAACGCGAACTTCCAAAGCCCGGCCGCGCTCCCGCGGTGGGACATCTTTTGCCGGGTCGTCGACAACTACGGCGATATCGGCGTGTGCTGGCGTCTGGCGGTGCAACTGGCATTGCGCGGCCACCCGGTGCGCCTTTTCACGGACGACCCCAGTGCGCTGCTGTGGATGGCGCCCGAGGGCTGTCCTGGCGTCGCCGTGCAGGGCACGCTCGAGCCCGCTGCGCCGTACGACCCGGCCGACGTGATGGTCGATGCCTTCGGCGCAGGCCTGAGCGCGGCTGTGGTCGGCGCCGTCGCGCGACGCAATAGCGCCGGCGCGCGCGCGGTCGCCTGGATCAATCTCGAGTACCTGAGCGCGGAGCCGTATGCGGCGGCCTCGCACGGTCTGGCCTCGCCCGTCCATGGCGGTGCAGCGGCCGGGATTCGAAAGTGGTTCTTCTTCCCGGGTTTTACGCAGTCCACGGGCGGCCTGCTGCGCGAGCCGGACCTCGCGCAGCGCCAGGCGCCGTTCGACCGTCGATCTTGGCTCGGCGGCCTGGGCTCCGAGGATCGCGGGCAGCGCTACATCAGCCTCTTTTGCTATGAGGCGCGGGACCTGGCCCCCTGGCTGCTGTCACTGGCGGCGGGCGCGGTGCACCGTCCGGTTGAGGTGCTGGTGACCCACGGAAAGTCGCAGGCCGCGATCCGGGCCGCTTTGGCACAACTTCCCGCGGACTGGAATCCCGGCGTCCGCGTAACCCTGCGGGACCTGCCCGCCCTGTCACAGCGTGAATTTGACCACCTCTTGTGGTCGTGTGATGTCAATTTTGTCCGTGGTGAAGATTCCCTGGTACGGGCAATCTGGGCGGGGATCCCCTTCATCTGGCAGCTCTACCCCCAGGACGGCGATGTCCACCATGCCAAGCTGGCCGCCTTCCTGGACATCCTGGACGGCCCGCTTCCCGGCCCGGTTGCGGATGGCCTGCACGGCTATTTCCAGTGGTGGAACGGGATGGGGGCGGCCATCGCGCCCACGCTGGCGGAGGATCGCTGGCGGCCGTTTTTCGTGGCATTGCGGGCCCGCCTGCTCGCGCAGGACGACCTGGTAACCCGGCTGCTTCGGTTTGTGGCGGAAAATCGCTAAAATGGCGGGCTGTTAGGTATTTCGCAGAGTTTTTCGCGCCAGGGTGCGAAAGGGTGTGAGGCGGATTCGCGGCATGATCGCGAAGCGTGATCTTTATGCCCGCCCGGACCATCGTTTTGCCGCCGGCGCGGAACCGTATATCCGAATTTTCCAATAGCCGCTCGCGCGGCCGCAAACCCACCATGAAAACCGCCCAAGAAATCCGTGCCGGCAACGTCGTGATGCACGGCAAAGATCCCATGATCGTCCTGCGAGCCGAATACAGCCGCGGTGGCCGCAATGCCGCAACCGTGCGCCTGAAGCTGCGCGGTCTGCTCAGCAATACCGGCACCGAGGTCGTGTTCCGGGCCGACGACAAGGTTGAGCAGGTCATGCTCGACCACAAGGATTGCACCTATTCGTACTTTGCCGATCCCATGTATGTCTTCATGGATGCCGACTACAACCAGTACGAGGTCGAGGCCGGCAACATGGGCGATGCCCTCAATTACCTCGAAGACGGCATGCCCGTCGAGGTGGTGTTCTACGAAGGCAAGGCCATCTCGGTCGAAGTACCCACCTCGGTGGAGCGCGAGATCATCTGGACCGAGCCGGCGGTCAAGGGCGATACCTCGGGCAAGGTGCTCAAGCCGGCCAAACTGGCCACCGGCTTCGAGGTTCCGGTGCCCATTTTCGTGGCGCAGGGCGACAAGATCGAAATCGACACCCGCACGGGCGAATACCGCCGCCGCGTCTAGGCATAGCGGTTCCCTGGCGTGGCCCCCTCCGATTGAAAACCCCCTGGTTCTATGGGGGTTTTCGGCGAATGGGGTGCCCCAAGTGGCTGTTAGCGTTTGACTATCGACTGGCTACCGCCAACCGGTACTGAAACGGAGCCACTTGGGATGCGCAACAATCAACCGGTAACACAGCGGGAATACCCCTTTCCGCGCGGCACGACCCTCATGTCCGTAACGGATGCCAAGGGCCGCATACGGATGGCCAACAGCGCCTTTGTCGAGGTCAGCGGCTACACCCGGGAGGAACTCGCCGGACAGCCGCACAATATCGTGCGCCATCCCGACATGCCGGCGGCCGCGTTCGCCGACATGTGGCGTACCCTGCAGTCGGGCATGCCCTGGACCGCCATCGTCAAGAACCGCCGCGCCGACGGCGATCACTACTGGGTCCGCGCCAACGCCACGCCGGTTCAGCGCGATGGCCGCACCCTGGGCTACGTATCGGTACGCACCGAGCCGACGCGTGCCGAGGTCACCGCTGCCGAGGCAATCTATCGTGAGATGCGCGAGGGTCGAAGCGGCCTGGGCATCGATCGCGGCGTGCTGGTGCGCACCGGTGCCTTGCGCTGGCTCTCGCTGGGTCGCATCGCGTCGAGCCGGGCGCGCATCGTTGCCGGGCTGACGCTGGGCATGGTGCCAGCGGCCCTCGCCCTGGGCCTGATGGGCCTGCCCGGCACCACCGCCGGAATTCTCGCCGCTGCCCTGGCCTTCGGGGCCGTATTGAGCTACCTGGTGGCCGAGTCGCAGGTCCTCGGACCGCTGGCGCTGGTGGCGCGTCATGCCATGGAAGCCGCGGGCGGCCAGGGCACGGTTGCCGCCGAACTCAACCGTGTCGACGATCTGGGGATGACCCTGCGGGCCGTCAACCAGATGAGTGCCAACCAGAAGACGCTCATCGACGACGTCATCCTGCAGACCGACGGCGTGCACAATGCGTCGCGGGAGATCGCGCAGGGCAATCTGGACCTGTCATCGCGCACCGAGCAACAGGCGAGCAATCTGCAGGAGACTGCGGCCTCGATGGAGCAGATGGCTGCGGCGGTGCAGACCACCGCCGGGGCCGCACAGAAGGCCAACCAGCTGGCCAACGCCGCCAGCCAGGCCGCCGTCCGCGGCGGCCAGGTCGTCGGCCAGGTGACGACCCAGATGGAGGAGATCGCCAATTCCAGCCGCAAGATCGCCGAGATCATCTCCGTCATCGACGGCATCGCGTTCCAGACCAATATCCTCGCGCTCAACGCCGCCGTGGAGGCGGCGCGCGCGGGCGAACAGGGGCGCGGTTTTGCGGTGGTTGCCGGCGAAGTGCGCAGCCTGGCGCAGCGCAGCGCGGTGGCCGCGCGCGAGATCAAGACGCTGATCGCGACCTCGGTCGACAGCGTCGACGCCGGCGCACGCAGCGTGCATACGGCAGAGGAATCGATGCGCGAACTGGTCCAGCAGGTGCAGCAGGTCGCGGTGCTCATCGGCGAGATCGCCACGTCGATACAGGAGCAGGATTCGGGCATCGGCCAGGTCAACGAAGCCGTCACCGACATGGACAAGGTGACCCAGCAGAACGCCGCGCTGGTAGAACAGACCGCGGCCGCGTCGGCCAGCCTGTCCGAGCAGGCGGACCGGCTGATGGAAGCGGTTTCCACTTTCCGTTTCGCCGAGCTTTAGCGCCAGGAGGCGCGGTGCCGCGACCCCGCCTCAACCCAGCAGGATGCGCCGGTTGATCTGGTCGATGCTGGTGCAGCCGCAAAAGCCCATGGTCACATCCAACTCCTTCTGGATGATCTCGAGGCAGGCACGCACCCCGGCCTGGCCCATGGCGCCAAGACCGTAGAGAAACGGCCGGCCGATGAGCGTGCCGCGCGCGCCCAGCGCCAGCGCCTTGAGCACGCTCTGGCCCGAGCGTATGCCCCCGTCGACCCAGACTTCCATGCGCTCGCCCACCTCGGCGACGATGGCCGGCAACGCGTCGATGGATGTTGGCGCGCCGTCGAGCTGGCGTCCGCCGTGGTTGGAAACGACCAGGGCATCGGCGCCGCTGTCGACGGCGTGGCGGGCGTCCTCGGGATCCATCACGCCCTTGAGTATCAGCTTGCCGCCCCAGGTGCGCTTGATCCATTCGACATCGCGCCAGCTGAGCGACGGATCGAACTGGTCGGCGGTCCATCCCGCCAGCGAGCTCATGTCGCCCACGCCCTGTACGTGGCCGACGATATTGCCGAATTGCCGGTTCCGGGTTCCCAGCATCTTCAGGCACCAGCCGGGCTTGGTCATGAGGTTGAGCAGATTGGCAATGGTCGGCTTGGGGGGCGTCGACAGGCCATTGCGCACGTCCTTGTGGCGCTGACCCAGCACCTGCAGGTCCAAGGTCAGCATCAGGGCGCTGCAGCCCGCCGCCTGGGCGCGGTGGATGAGCCGCTCGATGAAGGCGCGGTCCTTCATGACGTAGAGCTGGAACCAGAACGGCGCGCGCGTGGCCGCCGCGACGACTTCGATCGAACACACGCTCATGGTCGATAGCGTGAAGGGAACGCCAAAATCGCGCGCCGCCAGCGCGGCAAGGATCTCGCCGTCGGCGTGTTGCATCCCGGTGAGACCCGTGGGCGCCAGTGCGACCGGCATGACAACGTCCTCGCCGATCATGCGGCTGCGGGTGCTGCGGTTGGCGATATTGACCGCGACCCGCTGGCGCAGCAAGAAGCGCTCGAAAGCGGCCTCGTTGGCGCGGTAGGTGCTTTCGGTATACGAGCCCGAATCCGCGTAGTCGTAGAACATGCGCGGCACGCGGCGCCGGGCCAGTTGCCGCAGGTCTTCTATGCAGGTGATGGTCGGCGTGAACATCCGGCCGAGTTTAGAAGAAAAAGGGGACCCTCGCGGGGTCCCTTTTTGCGCTGCGGTCGACTGCCGCGGCCCGGTGCCGCTGCCCGCGCCCGAGGGGCATGCGGGCGCGCGTCCGGCCAGGGCTAGAGCGTCATCACGCAGTTGCCGGCGACATTGGTGTCGGGCGTCGTCATCACGTACGCGGCGATGGCGCAGCGGAAACTGCCGGTGGTCGGCAGGCCGTCGTCGAACGACGTATCGATGGCGCTGGCTGCCTTGTAGGTCAGGCCCGTGTTGCGGAAGAACAGTGCCGTGTTGCTGCCCATGGTGGGAATGATATTGACGGCGGCAGCCAGTTCGGCCTGGCCGCCAAAGGGCGTGTGCAGCGAGTTCAGGCCCTGTCCCGAGATGAACCCGGCCAGGCGCAGTTCGTACAAGGCCTCGCACTGTTCGGACGCCGTCGTGCCGTTGGCGCAGCCGACCGCACCACCCGTTATGACCCCGTTGCCGTCGCCGTTGACGGGCAGCGGTGCTGCAGCCGGGAAACGGGTCGACGCCAGGGTATCGTCGCCCGGAAGTTGACCGTAGCGGTCCAGATAGGAATTGACGGCCGCCGACATCTCACGCGACAGGTTGAACGTCGCCTTCACCTTGCTGTTGAAGATCAGTTCCTGGCCCTTGAGGACGCCTCCGAGCAGGAGGCCGATGATCACCAGGACAATGGCGATTTCGACCAGGGTAAAGCCGGACTGGCGGGATTTCATGGTGTACACCCTTATGATTGATCGCCGTTTCTATTGCGGCCCGTCATTGGCGGAATCGTGACGAGCCCATCTGCATGGCGTACGCGACCGCCTACCTGCTTATTAACGGTCATCTTCGCGCCTACTTGATTGCGGAAAAGCCGGGATAAGGCCATCGATTGCATCCCGATTCCGGGGTTTGGATATGGGCAGCGCCTGCATCGATGCAATCCGGCCCGCCAGGCGATCGAGATCCCGTTGCGATGGGTCCTTCGTGCCGGCCGCCAGGCCGCCCAGCAGGGCGCGGCGCGCGTCCATGGGGTCCTGGCGCCCCAGGACAAAAGTGTCGAGCTCGCGGGCCCATTGCGGGATGTCCGCCGCAGCCGGTGCCGTTCGCAGCAGGTGTGCCAGGGTCAACGCTCGGGCGTCGTCGTGCAGGACATAGCGGGAAACCCACGCAGCGTGCGCCAGCCACCGCCAGTGGGCGCCGGGGTCGGCCCGGAAGCTGCGCTCGACAAAATCGAGGATTGCCGGCGCCTGCGGCTGCCTGGCATGCTCCAGCGCATCCTGCAGGTGCGCGGTCTCGGAATAGTCGAAAGCCGCCAGCATGACCGGATAGCTGCTATGCGGATTGAGCGCGAACGAGAGCTCCAGCCACGCGCGTATCGCCGGGAAGTCGGCCGTGCGCAGGGGCAGCAGCGCTCCGGCCTGGGCATCGTAACTTTGCAGGTAAAGCGAACTGCCATAGCCGGCGAGCGCGGGTTCGTCCAGGCTTGCCAGCCGCATGGCCGCGACGGGCGGCGCCACGCCCGGCGATGCTTCCAGGCGCCAGGTTTCCGGTGCCGCCAGCGCGACGACAACCTGCAGCACAAGGAGCACGGCCAGCGCCGGCCACGCCGCGTGCATGGGGCGCGGGCGGCGGCCGGGCGGCATTTCCGGCATTGCGGCGGTCAGCACCGTTGCAGGGCTTCTCATGCGATGTGTGGGGTCGGGATGGGGCACGGGCTTGGGTGTGGGCCTGCGGGCACACGCACTCAGGCGAACTGTGCCCGGCGCAAGTCCAGCGCGGCCACGGTGAGGGCCAGCAGGACATACACCGCCGCCTGCGCGGCCACCATGGTCAGCGCATGCCCGGACGCCGGCGCGCCGAGCAGCCAATCGGTTCGCGCAAAGAGGTCCAGGCGGGGAAACAGCAGGCTTACGGCTTGCACGACCAGACCGGCCGGGCCAAGTTCTGAATAGTCTTGCGCGCGCTGCGCGAGCAACTGCACGACGTGCAGGTCCCGCGCGAGCACGTAGAACGCCAGCACTGCACATACCGCTGGCGGCACCTGCGTCAGGACCAGGGTGATCGCCAGCGATGCGGACGCCATCACGGCCAGTTCCAGCGCCAGGGTGATGGTCCACACGGCCATGGCTGCCGGCGGCGCGTCGAAGGCCAGAACGGGCAGCGCGAGGATGCAGGCGGTAGCGCCGGCGAGCACGACCAGGCCAAGCGACTTGCCGGCCACCCAGAGCGGGCGGCTCATCGGTGCCGCCAGCGCCAGCAGCAGGGTGCGATCGGACTGTTCGCGGCTCACCGAGACGACCGCGCTCAAGGTGACGATAAGCACGGCGAGCAGTCGCGCCACCGGCGCGGCAAAGCTCAGGGCCAGGGCGTGTTCCTCCGTCAGGGCCAGCGAGCGGGCGAAGGCGCCGATGCCCGCTACGCACAGGGCGCCCAGCACGCTCATCCAGATCCAGCGCCCGCGCACGGCTTCGCGCAGCGTATCGACCATCACCGTGCGCAAGGCGCGTGTGACCTGGCGCAGCGGTGCTCCAGGGCGGCGGGCCGGCAGGGTTGTCATTGCACCCATCCGCTCGAAACCAGACGGTCGGCGAACTCCGGGTAGGAAATCCAGCCGACCTGGTCGTCGAAGGGGCCGTTCGCGGCGCCTTTGGCGATGTAGGTATGGCTGACCACGACGCGGGGAACCGTGGGCAGGTAATTCTGCCGTTCATCGGTGGAGTAGCCGGCTACGTCGTTGGCGTCGCTGCCCAGCGACCAGATGATCGCCGCCACGTTGGGCGCCAGGTCGTTGGCGGCATTGACGCCGCAGCGGTCATTGGTGGTTTGCAGATTGGCGCTGCTGTAGCAGACGAAGAGGCCGTGGTTGTTCTTGGCGGGGGTGCCCGTGCCGGCAAAGTACGGCAACACGCTGGCGCGGATCAAGGGACTGTTTTGAGCGCCCAGCCCCACATTGACCGGCGCCCACGCATTGGCCGTGCCGGCAAGCGTGGCCACCGAATAGCGAAATGCGCGCAAATGGGTGCCGTTGCTGTTTCCGGCGCCATCGTGCCAGGCGCTCTCCAGGAGACCGGCGGTATCCAGGTTGTTCATCCCCAGCGTCTTGGCGGGCAGGAACCCGGTTTCGACGGGGCAGGTACGCACGGCGCCGACCTTGACGGCATTTTCCACGCCGTTGCTGGTGGCGATTGCCGGGCAGGGCAGGTAGCCGTAGGTCGTGACGAAGGCCAGCAGCGCATCGTGGGCGCTGGTCAGCATTGCGGCCGTATCGGCCATCCTGCGCTGTTCGATCTGCTGGCGCAGTACGGCGACGATGGCGCCGGCGGCCAGCGCCAGCAGCACGAGGCTGATGGCGACTTCGACCAGGCTGAAACCGCGGCAGGCAGGCCGGCGCGCGGACCGGTGCGGCAGACCTTGCTGGCACGCATGCAGGCTGTTCATGGGACGGCATCCAGTCGGTCATCGTTCGGCGCGTTCACGCTGGGCGCGACGCTGGCAAATATTCCGCTCACCCCGCCGTTGATGGTGGCGGTGCTGTCGATGTAGTCGGCAGGCAGTGGCGACAAGGCGCCCAGCACCAGCGGCGCCTGCGGCGCGCCGCGCGAGGCCGCAAAAGGCGCGGCCGTTATCGGCGCTCCAGGGCCGATCAGCAGCGCGTTGATGCCATTGCGGCCGTCCAGGGTGAGGCCCGGCGCGCCGCAGGCGGCGCTGGCCGCGACGCAGGTGGGCGATACCGCATAGATGAAGTACTGGTGCCAGCCCGCATCGATCCACCAGGCTTTCAAGAGCGCCTGCAGCGATTTGCCGGGCCCGCAGCCGCTGTCGAGCACGGCCGGGTGGCCGAACAGCAGGTTGGCAGTGCAGGCACCGTCAAGCGCATTGAAGTTGGCCGCGTACGGATAGTAGGGATGCCCGGCATCGGCCTTGAAGCTCGCCAGCGCCTCGTCCAGCTCCATGCGCGCGCGCGCCTCGAGAAAGCGGAACATCTCGTCGACCGTGACCCACAGCACCCGGTTGTGATACTGGCGCGGGTCGGCCAGCCAGGGCAGGCGCTGCAGCGCGTCGCCGGCGAGATCGGTCGCCACCAGCGTGGTGGGCGCACCGTTGGCCTGCTGGTAGGCGGCATTGTCGTAATAGCCGGGCACGCAGGGGGTGGGACAGCCGGCATTGACCTGCAATGCATTGAGCCAGGCGTGGGGCGTGGCGGCGGCATTGCGTGCCGGACCGCCTGCCGGCGGACCGGGCATGACCAGCGCGAAGGCGACGCGGTTGGAGAGCACGTTGCCGCGCTCGTCCACCACCGTCAGCCACGGAAAAGGCAACGGCGAGGGACAGACATTGCCGACCGGCGCGCCCACCACCAGCGGCGTGAAATTGGGCATGCAGATCTTGGTCACGGCCAGGTTGGGCGAGACGATGAGCCAGGGTATGCGCCCCTGGATGTCGTTGGTGTCGACCGGACCCAGGTCGACGCCCAGCGCCTTCCAGGGCAGGCGCCCGAAGCAGCGCGCCGCGGCGCCGCTGGTCTCGGCCTTGGCCAGCGGCGCGCCCGGCGCCCAGGTGCGATAGGCGCAATACTCGGCGTTGGCGCCCATTCCCGTGAAGGCCAGGTCGGGCATGACGCCCATCTGTCCCAGGCGGCGGGTTACCGGCGGCGGGTCGAGCTCGGGCGAGGCAAGATGGGCGAGCACCGCGTCGCGTGCCTGCCGCAGTACCTTGAGGTCGCGCGCCGCGCGGTCGCCCTGCCAGAGCGTCTGCGCCCAGAAAAGCGCCGCCATCACGCCGATGGTGACCAGCACGAATGCATAGAACACCAGGCCCTGCTGATCGCGGCGCATGCTTGGCGGCGTGCGGATCGCACCCATGTTTCAAGGGCGGACGCCGGAGCCGGCGGGTCGGGTGGCAGCCGGCTCCAGGGGGTAGTCGGATTCGCCAACGCGCAATTGCAGCGTGCCTTCGCTTTCCCGCCGGATCACAAGCACGCCGCGGGCGCGGTCCAGCCGGGCTGTGCCACCCTCGACTTCCGCGGTGCCGGAATCCCCGGCCGAGCGCAGGCGCCCGGTGCGATCGGCGACGTAGCGCGTGCCGCTGACCCATGCGTTGGTACCGGAGGGGCCGGATAGCCAGCCGTCAAAGCGCGGCCCGGATGGCGCATCCACTTGCAGATCGAGCCCCAGGCGGATGGCGCGATCCTGCGCATCGAGGCTGCGTCGCTGGTGCGCATCGTAGAAGACGCGCGGCAGGTCCCAGCCGGTGGCGGCGCGCGACGTGCCCGGGTGCGTCGGCGGTGGTTCCTGCGCGCCGGCGGCAGGCGCAAGTGCGGTGGCGAGCGCGATGGCGTTGATGCGCAGCACGACGCGGCCGGCGGTGCGGGCTATCCAAGCGAAGGCGCTCCAGCGTGCGGCCATCACGATTCCTTCTTGGTATCCGCGCCCGTTTGCGCATCGCCCGGCGCCGGCACGGCGGGAATTGCCGGCGCGCTTTGCAGCCGGTACCAGGTGAGCAGGCAGCGCGCCTTCATGGTGGGCGGCTGGCCGCTGGTTGCGCCGCTCTCCACGGCATCCCGGGCGGGACGGTGCAGTTCACAGTTCTCGACTCCGCCTGCCGGGCCCCGCAGGCCGCTGATGGCCTCCCATACGTCCAGGAAGCGCTCTTCATGCAGCGGCTCGAAATCGACGGCCACGCGCTGGATCTGGATCTGGTACCTGGCAGCCGGCGCGAGCGGCACCGGCGCCGTCTCGCTGCCGCCGCCGATCTGGTAGCGGGCAACCAGCGCCAGGTAGGGATGCAAGGCGGCGTCGGCGCCGTCGATGGCCCGGGGCTTGTCTATGGGATCGAACAGGCCGGCGGCTTGCAGTTCGCTGAACCGCGCCGACACGCGCGCGCTCAAGGCGAGCGATTCGCTGGCGCGTTGCAGCGCATTGCGGGCGTCCTGTTCGGATCGCGCCAGCGTGTCCTCGAGGGTGACCTGTTCCTCGTACTTATCGAAAGCCAAGTAGGCGATAGCGCCCGACAGTGCCAGCAGGAACGCGGCGCCGCCAATCGACAGGACCAGCTG
>Ga0075030_100001765_pt1 | contig 19532 bp, 14 predicted proteins | sample LitLauG_LLR_2012_FD_71393 | JGI IMG/M metagenome (GOLD analysis project Ga0075030, IMG submission 71393) | Freshwater sediment microbial communities from Pennsylvania, USA - Little Laurel Run_MetaG_LLR_2012 | ecosystem: Environmental > Aquatic > Freshwater > Creek > Sediment | place: USA...
GTGGGGGACGTCGGATCCGGGGGTTCAAAGGATCTTGGGCCTGCTACGCCTACACCTGCGCCCAAGTCGGCAGTAAAGACCTGCAACCCGCGTACGTCTACGGGATAAACGGCGACTTGTGCATCTGCGAGGAGGTTGGTCGCACGCTTAATCTTGTAAGTGTAGTTGGCATTGCTGATCGAGGGATTGATGGACAGTGGAGTTATCGTAATGGCAATCGGGAAAGAAGCAGAGAGCCACACAATGTTCTTGCGGCCGGAAATGCCGGAGAGATACCGCGCCAGCAGCATCAGGCCGTCGATGGTGCGGGCGGCACGCTCGCTGGTATCGGTCACATACTGTTCATCCTGCATTTGCTGCAACGCGACCACCAGGTTCTGAAAGCCACTGGTTCGACCTTCGAGCGTGAGCGAGGCAACGGTGCTGACGGAGTTTTGTGTTTCCCTCGCCGCCACTTGCCAGCGATTGTTTCTGGGCTGGCCCTTCTTCCCTTTAGCGGCAGCCAGAAGAAGAGTCTCATCGGTGGTGAATCCCTGAATCAGACGCAGGGGATATTCGCCGGAGCTCAAGGTGCAGAGGGCAAACTGAGACACCTTGGGCTTGGACTGGAGGAACTTGATCAACTGCTGGCGCGCATAATCCTGATCTTGGGGCGGCGTATTGAGCATGTCGAACAGGACCATGGTGATCGCTCCCGCCTGGTTCGCCTGCGTACGATTGTTGAAAACGTTCGGAGAATGCGCAGGAGATGCTGGCGCCGCGGAAGCGGCTTGAGTCGAGGACGCCGTCCCGCCCGAGGATCCGGCCGCGGACTCATCCGAATCGTTGAATTCACGAAAATAACGGACGCCCTGGGGCCGGTTGTCTTCGGTGAGCTGAAAATCCTGCTGACGCAAACCTCTTACGGGATGGCCCTTGCTGTCGGTGACAACAACGTCGACGACGACCGCTTTCGTGCTCACTTTGAAGGTCGTGACGGGCAGACTTGCCGCCTGCGGATTTTTTTCAGCCGTGTCTGCAACCGTGGACGGGCTCGGAGAACTTGGGACTTCGGATTGAGGTTGACTATTTGCTTCGGCATGAGCCGTTGTAGGGGAGTCGGGGGTTTCCTCGACAGTGGCGCTGGCCGGCGCGTCTGCGGTCAAGGTCGCTGCTTCCGCGGAACTGGCGGCTGCCTCGGCATTGTCCATCGCCGAATCCGGGTCAGCGTTGGATCCGACCGTGTAAAGACCGGGGATGTCCGTGTTAAGAGAAGCGAACTTGGCCCGTTCCTCTTCCGACATGGGCGGCAGATCAAACAACTCCAGCATCGAACCTCGGAGCAGCACAAGACGCCGACCATCGGGAGCTAAAGAAACATTCTGCCCGGTCGTCACCGCCTGGCTTACCAGGACCGACAAAACAGAGCTTCCGCTGGCGGTGTCGAATACCTGAACCTCCTGCCGCAAAACATCGCGCTCGGAAATCTGGGGTTGAAGGGGGCTGTCCTGCTCGTCGTCGAGGTCTGGCGGGCGGCTGACGGCGGGCTCGACGTGAAGGGTACTCACGGCAAAACGGCTATTGTCTTCGCTCCGTGCCAGCTCGGGAAACGAACGCAGATGAGGCCAGTGCTGCCGCCATAAGCGATGTCCCGTAAGAGTAAATGCCGTCACACCGTAGTTGCAGCCTGCAGTGGCGCAACGGCCGACGAGCAGCGTGTTCTCGGTCGGATATAACACATTGGGAACGGTCTGCGATCGCACGCGTGCCAGATTGTGCCGCTGGGTCACGGTAGGTCCGAAACGCAGCAGCCAGATATCGTTCTTACGAATGACATCGGCGTAGCCGCTGCTGGTGCCGGTAAGGTTAGTGGAGTTGTTGAACAAGAGAGTACGCTGCGGCGTCAGAGTTTTGGCATCGAGGAACCGCACGACATACTTGGGGTCGGGCTTGGCTGGGGACCGCGGGGCCGAAGCGGCAGCCGTCTTGTCGTTCTCCGTCTCGACAATGATTTGGCTGCCGTCGGGAGTAACGGACACCCAGAGCAAATCTTTGGGCGAGGTCAGCAACATGCTTTCGTGCAAACTCGAATCGACGGCGTACAACTTGTTCAATCTTCGGAGCAGAAATCTACCGGGAGCCAAAGGCCACAGGTAGCGGCGGCGATCGTGCAGATACCAATCCGCTTCTGTGACCACCTTGCCGCCCGGGATTTCCAGAATGACCGCGTGCATAAGGCGGTCTTCGTGGTCGGGAGTGCACTCGGGCAGGCGCTTGAACATCAGCTTGCGATTGAACGTCAGCAGGACGTGGTCCGCATCGACAAAGTCCAACGATACGCTGGGCTCAGACTCGGCCGTGCGATCCATGCGCGAAGGCTCGTGGAACCCAAACGCCGAAAGGTCGATCCGGAAAGATGGCTTGGCCTGGGGTTCGGCCGTGGAAGGGGCCTCCTGCGCCACAAGCCTTGCGGGGATTTCTGCAAAGACGAAGATGACGGTCAGAGCGCAGAGAATCTTACAGTCGTGGAAGGATATGCACCGCACGTTTGCGCGCCTCAAAGGTTCAGACGAAATGGAACGTGACCTACTGCACGAAACCGGAAGGCAATCGGAAACGCGCCGCGGCGGCCGTAGTTTGTCCCGGGAGCATTGTAGTGCAAAATTCAGGACCGTGCCGTGGCGAGCGCTAGCGGTTCCAAATGCGCGCTGAAATGGCGCAGGAATGGAGCTTCGAAGGTCAGGCGCATACCAGGTATTTTTTCACGATGCTTCCAGACCTCCAGGATCACTTCAACGACGTAATCGATGTGGCTTTGAGTGTAGACACGCCGCGGGATGGCGAGACGGACCAGGTCCATCTTTGCCGCGCGAGCGAACATCAGGGTGCCGATTTCTACAGAACGGATTCCTCCTTCCAAATACAGCTCGGCAGCCAGCGCTACGCCGGGAAATTGATCTGGGGGAATGTGCGGAAGGAAGGCGCGGGCGTCGAGATAGATCGCGTGGCCGCCGGGCGGCTGGACGATGGGCACTCCCTGGCTGGCTATGTGATTGCCAAGATAGGCGGTGGAGGCGATGCGGTAACGGAGGTAGTCTTCTTCGAGGGCTTCCTGCACGCCGACGGCGATGGCTTCGAGATCGCGTCCGGCGAGGCCGCCGTAGGTGGGGTATCCCTCGGTGAGAATCAGAAGGTCCTTCTCCTGTTGGGCGAGGAGGTCGTCGTTGGTGCAGAGAAATCCGCCGATGTTGGCCATGCCGTCCTTCTTGGCCGACATGGTGCATCCGTCGCCGTAGCGGAACATTTCCTGCGCAATCTCTTTTGGCGTTTTGTTCTCATATCCCTTCTCGCGCAATTTGATGAACCAGGAATTTTCGGCGAAGCGGCAGCCGTCGAAGTAGAGCGGAATGCCGTGGCGCTTGCACACGGCGCTCACCTGGCGGACGTTCTCCATGGAGACGGGCTGGCCGCCGCCGGAGTTGTTGGTGACCGTCAGCATGACCAAGGGAATGCGCTCGCGGCCCACGCGCTGGATGACAGCTTCGAGGGCGGCGACGTCCATGTTGCCTTTGAAGGGATGCATGGAGGCGGGGTGCTTCCCCTCTTCGATCACCAGGTCGATGGCTTCGGCGCCGACGAATTCGACGTTGGCGCGGGTAGTGTCGAAGTGCGTGTTGTTGGGAACGACGTCACCCTTTTTGCAGGCTACCCCGAAAAGGATGCGCTCGGCGGCGCGGCCCTGATGCGTGGGAATGACGTGACGGTAGCCGAAGATTTCCTGGATAGAAGTTTTGAAGTGGTCGAAGCTGCGGCTGCCGGCGTAGCTCTCGTCGCCTTCCATGATAGCGGCCCACTGGTGCGTGGACATGGCTCCGGTGCCGGAGTCGGTGAGGAGATCGATGCGGACATCGTCCGCTGGGAGAAGGAACAAGTTGTGGTGCGCGGCTTCGAGGAGTTGCTCCCTTTCTTTGCGGGTCGTCCAACGGATGGGCTCGACGCTCTTGATGCGGAAGGGCTCGATGATGGTTTTCACGCTCATTGCGATTCCCTCGTGCTAACACTGGGGAGATTTTATGCTAAGTCGGTTTGATGAACGAACGTGTGATTGATCGCACGTGAGCGCGTGCGTTGGGACGCACCAAGAATGGGAGTGCAGGAAAGTCACAATCCCCACCCTGGAATCTGCGTGAAGTCAGAGTCGGCCGGGGCGCAACTTTTGCGGGGAATGTGTGCTCGAGGCCGGATTTCAGAGGGAAACTGCAGATCTCACCACAGAGGGCACAGAGGAACGGCGCGGTGGTAGACTCAAACGTTTTGGTTGAGGCGAACGTCATGAATATTCGAATGGTGGGAGTGGTGGGCGCGGGGACGATGGGGAACGGGATCGCGCATGTATTCGCGCGCAGCGGATATAACGTGATCTTGTGCGACGTGGAGCAGCGATTCCTGGAGCGCGCGCTGGGAACGATCGCGAAAAATCTGGATCGGGAAGTTGCTAAGAGCAAGATCACTACTGCGGATAAAGATTCCGCTCTCGTTCGTATTCAGGCGGTCACCGATCGGAGCAAGCTGGCGGACTGCGATTTCGTGGTGGAGGCAGCGACAGAAAAGTTTGAGATCAAGACGGAGATCTTTCGTGACCTCGGCCGGCTGACGCGGCCGGAGATCATTCTGGCGTCGAATACGTCGTCGATTTCCATCACCAAACTGGCGGCGCTGACCAAGCGGCCGGACAAAGTGATTGGGATGCACTTCTTTAATCCGGTGCCGGTGATGAAGCTGATAGAAGTGATCCGTGGACTCGCGACTTCGCAGGAGACGCTCGAGACAGTGCGAGACTTATCAGTGAAACTGGAGAAGACGCCAGTGGAGGTGAACGATGCGCCAGGATTCGTCTCGAACCGCGTGCTGATGCCGCTGCTCAATGAAGCCATGTATGCGGTGATGGAGGGAGTGGCTGCTCCAGAGGCGGTCGACGAAGTGTTCAAGCTGGGGATGGCGCATCCCATGGGGCCGCTGACGCTGGCAGATTTCATCGGGCTCGACGTGTGTCTGGATATTATGCGGGTGCTGCATGGTGGGTTAGGAGATCCGAAGTACCGGCCGTGTCCGCTGCTGATCAAGATGGTCGACGCGGGGTGGCTGGGGCGGAAGAGCGGCAAGGGGTTTTACGAGTATTGATGATTGTTGATTTTTGATTGTTGAATGAAAAACGACAAAGCGACGCGTTCTTTTACCTGCTGGCCGCAACTTGCGGGATCGCCACCGGCTGGGCTGATGTCGTGGTTGATGACCTGTTGTTGACGGCCCTGCTGGTGCTGGCTTCCTGCATGTTTCTTGGATTGATGCGGCCGCGATGGCCGTGGCGCTGGGTGGTGACGGTGGGTGTTTTCATTCCTCTGACCGAGCTTGCTGCGTTCCTGATCCGCACGGTGAAGCCTTCGCGGGCGCAAATTTATGGCTCGTTTCTTGCGTTTCTACCGGGAATTGCGGGGGCGTATGGAGGATCGGTGATGCGCCGGGTTATGGAGACCTTAAGAGAGCGGAAGTAACGTCGTTGCTAGGTGTTTTCTTTCGCCCCTTTCGGGGCTCGATCCGTTTTCGTTCGTGCACGGCTTGCGCCGTGGACTGTATTCTTTCGCCGCCTCGCGGCTGGGCGGTGCTCGCTCGGTGTATTAATGAGGATCCTTGTTCCTCATCTGCATCGGAGTTCCGGCCACAATCTGGATGAATGGCGACCGTCGATAAGCGGTAGGGATGCTTCGACTCCGCCGCGACGGTCGCTGCGCTCGCGTCGCGGCTGCGCTCAGCACGACAGGCTCGAGTCTGAATTAGAACATTTCAATCATCCATGACCTTCGTCGGTGAAAGCGCCATTTCGTGGACCTCAGACCTCGGTCGCGAGAGGCTGAGGTCAGAGGTCTGACGGCTGAGGTCCGCTCTTAGGTATCGGCTAACCAAAAAGTAACTCCCGAATCCACAGGCATGGCGAGTATGCTGGCGAGCATGGGTGTAAGTGTCTCCATGCTGGCTTCGGGGAGCCGGGGGAACTGCGCGCTCGTCTCGAGCTCAAGCACGAAGATTCTGGTCGACGCCGGCATCTCCTGCCGCGAGACTTTCAAGCGGATGAAGTCGTTGGGCGAAGATCCCCACTCGCTCTCGGCCATCCTCATCACTCACGAGCACTGCGATCACATTTACGGACTGGCAACGCTGGCAAAGAGGCTGCGCATCCCAGTGTTCATGACCGGGGCCACCTATCAGACGTGGCAACGCGCCATGCGCGACGAGCACGGGGAGAAAGCAAAGGTCGAAAAATTTGAACGCTTCGAATCCGGGCACAGCTTACAGGTGGGCGACATTGCGGTGAAGCCGTTCACGATTCCGCACGACGCGGCCGATCCGGTCGGTTTCACCTTCCGCGCGGAAGGAATCAAGGTTGGATTGGCCACCGACCTCGGCTACATTCCGCTGAGTGTGCGCGATCACCTGCGCGGCTGTGATGTACTAATCATGGAATCGAATCACGATCTGGAGATGTTGCGGGTGGGGCCGTATCCGTGGTCGGTAAAGCAGCGGGTGATGAGCCGCGTAGGGCATCTGTCGAACGTCGCGCTCGCGGATTTCCTCACCAGCGACTATGATAATAGTGCAACGTTTGTGGTGCTGGCGCATCTCTCTGAGCAGAACAATCATCCCGAAATTGCCCGGAGAGAGGCGGAAAGGGCGCTGGCGGCGCGGGGCGGGTTGTTCTGCAACCGCCTGTTGTTGGCGTCGCAGACCGAAGCGTTGCAGCCAATTCGTCTATAGTCTGGGCTTTTTGTAGCTGATTTACACTCCCCCAATGAGTCAGTGCATTGATCCAATCGTTGGCAAGATCCTGGCGGGCTGGCGGTACGACATTTCCGGCCTGGCACCGGAAATGCGCGGCGACTACGAGAATCACTTCGCGGCCTGCGAACCCTGCCGAAGCCGGCAGCAGATTCACCGCATCATCGACGTTGGGCTCATCGTGCTGGCTTCGGTTTCCGCCGGAGTCTTTCTGCTGGCGTTCGGAGTCATCCGATATCTTGGGCCACGGCACGCTCTTATTCTGGAAATTGCAGCGCTAGCGGGCTTTGCGCTCTCCGCGCTGATCTGGCTGGGGGTGGCGGTAGCTACCCCGGCGCCGGTGACGATGCTGGATGCGGCCAAGCAAGGGGCAAGGCGCGTGCATGACCGGCTGCCCGAAGAAATCCGCCAGCGGCTGCCCGAGGAACTCCGAATCAAAATCACGGGGACTTAGTTGGCAATGCTCCAAAGATCGAGATTGCTCGCGGGAATACTAATCGCGGTGTTTGCGACCGCGATGCTCCCCATTGCGGGTTGGGCGCGTTGGTCCGGACACATGGAGCACGCTGCCGGGTGCCACAGCCATAGGCCTTCGACTCCGGCTCCGGCGCAGCCGAGCCACCAGTGCTGTGCGACCGGGCATCAATGGGCATTTCCGGGCTCGCCCCTAAACCTCCGTCCAGTGGTTGCACAAGCAGGAACCCGCCAGGAAGCTCACGACCTTCAGCTTTACCTGTTCAGGAGTCTTACACACGCACTTATCTCCAATAGTCCTCCGGTCACAACCTCGCTGAGGATCTAGACGCACGAACACCTGTCCTGACTTGTGCGCTCCCTGGGCGTACGCCTCGGTGTATTCATTCTCAGCCGCGAGGTTACTGTGAAAATTATTACGATCCTACTGAGTGTGGCGCTTTCGACAGCGGTAAGCGCACAGGAAACCAGCGTGGCCACGCACGATCACAGCACGGGCCAGACTTCACCCGAGGACAACATGCGAGGGATGAATATGGACGAGCACACGTCCATCGACTTGCCTTCTCCGCATGAAGGTTCCGGGACGTCGTGGCAGCCGGCCTCGGTCACCGGGCATGAATGGATGTGGATGCGCGGTGGCTGGGACCTAATGGCACACGGCTTCATTTTCGTCGATTACAACCAGCAAGGTGGACCGCGCGGCGCGGGCAAGGCGGAGTCGGTAAACTTGGGCATGCTGATGGAACAACACAGGCTGGGCAGCGGCACGATTCTCTTCCGGGAGATGTTCTCTGCGGAATCGCTAACTTCGCCGCATCCAGGATTCCCAGAGCTCTTTCAAACCGGGGAGACATATCACGGCGAGGCGCTGGTCGATCATCAGCATCCGCATAACGTGTTTGCGGAACTGGCGGCGCTTTACACGGTTCCGCTGACGGAAAAGATCTCATGGGAAATGTACGGTGGGCCTTCGGCGGAGCCGGCGCTGGGCCCGGTAACTTACATCCACCGTGCTTCGGCGGCCGAGTTGCCGATGGCGCCGCTCAGCCATCATTTGCAGGACTCGACGCACACCAGTTTTGGAGTGGTCACAACAGGATTCGTGATCGACCGGGTGAAACTGGAGGCTTCCTCGTTCAACGGACGCGAGCCGAACGAGCAGCGCTGGAGCATTCAGTTGGCCGCACTTGATTCGTGGTCGGGACGGGCCAGTATCGCTCCAGCGCGCAATTGGGCCGCGCAATACAGCATTGGACGGCTGGAGCACCCGGAGGCGCTGGAGCCCGGCAGCCAGTGGCGGCAGACGGCATCGGGGGAGTACAACCGGCCGTGGCGCGATGGCAGTTGGGCCAGTTCGATCGTATGGGGGCGCGTGCACAAGATCGCGACCGGAATCAATCTGAACAGTTTTTTACTGGAGTCGACGCTGAACTTTTGGCAACGCAACTACGCATTCACGCGGCTGGAACTGGTCGACAAGGACGAGTTGTTCCCTCAGGCCACGATTCTCTCGACCTATCGGATTGGGGCTTACACGTTTGGAGGGGTTCGAGATCTTATTGCGAATAAGGCATGGCAGATGGGGCTAGGCGCGGATGTTACCTTCTATTCGAAGCCAGCCGCGCTGGACGCGGCGTATGGGAACCGACCGGTCTCATTCCAGGTTTTTCTGCGGCTTCGTCCGGCGAGGATGTCGGGGCATCCATCCCATTGATCTTCGTTTTTACATTTAGCTTACATTGAGCTCAAAGAAAACCACTATGGTTACCAACGATTCCGCCGTAAAATGAATTTGCAGGGAATTCCAGATTTCGCGCGAGATAATTTAGCCAATGGCGCGATCCCTCAAAACACTCCGCACAGTACAGTGGGCGATGTTGCTCAGCATCTTCCTTTATGTCGGCGTGGGCGAGGTCCTGGGGCCGCGAATCCGCCACGTGGAACCGGCTCTCAGCTACCTTTTCAGCACGCTGGCCGTGGGGATTGTGGGAACCATCTTCGTTGTGCGACGCACGCTGGTGTTGCGGGCCGCGTCGACCCTGGCAACGCAACCCGACGACAACATTTCCCTCAACCAGTGGAAGACGGGCTACATCACCACTTACGCTCTATGTGAAGCCCTGGCTTTGTTTGGCCTGGTGCTTCGCTTCCGGGGTTCCGAACTGCAGCAGAGTTTGCTGTTCTATGTTGGCGGATTCGTGCTGCTGTTCTTCTTCCGTCCGCGGCAGCCCGAAGCGCAATCTGTTACTTAATGTGGCAGCTGGCCAGGCCGCGCTTTTCCAGATACTGCTGGTGATACTCCTCGGCCGGATAAAAAGTCACGACGGGAACGATCTGCGTGGCGATCGGCTTGGAGTAGCGATGCGCCTTTTCGAGCGCTTCCTTCGAAGCCAGCGCCTGGGCCTGCTGCTCGGGAGAATGGAAGAAGATCGCGGTACGGTATTGCGTGCCCCAATCCGTGCCCTGGCGGTCGACCTGAGTGGGATCGTGGTTCTCCCAGAAAACCTCTAGCAGGTCCGTGTAGCGAATCTTGGCGGCATCGAACTCAACTTCTACCGCCTCGGCGTGGCCGGTACGGTCGGTGCAGACTTCCTTATAGGTCGGATTCTCCGTGTGGCCGCCGATATAGCCCACGCGGGTTGAGGTTACGCCGGGCAACTGCCGGAAGGTGGCTTCAACTCCCCAGAAACATCCTGCTGCGAATGTAGCCTTTTCCATGTTTATGACTCCCCAAAATTCAAGATCGTTCACCACAAAGGGCACGAAGGAATACAACTGAACCCCGCCGACCTAATATGCATTCTCGCTTAATTTGATGGACAGGAGCCACGAAAGTCACAGATTTGTAAAAGGCACGTGAATCCTTCTGCCGGGCAATTGACGCCCTTCTGGAATCAGGGTAGAGTCCGGTCAGGATCGTTCCGTAAGATGTCTCCCGTGCCAACCAGCCGATTCCGCCGCCGGTCCAGGAGTGCGCAGAACGCTGCACTGCTGGTGTTCTGTGCTCAGGCCGCGCTGGCGGTTTCGGCGTTTACGCCGCAGCTCAGATTGGGATATCGCACCGGGGACCAGTGGGAACCAGCGATTGCCGCCGACGGACACGGGCACGTCTACGTGCTTTATCCGCAATATGGAGCCGTACCGGGATGCGCGACTTGCAGGGCACCTTCCATGAACCTGGCCATCAGCGACGACAACGGGGCATCGTGGCATTCGTCCAAGCCAGTGCTTCCCTTTCCGACCGGACAGTTTGATCCGCAGCTGGTCGTGGATCCCGTGGACCGGCAGACGGTGTTTGCCTCCTGGCTGCAGAACAATAAGCGGGACATCGTGGTGGCGCGATCGCTGGATTACGGAAGGAACTGGTCTTTCTCATGGGCTGAGCGTGGACGGGAAGAGACGGACAAACCGGTGTTGACCGTCCGCGGCGCCGAAGTGTACGTGGGGTTCAACCACGAAGAACAACTTCTGGTTGCGGCTTCGCACGATGCGGGGCAGACGTTCAGGGTAGCTTTGGTCAATCCGAACGCCGAGCGGGGTTCATCGCTGGCCGGGGGAGCAACTATTGATCCCTGGGGCAGTGTTTTTTTCGGGTGGACAGCGTACGCGCGGGAGGAGATGCGGAGTCGCGCCGTGAGTGTGTACATCAGCCGCTCGGCGGATGGCGGGCGAACCTGGAGCACGTCCCTTTTGGACCAGTCCAGCGCACCTCCCGAGTGTGAGGCGCAGGGCTGCGGGACCGGCTTCTTGGGGGCGCAGATCGCGCTGGCGTCGGACACGGCGGGCGACCTTTACGCCTTATGGAATGCAGGAGCAGTGAACGGCGGGCCGGAGCGGATCTATTTCTCTTCTTCAACGACGGGCGGAGCGACATGGTCTGCGCGCAGCGGTGTTTCGGGGGCAGCCGGGGAAGTCGAGCATGGGTTTCCGGCGATCGTCGCCGGCGCACCGGGGGATGTGCGAATCGCGTGGATGGATGCGCGGTCGAGCGAGGCGGGGCTTCCCGAGCGCCCGCTGTGGAATACGTTCTATCGCTCATCGACGAACGGCGGCGCGACTTGGTCGGATGAGGTGAAACTTTCCGGGCCGGCGCGAAATTACGATTACATTCTTCCCACCGGATTCCGCTTTCCCTTCGGCGACTACTTCGGTCTCGCCATCGACAGCGACGGCAACACCCACGCCGTCTGGGGCGAAGGATGGGACTATAAATCTCCCGGTTCGATCTGGTACACTCGCGGCCGATAATCAGTTCAATTCAACGCTGTAATCTGAGGGAGGTTCCATGCACTTCCTGGGCGTCAATATTTGGGCCGTCCTTGTCTCTGCCGTCGCCGCGATGGTCGTGGGCTTTCTGTGGTACTCGCCGGCACTGTTCGCCAATCCCTGGATGAAGCTGATGGGTTACGATCCGAACGACAAAGTGAAGATAGCGGAAATGCAGAAGAGCGCCGGGCCTTCGTATTTCATGTCGCTGATTGCGAGCATCCTGGCGGCGTTTGTGCTGGGGAAATTGATTGCAGTGTCCGGGTTCTCCACGGCGCTGGACGGGCTAAAGATCGGGTTGGTGGTGTGGCTCGGGTTCGTGACTACCGTGCAGTTCACTAATGCCCTGTTCAGCCGGCAGCGGAACAAGCTGTACCTGATCAATACGGGATACCAGTTGGTGTGCTACGTGGTGATGGGGGCCATTTTGGGGGCCTGGCGGTGAGAAGCCGGGGCTGAGACGTAGCCAGCTACGTCTCTACGAAAAGACTATTCCAACTGCATTCCGCCGATCATGTCCGCGATACGGGCGACGTGGTGTTCCTTGCACCACTGTTCCACGCCATCGACGATCTTCTCGGTAGCGCAGGGATCCCAGTAGCTGGCGGTGCCGATCTGCACGGCGCTCGCGCCGGCGAGCATGAATTCAATGACATCTTCGGGTGTAGAGATTCCGCCCATGCCGATCACGGGAATCCTTACGGCGTGAGCCGCGTCGTAGACCATGCGCACGGCGATCGGTTTGATTGCCGGTCCTGACAAGCCGGCGGTTACGTTCGCGATGCGCGGCTTGCGGGTTTCCGGGTCGATGGCCATGGCCACGAAGGTGTTGATCAGGGACAAGGCGTCAGCGCCGGCTTCCTGCGCAACGTAAGCCATCTGCGCGATGCTGGTCACGTTGGGGGAAAGTTTCACGATCAACGGGCGATTCGTAACTCGCTTTGCCGTGGTCACAACTTCATCGAGCGAGCGAGGATCACTGCCGAACTGCAGGCCGCCATGCGCGGTGTTGGGGCAGGAAACGTTCAACTCGTAGGCGGCGATTCCTTCGCCCTCATTCAGAATCTCGATGGTGCGTTCATAGTCCTCGCGCGCGTAGCCAAAGACGTTGGTCATCACGACGACGTTCTTGAGCTGCCTCAGGTGCGGCAATTTCTCTTCGAGGAAAGCCTGTGCGCCGATGTTCTGCAGCCCAATGGCGTTCAGCATTCCTGCCGCGGTTTCCCAGAGACGCGGCGGAGGATTGCCGATCATCGGTTCCTTCGACAAGCCTTTCACCACAAATCCGCCCAGCTTGCCGAGTTCGACGACATCTTCGAATTCGACGCCGTAGCCGAAGGTCCCGCTGGCAGCGATGACGGGATTCTTCAGCGGAATCCCGGCAACATTGACCCTGAGATCGAGAGCCGGCGTCATGGCTGCTTTCCCTCACCCGCTCCGGGATGCTGGGTCAGCGCTTCGGTGAGCACGCGCCCCACCGAGTGCGTCGGAGGGTTGATGCCGAGCAACGATGCCAGCGTTGGCGCGAGATCGACGGGGGCGACACCATTGCGGTAGATGCCGGCGCGGAAAGGCAACCCGTAAAAGGCGAGGGGCACATGAGTGTCGTAGTTGTAGGGCGAGGTATGATCCGTGCCCCGTGCGCCTCCTACCGTGTAAATGTCGGGAACACCCATGACGAACCAGCCTCCCTCGGGAGAATAGCTGTTCAGGTACTTGCGACCAAGTTCGGTATTGGGAACCTCACCCGCCGCCAGTTGTGACTTCGTGTAATAGTCGCGCAGACCAGCCTGCTTCATGGCTTCGCCGACGGCGGTCTCTGCGTCACGTTCGCGAACATGGGCAGCAAGGAAGGCGTCCTGGTCGAGCCAGGCGAGAGGATAGTCCAGCTTCACGTACGCCGCAGGGTGTCCGGGCGAGAACTTGGCGGTGATCGCGTTGTTAATCTGCTCTTCGAGTTTGTCAGCACCTAGATTGGCAGCAGGGATGCGCAGCTTCTTGACTGCATCAGGCAGTGAGGAAACGCCGTGGTCGGCCGAGAGGGCGATCCAAACATCTGCCAAGCCGACCTGATGGCCGAGGAAGTTGAAGAAATCGGCGAGCTCGTGATCGAGATCGAGCGCCATCTGCGCCATTTCGGGGGAATCGGGGCCGACCCGGTGGCCGAGAATATCGTTGGGCGAGAGGCTGATCGCGAGCAGGTCGGTCGCCGGGCCACGGCCGACGTTTTCGTATACGACTAATTCCTTGGCAAACTCGAACTCGTATTCGTTGCCCAACGTGGTACCACCAATCACTTCGTAGAAGCCGGCTTCGGAGCCGTCTTTGGCTTTGCGGTGGGCCGTCGATGCCAGAACTTCGCCTTGCGGATTCTTCCATTCGCGGTCCCAGTATTTTGCGGGACGGCTGGAGTTGAAATCCTGCACCCACTTCGGAAGCGCGTCGCGGTAGTAGGTGGAGGTGATCCAGGAGCCGCTTTTTGGATCGATCCAATAGGCGGCGTCTCCGCCGAATCCGGCGGGAAGAATGGCGGCGCGATCTTTCAGAGAGACTCCGAAAACTCTGGCTTTGCCCTGGGTCGCGAGTTTCATTTCGTCGCCCAGCGTATCGGCAAGCAGATTGTGCGGCGAGGCGCCCGGCTTCGCGTCGGTAACTCCAACCAGCTTAGTGTCATCGTCTTCCACAGACGTGACCACGTGCTTCTTCTTCGGATCCCACCATTCATTGGCGGCGATGCCATGACCGTTGCTGTAGGCGCCGGTGAAAAGCGTGGAGTGGCCGGGAGCAGTGCGCGTATTGGCGTAGTTGTAATTGCAGTTGGGAAAATAAGCGCCGTGATCAAGCAGGAGCCGAAATCCGGCATCGCCGAACTGGTCACGGTAGCGCTCGAGGTAGTCGCCGCGGAACTGGTCGATCACGATGACGACGATCAGCTTTGGGTGACCGTTGTAGGCTGAGGCCCGACCGCAGATGGGCACGCAAAGGGCAAGCGTCAGGGCAATGATGATGCACAGGGCGGTCCATCTGGGGGTGGATTTCATCGCGAGGGTAGTTTACACAGTCCGCGAGTGGCGCCCAAATCGAATGCTGGTAAGACTCGGGCGCCGCGTGCTACTGGGAGTCTCGTGCATGGGTTTACTTGCCGTCTAAGGGTATTTTGCGCTGCAGTTCGTCGATGAAGTTCTCTAGAAAGATCACGTGGCCAGCATCCTGCTGCGATGAGCCTCCGGCATAGGTGGCCACGGCGATGCGCTTTCCGTCGGGAGAGATATCGTACTGCGCTCCAACCGCGCCGCTCATGGTGAGAGCTACACTCTGTTTCGACCACACCTGCGGTTTTTCCGCTACGAACGAGTCGCCTTTCACCGAGTAGCTGGCCACCATAATCCGATCACCCGTGGGATCAAAGAAAAACAGCTCCTTACCGTTTCGAGAAAAGATCGGAGTCGTTCCGCCGTTGCCTGAGATCTGCCAGTGGCCGCCCTTGTCCGGAAACGCGCACACGTAGACCTGGGAGCTTCCGGACTCGTTGGAACTGTATGCCAGCCAGCGTCCATCGGCCGAGAACGTAGCACCTCGGTTCCCAAAACTCGTGCGCTGGGATAGCTCCGGTTTCCCTGCCTTCAATTTCTCTCCTTCGCGCTCCACTGGCACGATCCAGAGTTCGAACCCTTGCGAACCGCTTTGATAAAAGGCTAGCCACTTGCCATCGGGTGAGAAGGCAGAGGGGTACTGAAATTCTTTGCTCTCAGCAAGAAGTTCGGGCCTGCCGCCTCCGTCCGAGCGCGCAAACGACATCCCATCGCCCACCTGATAAACAATGTACCGGCCGTCGGGCGTCCACACCGGGTGCGTTCCATTCTTTTCGCCACCCAGCGGAGATAACGTATCCCGCCGAATATCGTAGATCCAAATCCCGGATTTTGCGTCTTCGTTCGCGACCACGAGGCGCTCGCCGTCGGGAGAGAAGTGGGGAGTCACGAAGAGGCCAGGCTTGTCGAGCAGCGGTTGCGATTTACCCTCCGCATCCATCCATTGAATGACCACCCGCGAGGCATCGATCTCGCGGCTCCGGTACATCAGCGTTCCGCTGCGCGAATAACTCAGTTTGGCGGAGCCGAACATTGCCGAATAAGAAACCTGCTGCAAAACTGGCGTGGGCGAGCCGGAGGTTTCCAGCTTCACCGGGTCGAAACGAACTGCGAACAGCGTCCCTCGGCTCACATAAGTCAAGTAGCCCTTTCCGCCAGGCGCAGCCAGATAACGCCCGTAGGTTCCTCCGCGCTGCAGCGTATTCCTGTGGTGGTCCGCCAGGGTCACAACTTCAATTCTGGCGTCATCAAAGCCGACCGTGGAATTTTCCACAGTGAACAGGACCGCTTTGGCGCCGGGCAGGACTTGCGGCCAGCGATGAGTCCGCTCTTCCCCTTCAAGCTCGGTGACCGGAGTGGGAGAGCCGCCAGCGGCGGAGACCCGTGACAGCCCACCTGAGACGCGCAGACTCGCGATAATATTCCCGTCCTCGCCCCAGTCCGCACCGGTGTAAGAGGCCGCCGCGTCGCATAATGCGAACTCGCTGCCGCCCTCCGCGGAGATCTTTCTCAGCTTTCCCCCCGCGACAAACCCAATCCATTGACCATCAGGGGAAAAGAAGGGGCTGGTCGCGCCCGCCGTGATCGTGAGTTCGGTTGCACCCGGCTGGTCGAGCTTGCGCGTGAAAAGGTGGTTCCCGGAAAGGTATGCAATACGTGTGCCGTCGGGCGAAAGAACGATGTCGGAGCCGCCCAGAGCGTTCAGATAGATGTCGCGGCCAAGGTCCACTTCCAGCCGCACTAGCGGTTTCAATTCCGCAGACCGCGTGGCGCGATACGCAATCCACGATGCGCCCGCCGCGACGACGGCCAGCACTGCCACTGCAAGCCAGGGCAACCTTTGGTCTCGTACGGTAGATTTCGCCGGAATGCTGACGTCGCTGGGCGCTTGGGCGATCCATTCCAACTCGGTCTTCAGATCGCGGACGCTCTGCCAGCGGTTTTCGGGATCCTTCTCTAAACACCGTTTCAAGACTCGATCCAAAGCAGGCGGTGCGACCTCGCCAATCGACGGCGCGGGGCGCTCCATGATGGCTGCGATCACCGTGGCAGGCGAGGAGCCGTCAAAGGCACGCTTGCCGGTGAGCATTTCGTAGAGCACCAGGCCGAATGAGAAAATATCGCTCCGCGCGTCGATTTCCTGCCCGGTGGCTTGCGCCTGCAATTGCTCAGGTGACATGTAGTAGAGTGTGCCCACGATTTCGTTCTTGCCGGTGAGCGCCATGGTGAGCGTGGCATCGCTCGGAGGATTGTTGCCGTGTCCGATTTTGGCGAGCCCAAAGTCGAGCAGCTTCACTCCCGTTTTCGTGACCAGGATATTTGCAGGCTTCAAGTCCCGGTGAGTGATGCCCTTCTTGTGCGCGGCGTCGAGTGCATCGCAAATCTGTTGCGCATAAGCTAGCGCCTGGCGGAGGGGCAATGGTCCCTTGAGAGGAGTGCCCTCGATGTACTCCATCACCAGGTAGTTCGGTCCGACGTCATGCAAGGTGCATACGTTGGAATGGTTCAGGGCAGCAACGGCGTGCGCTTCACGCTCGAAGCGCTCGGAGAACTGTTCGTTGGAAACCTTGATGGCGACAGTGCGATTCAGCCGCGTATCGCGGGCTTTGTAGACCTCGCCCATGCCACCGGCGCCGATGGGAGCGACGATCTCGTACGGTCCCAGCCGAGTTCCAGAAGGCAAGGGCATAAGATCGGACGATTGTACCGTGAGGGATACGGATAGGAAATGGATTACGCGCTGGCCGGAGACGAGGTCGGATTTAGATTGATCCGCGGAGTTCTCTTCGGCTCGCCCTGAGAGTTAGGCTGTGAAAGCTTCGGCAGAGGTCTGGAACAACTTCTGCCACCTCTGCCGCGGAACCGCGCGGCGGTCCGTTTTTTCTGCAGCCTCCAGGATGGAGAGAGGTTTGTTGCGGTCAGCGCGGCGGTTGCTGATGAGTCTCAGGAAAACTGCAATTCCAACTCCCAAGCCAAAAGCCAGAGCAACGAAGTACCACAGCGTGGGGAATCCCAGAACAAAAATCAGGGCGCTGCCAGCGGCGAAGACCAGGCCAACAAATCCGCCACCGAAGGAAAGCTTGTGCATGGTGATGCCGGGATGGCGTTTCTCGGCCATGGAAGCACCTCTGGTTGAGATCATTCCACTCCTTGCTCAATTAAGCAAGGAAATGCGGGCCAGGTCGGAAAAGGCATAGACCACAAAGGCCACGAAGGGGAACGAAGGAAGCAAACACTGGCTTTCCTTCGTGGCCTTCGTGGTTTATGAAGTCGCAGGCGTGCATTCTGCGCCTCGTTTCCGATACAGTATTAAATTCCCATGCTCGATCTGAATTTCGTACGTGAAAACCTGCCATTGGTCGAGGAGAAGTTGCGCCAGCGCGGGATGGATCCGGCCGCGGTGCTCAAGGACTTCCGTGAAGTGGATACGCGGCGGCGGCAGGCCATTACCGAGGCTGAGACCAGCAAAGCGCAGCGTAACAAGGCGTCCGAAGAGATTGCCAAGCTGAAGAAAAGCGGGCAGGACGCCAGTGCGGCCATGGCTCAGACGAAGGAACTTCGGGAGCAGATTTCTGACCTGGAAAAAACTGCTTCCGATCTGGACACGCGGCTGCGTGAGATTCTCGCCGGCATTCCCAACTTGCCGCACGCGAGCGTGCCGGTTGGGCACAGTGCTGACGACAACGTGGAAGTCCGGCGCTGGGGCGCTCCGCCGAAATTTGATTTCACTCCCAAGCCGCATTGGGATCTGGGTCCTGATCTCGGCATTCTCGACCTCGAACGCGCCGTGAAGCTGACGGGTGCGCGCTTCGCGGTGTACTGGGATTTGGGCGCGAAGCTCGAGCGCGCGCTGGCGAATTTCATGCTCGATCTGCACACGCGCGAGCACGGATACACTGAGGTTCTTCCACCGTGCCTGGTGAATTCCGACTCGATGTATGGCACAGGACAGCTGCCAAAATTTGCCTCTGATTCGTTTCGCGTGCCGCATGGAGAAAAAGATCTGTGGCTGATTCCCACCGCCGAAGTGCCGGTTACGAATCTGTATCGCGACGAAGTCCTCGAGCATGCACGATTGCCGATCTCGCTTACCGCTTACACGCCATGCTTCCGCAGCGAAGCAGGCTCGTATGGGAAGGATGTTCGAGGCATCATCCGGCAGCACCAGTTTCAGAAAGTAGAACTGGTCAAATTTGCGCGTCCGGAACACTCTTACGAAGAGCACGAGAAGCTCACGCGGGATGCCGAAGACGTTTTGCAAAAGCTGGGACTGCCTTACCGCACCGTGACGCTGTGCACGGGCGACATGGGAGCGTCGTCGGCGAAGACCTACGATATTGAAGTCTGGCTGCCGGGACAGCAACTGTATCGCGAGATTTCGTCGTGCTCAAATTTCGAGGCGTATCAGGCGCGCCGGGCCAACATACGGCTCCGTCCAGAGGGCAAGAACAAGACGGAATTTGTGCATACACTGAACGGCAGCGGACTGGCTGTCGGCCGGACCTGGGTCGCGATTGTGGAGAACTATCAGCAAGCCGACGGGAGCGTGATCATTCCGGAGGCGTTGCGGCCCTACATTGGCGCGGAGAAGATTACGCCGAAGAAGTTTTGAACTGTGAGCTGCAAGCTTTTCAAAGATCCCACTTCTCCCAAAATCGGGGAGAAGTGGGGCACCCAGCAGCAGTTCGCGGCTCAGAGAGCGCCGTTTGCTGCCCCGAGATTGCCAAGGGAAGGACTGGTCACTAGACTTGCAGAGAGCAGAACTCACGACCGCCGTGCCCGGCGCTTCCCTGCCCATGAACGCCATCTGGCGAACAATTCGCTCGTACATTCTGTGGCAGCACGAGCGGGGCACCCTCCATTACGACATCATGGTCACGCTCATCC
>Ga0075030_100001766_pt1 | contig 19523 bp, 14 predicted proteins | sample LitLauG_LLR_2012_FD_71393 | JGI IMG/M metagenome (GOLD analysis project Ga0075030, IMG submission 71393) | Freshwater sediment microbial communities from Pennsylvania, USA - Little Laurel Run_MetaG_LLR_2012 | ecosystem: Environmental > Aquatic > Freshwater > Creek > Sediment | place: USA...
CGATCGGAAACATTCCGCCAGCCGAAGCCGAAGCGCGCTATTATGCGCAAATCGACGAGCCCGCCATGGCGGCGTGACTCAAACAAATTGGCCTCCGGCAAACCCGGGGCGGTTCAATCTTTGGCGCGCCGTCGATCAGGATGGGTACGTGCTCGACGAAATCGTGCAAATCCATCGCAACACCAAGGCTGCCCGACGATTGCTGAAGAGGCTTTTGGCGAAGCAAGGCGCCCGCCCAAGCGGCTCGTCACCGACAAGCTGCGATCCTACGGCGCCGCCAAGGCAGCAGTCATGCCGAAAGTCGAGCATCACCAGCACAAAGGGCTGAACAATCGGGCGGAGAATTCGCACGTGCCCGTTCGAAAACGGGAGCGGGCGATGCAAGGCTTTCGATCTTGGCTGGGGTTGCAACGGTTCGTCTTAACCTTCTCTGCCCTTCGCAATCATTTCGTCCCGCCACGCTCCCACCGCTCCGCTCTCTCCACCCACCTTCATCGCCTGAAGGCGATGGCGGAGTGGAAATCCGTCACGGCCGCCCAAGCCTGAAAGCAGACGGGCGCAGCCGAACTGCGCCCAACAAAAGTTGACCTGACATCGCCTTTCGCCGCTGTCGGCGTCGATGCCAATATGCAGCTTGCGCCAGGCGCGGCGCTTTGTGGTTCCGTGCTTCTCGAACAGCCATTCGCCCGCGCCGCGCAACTTCAGTCCCGTGCTATCGACGATCAGGTGGAGCGGGCCGGCCTTTTCGGCTCCCGTCAATTTCTGAACCGCCAATCCACACGCCCGTCGGCTCAACGTCGTATGATCGGGAACTGGTAGATCGATGTTCAACATTTTCATGACCGAACCGATCAGGCCCTCGCTCTGGCGCAAGGCCAATCGAAACACCGCGCGCAAAGTCAACGCGGTTTCGATGGCAAGATCCGAATAATGGCGCTGGCCGCCGGGCGTGGTTCGCAGCGGCGCTTTCCAATTGGCGATTGCATCTTCAGTGAACCAGATCGTCAGGCTTCCATGGTTGCGGAGCGCAGCGTCGTAGTCGCGCCAATTGGCCACGCCGTGTTTCTGACAGGGAATATGATGCCGGTCCCTGGAATGATACTTGAACGGCACGAGAACCCCCGCGAAAGCCAAGGCAGGGATTTGCCAACAAATTTGTTAATACGTCGCCACATGGGTATCCGTGCAACAAGCTATGTATTCGCGGCCGAGCCCTGCTCCACGAGATCAAACTCCGCGGCTATACCGGCAGCTTCTCGCATCTTGAACGGCTTCTGGCGAAGTGGCGAAGCGTCAGAGGCTCCAAGGTCGTCTCTCTGCATGCGGCCCCCACGCTGTTGACGGCGCCGCCGGTCTTGACGGCCCCCCGCGCCGTCGATCCCGCGACGGGTTGGCTGATCTCTCCCATCGTCGCGGCAGCGCTCTGCATCAAGCCGCGCGGATTGCTTACGCCCGGTCAAGCGGTCAAGATCGACGCCTTGAAACGCGCATCGCCAGACTTCACCGCCATGCGTCGGCTCGCCATGCGATTCTGAGGCATTCTTCGAAGCAAAGACATCCAGAAATTCGACGTCTGGCTCAACGACGCTCAACAATCCGGGATTTACGCAGTCCACCGATTCGCGCGCGCGATCCGGCGAGATATCGACGCCGTCAGGAACGTGCTGACAGAGGATTGGAGCAACGGTCAAACCGAAGGGCAAATCAATCGATTGAAAACGCTCAAGAGAGCGATGTACGGTCGCGCGGGCACAGAACTTCTACGCGCACGGATGTTGCCTCTCCATCGGCCCATTGATCACAGAGTTTGAGGAAGACCCGCGGGCGATAACTCCACGCGACGCGCCGTGAGCGCCGAAAGTCGAATCGTTCAGAGCCTCGCCCGCAACGGGTGTGGTCGGCGAACCGACGGACCAAACATCAGGCCTCGTCGACCACAGGACCTAGCGGCTGTGAAAGTATGGCCTCCGCCGCCTTCTCACCGATCATGTACACCGCGCAGGCGATGAAAAACCCGAGAATGCGGGGAAACACCGACGCGTCGACGACACGCAGGCCGGTGGTCCCGTGCACGCGGAAATCGCTGGTCAGCACGCCGCCCGCTTCCCTCGGTCCTATGGCGCAGGTTCCGCAGGCGTGGTGGCCCCAGGCGTGCTCGCGGATGTATTGGCGCAAGGCGGCGCCGTGAAACGCCGGGCCGGGCGTATCTTCTTTTCCGATCGCGTCGCGCGCCTGGAGTTTCGCGGCGAGGCGCCGCACAAGTGTAACGCCTTCGACGACCGCGGCGAGATCCTCTCCCGCCTTGTCCGTTCCATACTCGAAATAGTTGAAGTCGATGCGGGGCGCGTCGCGTGGATCGCACGAGGCCAATGTGACGATTCCGCCGCGGTTTTTCGTGCGCGCTTTGAGCACTGTGAACGTCAGATCGTCGCGGCTCGCGCGGATGACGTTCGAGTAGCCGGGGAAATAGCCGGTGAAACGCGTCAGCAGGGCCATTACGAATATGTCGGGGATTTTTTGCTTTGGGCCTGAACGGACGGCGAAGGCCACAGCGGCGCCGTTGGAGACATACATGCCGCCGCCAACGCGCCATTGGTCATAGAGCGGATCGCCGGGTTCGAAGCGCGCGCCTTGCAGGCACGCCCACGGAGTAGATTTCTTGTGCACGACGCCGAGTTCGTATCGATCCTGCAAATTGCGCCCAACGCCTTCGAGCGCAACTTGCGTTGCGACGCCGACGGCAGCGAGCGCGTCGGGCGGGCCGATGCCGGAGAGCATCAGCAGCTGCGGCGTATTGAATGCGCCGCAGCATAGGATCACTTCGCGTTGCGCTTTGGCGCTTGTCAGGACTCCGGCTTCGCCGCCTGCGAGCGGGCTCGCTCGATAGAGCGTCGCGCCCTTTAGAAATTCGACGCCGACCGCGCGCTTGTCGGCGTCTAGCAGCACATGCGTCGCCAGCGCGTTATATTCGATCGTCAGGCGATGCTTCGCGGCGACCGCCAGTACACGCTCGCGCGCGCCGCGCCGCCGCCCCCCCGATGTCGATAGAGGAACCTCACACAGCCCGTCCGAAAGCGAGCCTTGCAGACGCGCATCGTTTGGGTCGTTCTCGCCGATGACGAGCCGCGCCAGCCGGCGTAGCGTCAAGCGCAACCAGCGCGCGCCGGCGGCGAAAACGCTCCACGCCGCCGGCGCCATTTCGGCGCGGAAGGTTTCGCGAATCACGCTTATCAGGCCGGGATCACCGAACGCCTGAAGCGGCCGGGGCACTTCCGTTTCGAGCCAGCCACCCCAGCCGTGTCCCGTCGGATCGATAAACCCGCCGGTCAGGAGCGCGAGAGAGCGCCAAAATGGCCGATGGCGGCAATTCTCGATGAGGCGAAAGTGGCGCCGCATGTTTTGACCGCGCCAGGACTCGTCTTTCGTGAGGTTGGCGATGGTGTCCCAATCCGAGTCGGGCGGGACCATCCAAATCATCGCATTGTGCGCCGTGCATCCGCCTAGCGCGGAAGCGCGCGGATAAAGCGCGCCCGGCGGCGCCTCTGCCGGGTTTCTTCGCCGGCCTGCGTCGTCGCCGAAATCACGCACGAAAAAGTTCCAGGTCATCGCCGGATTTTCGGAAGCAAACGGATGAAAGGCGGGGACGTCATAATCTTGCGGCAGACCGGGCGCGGCGGCGCCAGGGTCGGCGCCAGCCTCAAGCAGCAGAACGTTCATGCCGGCCTCAGCGAGGCGCGCCGCAAGCGTTCCGCCGCCGGCGCCCGAGCCAACGACGATATAATCGTAAGCGCCGGAGGAGGGAGCAGGCATCGTCAGAACGACAGGACGAATTCGATCAAGGCCCGCTTGTCGTCATCGTTTAGAACCGGCTCGCTCCCGAACGCTTTTTCGTCGTCGCTGAGCCCTTCGACGTCGTTGAATTTCGCTGTGCCGAAATAATGCCCACGGTTGACGACAAAGTCCGGACATTTGCTGAGCTTCAACAGCGGCTCGCGCAAGGCTTTGGCGAAATCGAGCAAATTGGCGTCATCGCCTGAAAAATCGAGTTTGGGCCAGTTTTCGAGGAACGACTTCAGCAGCCCCGCAAAATTTTCGACGTGGCGGAGCTTTTCTTCATCGCTTGCGTGGACGAGGTCGGCGGCTGGCCGGTAGCTCGCCGCCAGATTGATCGGGAAACCCTTCGGGATCGGCCCGATCTTGATGGCGCCGTCCTTGTCGAACAGTTTGCCGAACACGTCGGCGGGCAGGGCCGGGTCTTTGAGGAAATTCCCCAGTTCGGCGGGGATGCTGCGTTTGGGGATGTTGACGTAGCTACGCTCGGTCGTGCGCAGTACGAAGCCGTCGAGGTTCGGCTCCTGCATCCGCTTCTCCGGCCAAAGCAATTGCTCGATGGACGCTTTGAACGTGTCGAGGCGCGCGGCGACGGACGGGTCTTCGGAATAGGGTCCGAGCCGGTTGTTGAGCAGCAAGGGCGCGCTCGACCAGACGCTGACCAGCGACGGCACGCGGGTGAAGCCGAGTCCTCCGCCCGGCATAACAAAAGGCCGCCGCTCGCCAGTGAACGGATCCTGCACAGTGATCGTGCCGACCGACGGCAAAGTTTTGTAAGTCGAGGACGAGAAATTATCCCAAATATTGTCCTTGATCGCATTCGTCCCCAGCGGGCTGCACGCGTTGGTGCGCAGCAGGGTCACGGGGATGCGGGCGTCGCCGGAGAGATAATTGTCGTCCAAGAAATCCGGCTTGGCGACGATGTCGCGCATCTCGGCCTTGAACACTTCGGTCTGGCTAAAGGCCCAGTAGCGCTTGAAGCAGACGAGATAATCCGGCCCTGAGCAGCCGCCCGGGTCCAATTTCGCGCGGGCGTCGTCGGGCAACTTGCTGGAGTGGCAACGCGCGCAGGTTTCGGCGAAAACCTTTTTGCCGCGATTGAGCGTGGACGCGTCGGTCGTCAGGGCGTTTCGCCCTTCCGGAATGTCCGCCAATTTGTCCGGTCGGCCAGCCGCCAACAGAAACGTCGCCATCTTCCGGGTGCCGGCCTCAGTGGCGCGCCAATAGACCGAATTCGCCTCGGCGTTCTTGATCAGGATCGGCGAGATCGGCTTACCGCCGAAGAATGGATTGAAATGAGTCATCCAATCTTCGCTGTACAGGCCGATATTGAGATAGACGCGGTTCAGCGCGCCCAGAATGCCGACCGAGTCGGAGCCGTCCTTCAACACGCGCGCCGACCACGACGTGTCCGGCTTGATGAAATAAGCGTCTAACTGCTTGTTGCCAAGCTCGCCGCCAGTCAGCGTCTCCTTGCCCCATTTCAACGATTGGTCGAGCCGCGCTTGCAGCAAGTAAACCGCGTTCATCGTTCGCGGGTTGAGGATGTAGTCGGTCGATACGAGGGAGGTGTCCATCGTTCCGGGCGGATAGGCATGCATCAGCTGGTAGAGGAAATTTTTCTTGTCGGCGCCGTAGACGAACACGCGGTCCATCCAGAGATATTGCGAACCGACGGTGGAATTGAGTTCGGACCATTTGGGATGGACCGGGTCGGCCGGCGGATGCGACGGGCTCGGCCCGACATGGCAAAAACCACAGGCCATGCCGACGCGATAGGGACGCACGAGATCCGGATCTTTGTAATAGTCTTCGTCGGTGTAATAACGCTCCGGATCCCACTTCTTCTTGGCCGCTTCGTCGAAGGCCGGATTGGGGAACAGTCGTAGCCCGAGGATGCCGGTCGGCTCCCCGTAGTAGGAGCCGACCGGCATCACCGAGCCGTCCGCGAATGCTTCGCCGCGGGCGCCGATCCTCACGCCGGGATAGGCCTTTTCGTCGGCGAACGGGTCGGGCCCGCAATCTTGGCTGCGAACGTCGAGCCACAATCCGAAACGTTTGGGGTCCGGCCCGGACGGCTTATCGAAGCAGGGCTCGTTGATTGCGCCGAGCCAACGCCAGCGACTGTCGCGATCGCAGGGACCGTCACAATACTTTTGGCTCGGATGAGACGTGACGATTTTCAGGAGGTCGAACGTCGCCAAGCTGTCTCGCGTTACCTTGTCCCAGAACCTGTCGTTGCCGCCTGTCCAAACGAGCCACATATTGCGGCCCTGAATCGCGTCGTCCGACAGAACCGCGCCGGCGTCCATGCCCTTGAAATAATCCTCGGTAGCGTGTCGCAAGCTGGCGACGTCGCGCCCGGCTCTTGTCGCCTCGTCTTCGAGCGCGACGGGTCGCAGGGCGAAATAGCCCCGCGCGGCCGCAGCGATCGCGACGAGGAGAACCACGATAAGGGCGGAGCGCTGGTTTCTTTGCATCGTCGCCTACTCCCCGTTGGAATCGGCCTCGATCGCTGAACGGCGCTCAACTTAATTCGCGTGAGGCGATTCAGATCACCGTTAAGTAACGGGAGGCGCGGAGGAGCGCCCATTCGCCGAATTCAACGTCGCGCATATTTGCGCCGTTTTTCAAGGAGCGCAATGGGCAAGAGGACACCGTCAACGCTGCGCTTTTGTATTCTCCGGCAATCCTGTCAATATCGAAGCCGGCTCTGATCGTCATAACGATGGTGTTGGGTGGGCGCGCAATGTTCTTGAGGCTCCTTCACCGGATCATAGAAGCTTTGCTGCATTTCGAGCGTAGGCTCGAGCAGCCTTATTTGCGGCCAGCGTTCAACGCTTTGCTGCGCGAGCCGTCGGCGCGCTTGTTGACCGCGCTGATCAATCTGCTGCGCAGCCGTGAGGACTTGCAACTCGCCGAAGAAACGCCTCAGCCCGGCGAAGAGCGAGACGTCCAGGTGATGATCGATGAAATGCGCCGGCATTTGGTCAGGGATTTCCCGCGCGGGGGCTTCGAGCGCGCCGGCAACACCAAGACGCACGGCCTCGTGCGCGCCGAATTGACGATCCACGATGGCCTCGACCCAAAGCTGGCGCACGGGCTGTTCGCAACTCCCAAGACTTACCGTTGTTGGGTGCGTTTTTCAGGGCCCGGTCCGCATATCGAGCCGGACATCGACGACGTCGGCTTCGTCAGCATCAGCGTGAAGGTCATAGGGGTCGAGGGCGAAAAGCTGTGGGACGATGAAAAGCACACGCAGGATTTCACCGCCGTTTGCACCCCGACCTTCGTCACGCCCGACGTCAAAGCCAACGCAAAGCTACAATATTGGAGCCGCCGCCATCTCCCGACTTATTACTTTCTGAACTTCCGCGAGCCGCATGTGCTCGACATGTTGATGCAGGCGCTGTGGAACGAAACGCAGACCAATCCGTTGGGCGCCACCTTTTACAGCTGCGTTCCCTACCTTCTGGGGCCGGGACAGGCGATGCAATATAGTTTTTGGTCCAAGACCGAAGTGCGTCGCAAGATTCCGCGCTTGCCATTCCGCCCGCCCGACAACTATTTGCGCGACAACATGGTGCGCACGCTCGAGGAGACGGAGGTCGAATTCGAAATGCGCGTGCAATTGCAGACCGACCCGTTCCTGATGCCGATCGAGAACAGCGCGGTGCTCTGGCCCGAGCGCCTCTCGCCACGCGTCGCCGTGGCGACGTTGCGTATCCCAAAGCAGAAATTCGATTGGCCGGCACAATTCGCGTTCACGCGCAATCTGCGGTTCAACCCCTGGCATGGCCTGGTGGAGCATCGCCCGCTCGGCGGCCAAAGTCGCGCCCGCAAGCGAATGTACGACGAACTGGCGAAGTTCCGGCAAAAGATGAACGCCGAGCCGCATATCGAACCGACCGGCGACGAGAGGTTCGACGACGCGTCAGTCGCGGGCGATCCAGCGCAGGGCCGATAGGCTAGGCAGAAAGAAATAGGCGCCGCCGCGCACGGCGACGAAAGGCGGCACGGCGGACGAGCGACGCAGGTGCGGCTCCGCTGACGGCCGCGTGAAACCGTCCGTGCGCTGGGGCGCCGCGACCGGCGGAGGCGCCGGAAACGGCTGCCGGTCACCGAGCAACGGATCTTGTTCGCCCGTAAGGGCGCCGAACGTCGGGCTGGCCAACCAGGCGCTCTGAATGAACTCAAATTGCCGCCCGATATTGGCGTTGAGGCAGATGAAGTGCAGTCCGGCCTGCGGATCAGGCGTGGCCGGGTCAAGTGCTTTTTCCCGGTCGATCTTGACGCCGTATTCGCGCCCGCGCCGTAAGATGCGATGAAAGCGCGCGGAGGCGATCGAATCGTCTTGCGAGCGCACGAACGGCCACACCGTGGTGTTGCGCCGCCAGGGCAGCGTCGACGAGGTCGGCTTGGTGAGCAGGCGCGTCGTCAGTCCGACCGAGACGAGGAAGTCGTCGAGCCAACCTTGTCGGCCGCCCGGCGCGTCGCCTGTGCGTGGATTGGCGCGTCGAATATGCGCGCCGACCGGGCAGATCAAACCATCAGGGTCGGTGTCGAACAGAAAGTCATTGGAGTCGGCGAAGCACGGGTCGACGCCCGGAACGCCTCGACCTAGGGTGAGATCCGGCAGCGGCCGGCCGTCCAGCCGGCGCCCCACCATCGCTTCGGCCAGGCCCTCTTTCGTTTGACCGACTCTGGAGGCCTCCGCCGCGACCCAGCGCCAGAAGCCGAGGACATCTTGCGAGAGCTGCCGATAGACCAGATAGCTACCGTTGAGGCCGAGATCGCGCATGTCCCTTGGATGCGCTGCGGGCGGCAACATGGACGCACCGGCTTCGCTGGACTCGATGAGGGGCCGGTCGGTGAACAGGCCGTATTCGTTTCGGTAGCCGAGCAGCAATTCGCCCAGCGCGATGAGATTGGTGAAATCCCGGTCGGCTTCGCCGCCCGGATTGCGCACCCCCTCCCAGTCGAAGCTCGGCTGCGAGACGCCATCGACAAAACCGAAGGGCTCAAGCCCACCCATGTCGTCGGTCGGCAAAACCTCGATCGCACTGAGGCCGGCGGCTTGCGCGGCGGCTTCCTTCTCTCGAGCGAACGCTTTGATCCGCGCCGCATCGGCCATAAGGATGAGCAGCACGTGCGGCGTGCGCTCGCCGACGCCCCAGAGCCAATTCGCCGGCGCGTTGGCGCCGACATCGCCCAGGCGCCGCGAGCGGTTGTCGTCGCCCGCCATGCCCTCGACGAATTCCGGGGCGAAACGCCCGATGACGTCTTCGCCGACTCCCAGAGTGCTGAGGCCCTCTGCGGTGAAGGCGACCTGTATGGCTTGCTCGACGCGCTTGCCGGCGCCGCTAGGCGCGATGTCCGCCAAGCTCGTCGGCGCCAGCGTGCGCAACCACGCGCGGCCCTTGGCCGCGTCGGTGACGCGCAGCAGCAGATAGCGCGCGCCGTTCAGCGAGTTGAAAGCTGATCGCGCGATCGCTTGCGCGTCGCCCTTTTCGATATCGCGCCGGTTCATGGTTCGCGCCCGATTATATTTCGGCCAGCCAGCGACGGATTTCATCGTCGCTCATCGTCGTCTTTTCAAAACCGTTGCGAATCCTGGCGTTGCGCGCCAAGTCGCGCGCTGTCAGTCCCGGATAGGCCTTATACCAAACGTCGGTTGGAATCTGATGATGCCGCTGGAAGCGCTTGAACTCTTGTTCGCGCCAGGCGCCGTTTAGGAGCAGCCAGTCGGTGGGCGGATAGGCGATGAAACTCGAGAAAGAGATGTTGAGTCCAAAGCCGGCTTTGTTGATGAAATCATCCATATAGGCTTCATGTCGGCCGTCGTAATTGCTGCAAAAGAATCCGCGGCGTCGATCGTCCAAAAACACCCAATGCGCGAAATGAATGGTGCCAATACGGCCGAGCGCGCCCCGCGTGAATATATGGCGAGCGGCGAAATCGACCCCATAGAGAATCACGATCTCGCTCCACAGCCGGAAGCGGCTGGGTTTGATCGAACCCATTGCGGTATATTGGTTGCTGACGTCGAAATCCTCGCTCCTGCGCAGAATCGCGATTTTTCCCGTCTCGTTGGGTTGAGCGATGATCGAGTCGGATTGTTCGTGCCTGCGCAAGGCGATTGCGTAAAGGACCGCCGCGACGACAAGAGCGGCGAGCGTCAGCAGCGGGAAGAACACCAGACAAAACGCCGCCACGAGCAGGGGCGCCAAGAAATGCGCGAGATTTCGCAGGCGCCAGCTAAGCGGCGTCGAGGGCTCCGGCGACAACGTCACCGCCGACCCCACGGACTGACGAAGCCGCAGCAAAAGCCGTTGCGGGTCGCGCTCGGGAATTTGCGTTAGCGCCTCGCGCAATAAATCATGCAGTCGCGCTTCCTCGCGAACCTGGCGGACGGTGCGGCCCACCCAATTGACGTATGAGGCGGCGGAGCTAATCCGGTGCGCGCCGAGCCAGGCGAGCATGTCGGCCTTTTCCACGTAGTCCTTGCAGAAGGCGAATATTTTGCTGAGGCCAGGCGCGTCGCGCGCCAAGCGCTTGAGCAAATCCTCCGCCGGCCCGTCGCAATCGGCCATGAAGCAAAGATATGTCGGCTGATCGAGGGTGAGCCCCGGATAGGCTGCCCGGTCGCTCAAGCTGTTGTCGGCGAGGACGACGAAGCGCGCGAAATGAACCGTCTCGAAGGCGCCAAATGGCGCGAGCGCGTTCGCGGGATCGGCAAAGCCGGGGCGACTCTGAAAACTCATCGTCGCCAGCAGTGCCCGCAGACCGTCGACGCGGTCTGGCGCCACTTCGGAGGCGATGATGAGACTGTCTTGCGGGGTCATGCCCCTCTCCGGTCCCTCACGAACCGAAGAGCAGCGAAAAATCGATCAGCCGCTTATCGTCCCAATAAACCTTTCCCAAATAGAATTTCGGCGCGATCAAACGGATTTCGTCACGGATATGCGAGGCGACGAGCGAGGTCTTCGAATAGTCGAGAACAATGCACTCCTTCTGGTCGAGCCAGCTTGGCGCCTTATAGATGTGGGCGACGATCGCCTTCAGCCCAAACGGCAGGATCTCATTACGCAGAAACCCCGCTTGCGCGTCGAACACTTTGCCTTGCCAGGCGAAGATGTTGATAGCTTCGGCGATCGGCGCGCTAAAGACAGTGCCCGGCGCTATGATCGCCGTGCCCTTGGCTTCGCCATTGGGAATCGGCCCGGCGTCATGGGCGCTGAACAAGGCGTCAAGGTCCGCTTGCGACATTGCGAGCAATTGCTGGGCGTCGGTGGCCATGGGTTCTCTCCGTTGCCGTTTCTTCGATCAGGGTTCCAATCGCCCCTCGTTTCACGCCAATGCTAACCTAACGCATAAGAACCCGCCAATCGCCTCTCCAGCGGCGTCATACTCGTACGCGCGCTTTACGCGGTTTCGCATCCGGGGTTGCGGGGAGCGCCGCGTCGATCGCGTCGAGCGCTGAATCCCGATTGTCGAAGCCGCCCTCGTCGTCAGACACGAAGCTGAATTCGTCGGTCCCATCGAAAAGGTGATCGACCATGTGGAACCCGAGCGCGCGATAGACTTCGAACTGTTCTTCCGAAAAGAATTGGTCGCCGGTCGTTTCGTGCGGAAAGGCCGAATGGCGTTTCTTGTAGTCTAGGACATAGTCTTTTTCGTCACCGGTCAGCGACGACTTGAAATAGATCAGAATGCCTTTTGCGCCGTCGGCGTAAAAAATGCGTCCGACTGCGCAATGCGGGCCCGGCACCGGCCTCGCCCCGCCGTTGGCGACGCTCGCGTCGACCGACTTCGACGTGGCGGCGATCGCCCCCCAAGGCAGAACCATGCGCACGCCGAAATCGATGCGGGCGTAGCGCTCGAGCTTGATGAGCGCGCCGAACGACACCGCTGGATCGGCTTCGGCGTCGATAGCGATGATCAGCTTACAGCCCCGCTTCAGCAACTCGTAGACGCCGAGATTTTCGACATGCCCGCCGTCCGTGAGGTAGACGAGACGGCTCGTTTCATCTAGCAGATTGAACATCTCTGTCAGCAGGTAAAATTTTTCGAGCGCGAGGCTCATCAATCTCTTGAAGACGTTGACAGCGTCGGCCGGTCGCGCGAGAAAACGCGGATTGCGCAACCAATAGCCCAGGCGAATGTTGAGCAAGGCAAAGGTCGGCGAGAGCAGCCGGATCGTGCTTCCGCCCATATTGGCGGAGACGGCGGCGCCGGAAATCGCCATCGCGCTCGCGACGTCGAGATCGGGGTCGACATCCTCCATGCCGACTGCCGCGTCGGGATCAGTGTCCCCCATGCCAGCCGCATTATCTTTTGAACATACGGTCGGCGCGAAGTGGGTGAGATCGCTGCCGACGTAATCGCGGGTGAAGATGAAGAAGTCGGCGTTGCGGCCGCGACGGTTCGCCTTGGCGGACCCTTGCACGTTCAGCGCGGCGTTGATGATGTGATAGGGCCCGGGCGCGCGGCCGTCGGGCGCGCGAAGGTCGGAAAGCTTCAAACCGTGGAGCTCTTTCGGCTCCGTTCCGTTCCCGGCGGGCCGCCCGAACAGGAAGGCGCGGCTGAGCCGGTCGCGATAAAATCCGTGCAACGAGTAGCTGTTACTGTTGAGCGTGAAAGTGATGATCCAGAGGAGGATGAAGCTGACCCAGAAGGCGACGGGTGTGGAAAATAATCGCGCGAGCGCGTTCGTCGGTATCCACGCACCAGTGAGCCAGGCGGTCAGACTGAGAAAGACGAACCACAGCGCCAGAAACGATACCGCCGCCGCGATGAACACCGCGATTTGCGTGGCGTAGCGGCGGACCAGCGTCGGCCAATCCGTCGCCGCCAAGCTCATTTCGAGGAACTTGCCCAGTGAGCTGCCGAGGACTGAAATCACGCCGCTGAATGCCACCGACAGCCCCCCCAGAGTCGTGTACCAAGGGCTCCAATTGGGTTTGTCGCCGAGCAGCCAAACCACTTGGCGAAGGGCGAACGGCTGGATGTCGAGAAAGACGGAGACCGCCGTCACCACGATCATCGCGCTGGCGACCTCCAACGGCCAACTGCCGGTATCGCGCATAAAGCTTGGCCATGTCCCCCTCGACCGCAGCAACGCCCAGCCGATCCAGCCGACGGCGCCAACGCCGACCAGCGCAAAGGTGAAAGCGAAATCGCCGCCAAGCGATCCGGCCGGGCAAGCCTGTCCGCCGCCTCCGCCGGCGCCGAATAGGCTCTTTGCGAAACTGAAGAGCCAAAACTCCGCGTGGCCGATGAGATTGGGCAAATAGCTGCCGTACGCCGGCGCGCACGCGCCGGGGTACGCGATCGACGTGAGCACCGCGAGGAAGAGCAATGTGGCGAAGACGGGAATGAAGTTCACCACCAGCCCGCGAAGCAAGATCGCGGCGACCTCGGAAGCGTTGCGGACCCCGCTGCGCCCGCGCGGCAGCAAATAATTCGAGTAGTTACGCAAATGCGCGATCTGCAAATTATCCGACTTATCAGCGCCGAACGGGAATTCGCCGCCACCCTTCGCGCTCATCGCCGCGCTGAGGCAGCACCCGATGTAGCCGCCGCCCGACACCGTGGAGAGGTAGTCGATCGAATCGAAACGGCGCAGGCCCTGCAGGGCTTGCGAAACGCCGAGGCAAATGGCGGCGGAGCGAATACCGCCGCCGGAAAACGCCAGTCCTGTCGCGTCGCAGGGAGTCGGCAAAGGGCGGATCCTGTCATCGTCCGGCTTTTCGGGATTCGCCACGACCCCGCTGTCGTCGTGTTCAGACGGCGAGGAATCTGCCTGGGCGCCAGCCGTCGTTCCGTAGGCGCGCGCGGCGAACGAAAACAGTCTTTGCGCGTCCGGCGATCGTCGATCGCGTCTTGAGGCGTTGGCGGCGGACGAGGAAGTCCCGTCGTCGTTTAGCCCGACCTTGCCGCGTTGCTTCGATCTCGGGAGATTTTGGTCGGTAAGCGTTCGTCGCGCGTTGACGGCGGCGAGTTCGGTCCGCAACACGCCTTCGAAATAGAAGGGGACGACCTTCGGGCGCGCCGGGACCAGCGAGAACGCCCATTTCCGCATTCGATCGGCAATTGACATTGGCGCGACCCTTGGTCCGGCCAGTCCTAGCGTCCTGTTGATACTAGGAGCAACGCCGCCCTCGATGCAATAGCGCCGGTGTACTGGACGTGTTGGCGTGAGATTCCGGTGTCACTGGACGTGTTGGCGGGGTCTGATTCACTTTTGGTGCAAGCGCGGGGAGCGCGGGGCCGGATGTGCTCTGGTGGGCTGGCGTCCGGAACCAAGATGCCGCAGCATTGATGATGAAAACATCGGTTTCATTGTCACCCGCGCCATACCTGAACGTCGTCGGCGTCGAACGGGGAGATCACGTTTGGACGGTCACGGTGGACAGCCGGGCGCCTGCCCGCTGCCCAGGATGCGGCACGCAATCCAAATCGCGCCACAGCTTCTACTCGAGAGCGCTTCGGGATCTGTCCGCTCAGGGAGCGACGGTTGTCATCGACGCCCGTCTGGCGCGCTGGCGGTGCCGAAACGAGGGGTGCGATCGGCGCATCTTTACCGAACGCCTTCCAGGTCTTGCGGCGCCGTTCGCTCGCCAGACCGCGCGTCTGGCGGAAGTCGTCCGCCTCGTCGGTCATAGCATGGGCGGTCGGCCCTCGGAGCGTCTGATGGGGCGGCTAGGTATGCCTGTCAGCGACACGACGATCCTACGCAGCCTGAAACGACATACAAAATCTAGCTCCGCCGGCGGCGCGGTCCGCGTGGCTGGCATTGATGACTGGGCGTGGCGCAAAGGCGCCAGCTACGGCACGATCATCGTGGATCTGGAGCGTCGGCGGGTTGTGGACTTGCTGGCGGATCGTTCGGCTGAAACGACTGGAGGTTGGCTGAAGAAACATCCGGAAGTAGAGGTGGTCAGCCGCGACCGTACTGGTCTTTACGCGGAAGCCGCGCGGCAAGGCGCGCCACAGGCGAGGCAGGTCGCGGACCGCTTCCATCTGGTGCAGAACTTCCGCGAGTCCGTTGAGCGGCAGCTTGGCCTCTTTGAGGCGATGATCCCGGAGTTGCAGGTCAAAGAGAGAGGCGGTCAGTCGCCGCCGCTTCCCGCACGATCGGTTCGTCCACCTGACGCGGTCACCCAGAAGCGCTTGATGTCCCGCGGCCGCCTGGCCGTTCGGCAAGAATTGTTCGATGAAATCAGGGCGCTTTTCGAAGGCGGCGACTCCGTCAAGGAAATCGCCCGCAAGCTCGGTCTTGGTCTTCGACGGGTGGAACGTTGGGTCCGCCGCATCGAATTGCCGGACCTCAGCACAATCGAGTCAAAACCCTGCACCCCGGCGCATTTCGGAACGTTGCTGGCGCGGCTCTGGGCCGAAGGCATCACCAAAGTCCGGCATCTGCTCGCCGAGATACGCAATCGCGGCTACACAGGGTCTTTCAGTCACTTGGCGCGCTTTCTCGCTCCCTGGCGCCGCCGCAGGCCTTCGCCCGACGCGGCCGAAGAGGAGGATCTCGCACCGGTTCTCGTGCGGACACTGGATCCGATGACCGGCCGCGTGATCTCGCCGCTGACCGCAGCCGCGCTTTGCGTCAAACCCCGCGGCCAGATGACCGCTCGCCAGATCACCAACCTCGAAGCGCTGAAATCGGCGTCAACGGAGTTCGGCAAGATGAGACGGCTGGCGATGCGGTTTCAAGGGTTGCTTCGCGGTGGAACGCCGGAGGGTCTGGATTCTTGGCTGGTCGATGCGCGCGCGTCTGGGATCTATGCGATGCAACGTTTTGCGAAAACGATACGCCAAGATCTAGAGGCCGTCCGGAACGCAGTCCTGGAGCCCTGGAGCAACGGGCAGACCGAAGGCCAGATCAACAAATTGAAGACCCTCAAGCGGGCGATGTACGGCCGCGCCGGACTCGAATTGCTCCGCGCCCGGATGATGCCATTGTAGGAGAGCAGCTTGCACCAAGAGTGAACCAGACCCCCTCAAGATGTCGTGTGACAAACTACCTCAAGGGAGCAGAATATGCGTCAAATTAAGTGCAGAAGACTCTAGGACTGCCGCCCGCTGCGTCTTACCCGCTCGCGCAAGAGCCTTGGCGGCGATTGCAGCGACGTCCTCGTTCTCCGTCTCAGGTTGCCCAGCGCGGCATCAAGAAATGGCGCCGACTCGACGACGTGGCGGAGCTTTGCCTTTGACGGGCGATGACGTGTGTCCAAGTGCCTCGCCTAGGTGGTGAAGCCGCAGTGTCGGGCGCTGCGGCAGAGTCACCACTAGCTCCAATTCCCCCCCGACGGCCTCCACATAGCTCCGCAGGGTCGAGAGATACATGTCGGTCTGCTTCTCGATCTTGGATACGGATGGCTGCTTGATTTTCAATGCGGTCGCGATATCGGCTTGCGCCTTGCCCGCCATCTGGCGCAGCTCGCGCAAACCCTCTACCTCTTGGCGGAGGTCTTGATAGCGCGCTTCGATCTTCTCCCGCCGAGCGCGCGGAAGCTCGGCGATGATCTGGTTCAGATTCCGGGCCATCACTTAACTTTCTTTGCGGCCTTCAGTCTTTCCATGTGTTCGGAAAACCTGGCATCCGCTTTGGCGATGATCTGCTTGTAGAAGCGCTTCTCGCTCCCGCCGGATTTGTCACCGGCCACGAGCAAGATCGCCTTTCGCGCTGGGTCGAATGCGAACGCGGCGCGCCATTCGCCATCCGCCGCCTCGAACCGCAGCTCCTTCATGTTGGCGTGCTTCGAACCCTTGAGCGTGTCCGCGTGCGGTCTTCCGAGCTGTGGGCCATAGTCCACGAGCAGTTTGGCCACGGCGAGCAGCGCATCTTGGACGGCTGGCGCAAAGGTCATAAACTCCATCTCGAAGGCGTCATGAAATTCGACGTCCCATGTCATTTAGATATAGCTCTCAAGCTATGTTGTCAACAGGCGCGTTTTGTGACGAGGCCCCAGATCATAAGACTTCGTTCTTAGCTGCGGCAGTACGAGTCCGGCAAGTGAAGCGCAGTTCCATAACGCCCGATCAGCCAAATCAACATGTAGAGCCCCGTTAGAAAGGTCATAAGCGTGGTCTGGGTGCCGCCTTGTACTTGAAGCGATAATTTTGCTGTCTGCGTGTTTTGGCGGCCTGATTGCGTCAGGTGTCGCAACGCGGCTATCGTTGGAGCCTGGCCTCGCGAGGGCGTGGCGGAGAATCCGCAAATTATCCATCAATTTCTCATGAAGGATCGAAGCTGCATATTTTTACCCATGGCTCTACCCATGTTTTAAGATCGTAGCCATGAAGACCTTTCGGCTCGCAGAGTCTCCCAATCGTTCGGCTTCAGTTTCTGCTCGCTCTTAAACCCGTGATCCCATTTGCCAGACGTTTAGGGCGGCTTCGTCTTCGGCCGAATTTGCGACATCGAATTCTTGGTGAATCGAGCCGATAGTAATCCTCACTACGACGAAGCAAGCATTGGCCGGTGTCGGAAGCGCGGACTGGCGCTCGGCCACAATCAATACCCAGGGGAAGGAAAACTTGTATTTCGTTCGAATGTGACGGCGTTGGATCTGCGCTGAGCTGCGGCCGAAGCCAGTGATTTAACATTTCATAAACCATTCGACCGTTAGATGGTTAACGAAACGCCAATGGAACGATTTCATGAATGCGCATGTGAGCCCCGCTCAGGCACTAAAGTTTCGGGCTCGGTCGCTGCTGGCTTTCGTTCTCGAACCAAGCCAGCCGCTCGCAGAATGGTTTGCCACGCTCGACGCCTGGCTAACCCGTTCGCCGAATTTTTTCGCCTCGAAACCGGTCATCCTCGAAATGGCTGGGCTTGAGATCGATCTTAAGGATTTCCGCGATCTCCTAGGAAACCTCGCGCGACGCCATATCCGAGTTATGGCGGTGGAGAATCCTAGTCGCACTCTGGTCGGCCCACACCTGCCGCCGGCTGTGACCGGAGGGCGCGAGGCGAACGCGCCGGCTTTGCCGGGGGATAACCTCGCGCGGGCGGTTGAGCCAGCGAAGACCGACAAGACGCACTCGCTGATCATCGACGCAAACGTGCGCTCCGGCCAGTCAATCGTTCACCCTGAGGGCGACGTGACAATAGTTGGTCGCGTCGCCTCTGGCGCCGAGATCATCGCGGGCGGATCGGTGCATGTCTATGGTGCGCTGCAGGGCCGTGTGATCGCTGGGATCCTGGGTTTGCCGGGCGCGCGCATATTCTGCAAGGAAGCGCGGGCTGAACTGCTGTGCATCGGCGGCGCTCATGTCACCGCCGAGGAAATCGACCCGAAGGTCGAGGGACGCAGCCTTGAGGTCCGGCTGGAAGGCGGAGAACTCAAGATTCGAATTCTGGATTGAACCTTCAAAAGGATATGCTCATGAGCAAGGTGATCGTAGTAACATCCGGAAAAGGCGGCGTGGGCAAAACCACTTCAACCGCTTCGATTGGCGTAGCGCTCGCGCAGACCGGTCAGCGCGTCTGCATCGTCGATTTCGACGTCGGTCTGCGCAATCTCGACCTTGTGATGGGCGCCGAGCGGCGGGTTGTATACGACTTCATCAACGTCGCCCAAGGCGACGCCAAGCTGGCGCAAGCGCTGATTCGCGACAAGCGCATCGACACGCTGCATCTGTTGGCCGCCTCGCAGACCCGCGACAAGGACGCACTAACCGACGAGGGTGTCGAACGGGTCATTGGCGAATTGCGCGACAGCTTTGACTGGGTGCTCTGCGACAGCCCGGCGGGCATCGAACGCGGCGCCCTTCTAGCGATGCGCTTCGCGGACCAGGCGGTTGTCGTGACCAATCCGGAAGTCTCTTCCGTGCGCGACTCTGATCGTATCATCGGCCTCCTCGATTCCAAGACGCGGCGCGCCGAGCGCGGCGAGCGCATCGACAAGCAATTGCTGCTTACCCGCTTCGACGCGGGCCGCTCAAACCGCGGCGAGATGCTCAGCGTCGCCGACGTGCTCGATATCCTCTCCATCCCGCTTCTCGGCATAATTCCCGAGAGCGAGGACATCTTGCGCGCCTCCAACGTCGGGGCCCCGGTTACGATGACCGGCTTAACGAGCCTTGCCGGACGCGCTTATCGCGACGCAGCCCGCCGCCTTGCGGGTGAGACTGTGCCGACAGTAATTCCGGATGAAAAGAAGACCCTTTTGAATCGCCTGTTCGGCCGGAGGGCGGCATGAGCCTGTTTCGATTTTTCAAATCGCGCGGCACTGCGCCGGTCGCACGTGAACGGCTGCAGATCCTGCTCACTCACGAGCGCGTCGCGCTTGGCCCACGGGACCTCGTCGCGATACTGCGCGACGACCTGCTCGCTACTATCGCGCGCCACATCGAATTCGATCCAGAGAAGCTGTCGGTGAAGATGGACCGCGCCGGCGCCTTCTCGACACTAGAAATCGACGTGGAGATTCCAAGCGACAAAATCAACTCGGCGGCTCTTCGCCGCACACCTTCCACGCAGGCCTCTGCGGCCTGAGATCGCCGACGCCAATTGCCTGTTTGCCCACTACGACCCGCATCGACGACCTGCGCAATGCTGAAAATAGCCCTTGATTGGGTCTGCCTCAACTTGTGTGGAGCTCTCGTTGAACGTTCGGCTCGCGGCCGGTATGCCTTGGCATGCAAACGCAATCAAAGTGGACTTTCGGAGCGAA
>Ga0075030_100001767_pt1 | contig 19522 bp, 12 predicted proteins | sample LitLauG_LLR_2012_FD_71393 | JGI IMG/M metagenome (GOLD analysis project Ga0075030, IMG submission 71393) | Freshwater sediment microbial communities from Pennsylvania, USA - Little Laurel Run_MetaG_LLR_2012 | ecosystem: Environmental > Aquatic > Freshwater > Creek > Sediment | place: USA...
GCCCAGCTTGCCGGCGTGCGCCTGTCGATCACCGCTACCCTTGCAGCCGATTACTTCGGGCTGCGCCAGGCCGATGTCGACATCGCCCTGCTGCAGCAGCAACTGGACATCGCCAACCGCCTGCGCGACATGACCGCGGGCGCTCGCGCACAGGGCGGCGCTTCCGATGACGACGTGCTCGGGGCGGGCAACGTGGTCGATGCATACGCGGCCGCGATCGAGGCGCTGCACGCACTGCGCGAACAGGATGAACATGCCGTCGCGGCGCTGCTGGGCGTGGCCCCCGCGGCGTTCTCGCTGACCGCCCAGCCCGACTATGCCTTCGCGGCACCGGCCTTGCCCGCCACGCTGCCGTCGCAGTTGTTGGAGCGCCGCTATGACGTGGTCATGGCCGAGCGCGCTGCCGCCGCCGCCAACGCACGGATCGGGGTAGCGAAGGCGGCCTATTTCCCCAACCTTACGCTGTCCGCGCAGGGCGCACTCGACAGCGAAACGCTGGCCCGCCTGCTTTCGTATTCAAATCGGGTCTGGTCGCTGGGCAGCTCCCTGGGTGCGAATCTGTTCGACGCCGGCGCACGCAGTGCTGCTGTCGACGCGGCGCGCGCCGCCTACGACGCCGATGTCGCCTATTACCGCAACACCGTCATTGCCGCATTCCAGGGCGTGGAAGACGCGCTCTCCTCCGAGCATCACCTCGCCGAACAGGCGGGCGCGCAGGCCCGCATCGTGGCCGCCAACCAGACGCTCTACGAACACGCTAGCGCGCAATGGCAGGTTGGCGCGGCCAGCGAGCAATCGGCGCTCGAAGCACGGCTTCTGCTGCTGCAATCGCAGCAGGCCCAAACGGATACGCGCGCCGCCTGGGCGCGCAGCAGCGTAGCGCTCATCATGAATCTTGGCGGCGGCTGGCAGTGGAAGCCCGATGGCGGCTCCGCATCGTCGCCGGTTGCCGCCGCCGTCGCGCCAGCAGGGAGTCGTCCATGAGGTGGATATTCGTACCGGTCCTGGCCCTCGGGGTTCTGGCCGGCTGCAGCAAGGCGCCACCGCCGCCGCCACCCCCGGCACAGGTCTATACACAGGCCGTGAAGGCGCAGCGCGTGGTCCTGCGCGAGCAGTTCTCCGGCCGCGTATCGAGCTTCCAGAGCGCCAACGTGGTCGCGCGCGTCTCCGGTGCGCTGCTCGAGCGCACCTACCGCGAGGGCGACCCGGTGCGCCGCGGCCAATCGCTGTTCCGCATCGACCCCGCCTACTACCAGGCGCAGCTCGACAACGACCTCGGCGCGCTGGCCCAGGACCGCGCAACCCTGGCCAATGCCACCATCACGGCCCAGCGCAACCGAAAGCTGCTGGCGCTCGGAACCATCTCCCAACAGGTCGTCGACAACTCCGATGCCGTCGAGCGCAGTGCTGCGGCCAAGGTGCAGGCCGACGAGGCCCTGGTCGAGACCGCGCGCGTCAATCTTGGCTACACGAATGTGGTCGCGCCCATCGATGGAACGGCCGGCCAGCAGCAGGTGACGGTCGGGGCCATCGTCGGCAGCGGCACCAGCGACAGCGGTGCCGGTGGCACGCTGCTCACGACCATCGAGCGCATCGACCCGGTGTACGTGAACTTCACGATCAGCACCGCCGAGCTGCTCGCGCTGCGCAAGGCGCAGGCCGACGGCCAGGTGCAGCTCGCCGGCCAGGGAAAGGCCCGGGTCACCCTCGACCTGCCCGATGGCAGCGTCTACCCCCACCCGGGCGTGCTCGACTTCTCCGGGGTGCTGGTAAGCGCGGCTACCGGAGCCGTCAACCTGCGGGCGACGGTGCCCAACCCCGGCCACCTGCTGCTGCCGGGCATGTATGTAACGCTCGACGTCGAATTCGGCAGCCGCAAGGCGGCCTGGCTCGTGCCGCAGCAGGCCTTGCTGCGCGACGCCAGCGGGCCATACCTGCTCGCCGTAGGCGACGGCGGCAAGGTCGCGCGCCGCAACGTCGTGGCGCGCGACAGCCTGGGCACGGACTGGATCGTCACCAGCGGCCTTGCCGACGGCGAGCAGATCATCATCTCCGGCTTGCAGAAAGCCAGCGAGGGCAACGTCGTTGCCGCCACTGCCTGGCAGGCGCCCGCGGCGGCGGCGCCGGACGAAACCGCCGCGCACCGCTAGCGCGCCGCACCAAGGGAGCAGCAGTGCCCAGTTTCTTCATAGAGCGGCCGATCTTTGCGTGGGTCATCGCCATCCTGATCGTCCTGTTCGGCGCCATCTCGCTGCGCTCGCTGGGCGTCGATTCCTATCCGCGCATCGCCCCGCCCCAGGTGACGGTAACGGCCAACTATCCCGGCGGAAACGCCGCCACGATGGAAGCTACGGTCACGCAGGTCATCGAGCAGCAGCTCACCGGCATCGACAACCTGTTGTACTTCAGTTCCACCTCCGGCTCCAACGGCCAGACCGTCATCACGCTGACCTTCGCCACCGGTACCAATGCCGACGTGGCCCAGGTTCAGGTACAGAACAAGGTGAACCTCGCGCTGCCGCTCCTGCCCACCCAAGTCACCCAGCAAGGCATCGCGGTGGCCAAGGCAACCCCGGACATCCTCATGTTCATCGCCCTGCGGTCCGACAACCCGGGCATCGACGGTGAACGGCTGAGCGACATCCTGGCCTCGGCGGTCCAGCCGGCGGTGGCACGCGTCAATGGCGTGGGCAACACCTTCCTGCTGGGCTCCGAATACGGCGTGCGTATCTGGCTCAATCCCGACCGGCTGCAGGCCTACGGGCTAGCCACGACGCAGGTGATCTCCGCCATCAACCTGCAGAACGCGCAGTTCGCAACCGGTGCCATCGGCGCCGATCCGGCCGGCAAGGGCCAGGTGTTCACAGCCACCGTCGCGGGCGACACCCTGTTCACCTCGCTGCAACAGTTTCGCGACATTCCGCTGCGCACCAACAGCGATGGCACGTCCGTCAAGCTGGGCGACGTCGCCCGGGTAGCCTTCGGCGCCCAGAACTACGGCACGCGCTCCACGCTCAACGGCCTGCCCGCCGGCGGACTGGCCGTGTTCCTGTCGCCTGGTTCCAACGCGCTGGAGGTTGGCCAGGCGGTGAAGGCCGCCATGACCTCGCTGGCCCGCGATTTGCCCGTGGGGGTCACCTGGACCGTGCCTTACGACACCACGCCATTCATCACCAAGTCCATGTACGAAGTGGGCACCACGCTGGTCGAGGCCGTGGTGCTGGTGTTCCTCGTGATGCTGATCTTCCTGCAGAACCTGCGGGCGACCCTGATCCCCACCCTGGTCATCCCCATCGCCCTGCTGGGAACCTTCATCGGCATGGCGATGATGCATTTCACGCTCAACCAGCTCACGCTCTTCGGCATGGTGCTGGCCATCGGAATCGTGGTGGACGATGCCATCGTCGTCATCGAGAACGTCGAGCGCATCATGACCGAGGAGCGCCTGGAACCCAAGGCGGCCACGCGCAAGGCGATGAAGCAGATCACCGGGGCGGTCATCGCGATCACGGTGGTCCTCACCGCCGTTTTCGTACCCTCGGCATTGCAACCGGGGGCCACCGGCATCATCTACGCGCAGTTTGCGCTCACCCTTGCCATTTCCATGGCCTTCTCGGCATTCCTGGCCCTTTCGTTCACCCCGGCGCTGTGCGCGGCCATTCTCAAGCCCGAGCACCATGAAGGGCGCAATTTCCTGTTTCGCTGGTTTGACCGTGCCTTCGAGCGTACCGCCCACGGCTATCAGGGCCATGTGGGCCGCGCGGTGCGGCATGCGCCGCGCTGGATGATGATGTTTGCCGTCGTCTCCGTGCTCGCGGGCTTCCTTTACACGCGCCTGCCTTCCAGCTTCGTGCCCGACGAAGACCAGGGAGTCCTGCTGGCGCTGGTCAACCTGCCGCCGGGCGCAAGCTTGCAGCGCACCGACCAGGTGATGGCCCAACTGCGCGACACCATCCGCAAGAGCCCGGTTGGTCCGGCCATCCAGGATATATTCCAGCCGGAGGGTTTCAGCTTCGTGGGTACCAGCGAAAATGTCGGCATGGCCTTCTTCAAGCTGGTGGACTGGGATGACCGTTCACAGACGGCGATGCAACTGGTGCCCCAGATCAACAAGGCGCTTGCCGCGATACCCGACGCACAGATATTCGCGGTCAACCTGCCCACCATCCGCGGCCTGAGCCGCTTCGGCGGCATCGACCTCTATCTGCAGGCGCGGGGCGGGCAGACGCGCCAGCAGCTCGACGCCGCCAGCAAGACGGTGGTCGGCAGCTCGGCCAAGAACCCGATGCTCTATCAGGTGCGCGCCAATGCCCTGCCCAGCGCACCGCAGCTCAAGCTTGCCGTAGACAGGCGCCAGGCCGCCTCGATGGAACTGTCGCTGGCCGATGTCTACGCCACCATCAGCTCCGAACTGGCGCCGTTCTACGTCGACCAGATGGCCTATGGCGGGCGCATCAAGCGGGTCTACATCCAGAACGACGCAAAGTACCGCTCCGGACTCGAATCGCTGCGCCACCTCTACACGCCGGTCGGCGCCGCCGGCGCAGCGACCACTTCCAGCATTGCACCGATAAACCCCTCCGTGGCCAACCCTTCGATCAGCCCGTACAACATGGTGCCGCTGGCGAGCGTGATCAAGACCGACTGGGACTTCGGCCCCTCGCTGCTGCAGCGCTACAACGGCTATCCCGCAATCGAAATCGTCGGCAACCCGGCGCCCAGCTTCACTACGGGGCAGTCGATGAACGCCATCCAGAATATCGTCGATGGCGAACTGCCGCCGGGCTTTGGCGCAGACTGGACGGGCCAGTCGTACCAGGAGGTGCTGGCCGGCAGTTCCTCCACGGCGCTGATGGGGCTGTCCATACTGGTGGTGTTCCTGTGCCTGGCCGCCCTTTATGAAAGCTGGTCGATCCCGGTGTCCGTGCTGCTCGTGGTCCCGCTCGGGCTGCTGGGCATGGTCGGCATTTGCCTGCTGCGCGACATACCCAACGACGTCTATTTCAAGATCGGCATGGTCACCGTCATCGGCCTGGCGGCCAAGAATGCGATCCTGATCGTCGAGTTCGCCGTCCAGGCCCAGGCCCAAGGGGCATCGCTGTTTGATGCGGTCGTCAATGCCGCACGGCTGCGGCTGCGACCGATCCTGATGACCTCCCTCGCCTTCATCCTGGGCGTGCTGCCACTGGTGACATCCACGGGCGCCGGCGCGGTTGCGCGGCACGAGATCGGCCTGGGCGTTATCGGCGGAATGCTGTTCGCCACGGTATTCGGCCTGCTGCTCATCCCCGTGTTCTACGTGAGCGTGCGCCGCCTGCTGGGGGATCGACTGGAACCAAATGCGGCTGCCTCCAAATAGGCAAGCGGGAAATTGCGCCGTGACGACCCGGCCGCCACGTCAGGGATTGCCGGCATTCGTGGCGTGTGCGTACCGTTGACGAAACCCGCCAATGCGCATTGCGGTCGCAGCAGAAACCTGCGGCTCGTCCCCGATCAAAACTCTTCCCAGTTGTCGCCGCTCTTTCCTTCGTGCGCGACAGGTTGAGGGGATGGCGCCGCGGCGGCATTGGCGCGGGCCGCGGGCCGCTTCATCTGCGGCCCGCCAACCGGCCCTGACGCGCCCCTTGCTGCGCTTGCCTGCGCCCGCGCGATGACCGACGTTGACTCCATGCCGCTGAGCTTGAACACCGCCACCACTTCGGCGAGCTTTTCCGCCTGCTCCCGGAGGCTGGCGGCGGCCGCGGCGCCTTCCTCGACGAGAGACGCGTTCTGCTGCGTGACCTGGTCCATCTGCGTGACCGCCTCGTTGACCTGCTCGATGCCGGAAGACTGCTCCAGCGCGGCGCTCGTTATCTCGCCGATGAGATCGCTGACCTGCCTGACCTGCCCGACGATCTGATTCATCGACGTCCCGGCATCGTGGACCAGCTTGCTGCCGGCATCGACCTTCTCGACGCTGTCATTGATCATGCCCTTGATCTCCTTGGCGGCCTGGGCGCTGCGCTGGGCGAGATTGCGCACCTCGGAGGCGACGACCGCGAACCCCCGCCCCTGTTCGCCGGCGCGCGCAGCCTCCACCGCGGCATTGAGCGCAAGTATGTTGGTCTGGAAGGCGATCCCATCTATCACATTGATGATCTCGGCAATCTTCTTGCTCGATCCGGCAATGTCCTCCATGGTTGCGACAACCTGACCAACCACCTCGCCACCCTTGGCGGCGGCCATGCTGGCGGAACCGGCCAGCGCGTTGGCCTGCTTGGCGTTTACCGTGCTGTGTTTTACGGCGGATGTGAGCTCCTCCATCGAGGCTGCGGTCTCCTCAAGATTGCTCGCCTGCTCCTCGGTCCGGCTCGACAGGTCCAGGTTGCCGGCGGCGATCTGCGCTGCGCCGGTCGCGACGGAGTCGGCGCTGCTCCGGATGGTTCCCACCACGTTGATCAGGCTTGCCTGCATTTCCTTGAGGGCGCGCAACAGCTGTGCGGTTTCGCTCCTGCCATGGCCATCGACGCTCCGGGTCAAGTCGCCGACCGCTACCGCGCGCGCAATCTCCACGGCTTGGCCGAGCGGTCCCGTGATCGAGCGGATGATCCAGATCGAAGCTCCAATGGCGACGACCACGGCAACCGTGGCGAAGACGGCAACAAGCAGCCGTGCCGCCGTTACGGCCGCAGCGGCGTCATGGCCCGACTCCTTCATCATTTCGTCCTGAACCTTGACCAGGTTGTCCAGGCTCGTCAGGAACGCCATCTGCGAAGGGCGAACCTCGTCGAGCAGCTGTGCCTTGGCCTCGGCGGTCTTGCCGGCCGCAAAGATATCCTCGAACCTGGCCAGCGCCGGCAGCCAGCGGCTCATGGAGTCCTCGATCGTTGCATAGGCCTCCTTGCCGCGCGCGGAGGAGAGCATTGCCTTGACCTTCTCCAGGTCGCCCTTGACCACCAGCCGGTTTTGCACCAGCGAATCGTGTTCTTTCTGAATTTCCGCAGGGTCGGACAGCAGGAGCATGGAGCGGTTGGCGCGCGCAACCGCGTTGGCGGCATCCTTGGCCTCATGCAGCAGGCTCGTCTTTGCGTATCGGTCGTTCATGACGAGGTCGAAGTCACCCTGGACGACGTTGATCTTGATAAGGGCCGCCCCCCCCATGAGAACGATGAGCACGGTGAGCAGACCGAAGCCCAATGCAAGCCGGGTGGAGATCTTGAGATTGTCGAGATTCATTTTTAGCCTTGTTGTCGGTGATTGCCAATCGATCTACTGCAGCGGCGGCTCCACCAGGCCCAAGTCCCGGCTGGCGATGAGGCGCTCGATGTCCAACAGGATCAGCATCCGCTCGCCGTCGCCGTGCTTGACGCAGCCAAGTCCCGTGATGACGTTGCTATCCATGGCGCCGTTCAATTCGGGCGCGGGATGCACCTTGCTTTCATCGAGCTCGATCACGTCGCTGACCGAGTCGACGACCGCGCCGACAACCCGTCCGGCAACGTTCAGGATGACCACCACCGTAAATTCGTCGTAGCGCACGTCGGCCATCCCGAATTTCATCCGCAGGTCGACAATCGGGACGATGACCCCGCGAAGATCGATCACGCCCTTGATGAAATCCGGCGCGCCCAGGATATGCGTGGGACTGCCGTAGCCGCGGATCTCCTGCACCTTGAGGATGTCGATCCCGTATTCCTCGGATCCCATGCGAAAGGTAAGGTACTCCCCGGCTCGCATCGGTGGTCTTGCCTGGTCGATCGGCACGCCACCGGCGCGCGCCGCTGCTTCGATGTTCTCGATTGCGCTCATGGTTCTTCCTGCCTGTTCGCCGCTGCACTGCCGGTCTGATCGCCGCTGCCGCTCGGGTTGACTGCGCAGGGAGGCGCGGAGCGGATGCGTGACAGCCAAAACGCCGATCCGAAATATCCCGCAACCGCGCTGCTCTGCTGACGAAACTTATCGACGCAAGACGGAAACTCTTGCGCCCGAGACCGGCGCTAGACCCGGGAAATTGGTGCGATTGGGCCGCGGCTTGATCTTCGTCAAATTCTTCCGGGGGGCGCAATGGCCTGGAGCCGGCGAACGCCGCGCGAATGAGTGGCGTTCGCGGTCGGCGCAATCGCTGCGGCCGAGCGCATTTGGCAGCATTGCGGGGGGGGTTCGTAACCGTATATCGGTGCGAGCGCACGCGGGTCCGGCGGGTCACGGCCCGCGCGCGCTTGGGACGCTGGACGGCCCGCTTACACGCGGCTTATGTGCCGGGAGCCGACAAAGCGCCCCAGATTTTGGTCGGTGGTGGCGATGTGGTGAAACAGCCAATCACGGAGAAATGCCAGCAGATCGGCCTGTGATGCGGCGTCCCCATCGGCAGCGCGGGCCCGCAGGGCAAGGACGCGGTCCGCGAATCCCCGGTGCTGGCCGATATGCGCGCGCGCGCCATCGGGATCGGCGATGGCGTAGCCGGATTCCCGGATCAATTGCTCTTCCGCCTCGAAGTGTGTGATGACGTAGGCCAGCAGGTCGCGCGTGACCCGATCGAAGCGGCGCGCATCCGATGGGCTGGTGACTTCGGCCGCCATCTCGTTCAGGATGTTGATCAGTACCTGGTGCTGGCTGTCTATCTGGCTGACGCCGGTGAGCATCGAATCGGTCAGCCTGGCCAATTCCCATCGTTCCATAACCGCCACCCTAGCGACCGGCAATAGGCTGGGACTGCGCGCCAGGCGGCGCCACAAACCATGCCGGATCCGGCGCGAACGCCCGCATCCACGGCACCAGCTGCGCACCGGCCATGGGCCGCGCGAGCGCGTAGCCCTGCATGACATCGCAACCGAGTTCGAGCAGGCCCGCAATATGCGCCGACGTCTCGACGCCCTCGGCCACGACGCGGCGGCGAAAAGCCCTGCCCAGGCCCAGGACCGCATCCACGATGGAGCGGTCATCGCTATCGACCAGCATGTCGCGCACGAAAGCCTGGTCGATCTTGATCTCCTTTACCGGCAGCTGGCGAAGGTAGACGAGCGAGGAATAGCCGGTTCCGAAATCGTCCAGCGAAAAGCTCACGCCGAATGCCGCGCAGTCTTCGATGACGCGCCGCACGACGTCGAGCTCCTTCAAGTCGGCCGTTTCAACGATCTCGATCTGCAATCGATCGGAGCGGACGTCGGGAGACTCAGCCAGGAAATCCCGAAGCTGGCTGACAAAGCCGGGCTCGGTCAGCTGGCGACCGAACGCATTGACGCTCACGGCAATATCCATGCCCATGCGGCTCCATTCGCCGATCTGCCGCAGGGCCTCCCGGATCACCCAGTTTCCCATGGCAAGGGCGAGCGGATTGTCCTCGACGAGCGGCAGAAAGGTCGAAGGCGACTGCAATCCCAGCACCGGATGCTGCCAGCGGATCAGGGCCTCGACGCCGAGAACCCGCCCATGGCGGCAGTCGACCTTGGGCTGGTAGTGCAGTACGAATTCACCATTGCCCAGCGCGGTGTCGATGATCTTGAGCGTCGCCTTGCGCGCCGCGAAGCGGATCTCCGACGAGGCGTCGAAAAGGTAATGGCGATTCTTTCCGGCCTGCTTTGCCGAGAACATGGCATGGTGCGCATGGCGCAGCAGCGTGGCCGCATCGGACGGATCGCGCGGATAGATGGTTATGCCGATGCTCGCCGAGACGACAACGGGATCGGCGCCACCCTCCAGGTACGGTTCCGCGACCGCCCGCTCGACTCGCGCAATCGCCTCCAGGCAGTCCTCCTCGCGCGCGTGTCCGCACAGCAGCAGCACGAATTCGTCATGGCCGACGCGCGCGACGGTATCGCCCGCTGCCAGCACCCCGCGCAGCCGCTGGGCAAACGCCAGCAAAAGGCGGTCGCTGCTGTGGTCGCCCAGCGTGTCGCTTAACTGCTTGAAACTGTCGAGATCGAGGTGACATACGGCCAGGAACTTGCCGGCGCGTTCGTGCTCGGCCAGCGCATGGCGCAGGCGATCGCTGAGCAGCAATCCGTTGGGCAGCTTGGTGTGCGGATCGTGATAGGCAATTTCCTTGAGGAATTCCTCGTGCTGCTTGCGCGCCGTGATGTCGCGCACGAAAACCAGGGCGCCATCTTCGTGGCCATAGCGCATGGGTACAGCCGAGACCGAGACCGCGACCGATGCGCCATCGAAGCGTATGTAGGTTTCGTCGATCGGCTCGGTACTGCGCTGCCCCTGATTGGTCTGGCGGATCCGGCGGGCCACTTCGGCGCGGTTGTCCGGGTGGATTCGATCAAAGACCAGTTGCCCCAGCAGCTGCTCCTCGCCGGCGGCGCCGAACAGGCGAAGCGCGGCCCGATTGACATAGGCAAAGCGGTTCTTGGTTTGAATGAAAATGGCCTCGGGAGCGCCGTCGACCAGCAGGCGAAATTGCTGTTCGCTGGCGCGCAGCGCCGCCTCGGCAGCCTTGACCTTGGTCACCACATTGAATAGCGCGACAAAATGCTGCGGCTGCGGGCAGAAGACTTCGACGCTGAACCAATGCTGCAGGGCTTCTACGTAGATCTCGAACGCCCCGGGCACGCCGGTCGTGGCAACCCGGGTAAAGACTTCCAGGCGGGTGGGGGCGGATTCCGGGCTGCCGATAGCAACCTCGCTGCCCAGCTTGCCGACTACCGAGTCGAGCCCAACCTGGTCGTGGAACGCCGTGTTGGCATAGAGAAAGCAAAAGTCATGGGGTGAGCCGTCCTGTTGAATCAGGCAACAGTACGCAACTCCCAGCGGCATTTTTTCGAGAAACTGGGCAAGCAAATCCTCCGCAGGCGGCTGCGTGAGGACGGCTGACGGCTGAGCTGCGGTCAAGCGCGGGCTCCCGGATTCGTACGCAGGGCGATTGCGGCGGGCGCGCGCCAGCGCATCGCGCTTCTGCTTCTCAATTGTGCTCCGAGTTCGCGAAAAAGGTATACGGCGGCCGGATGGGGAGCGCGCTTGCCGTTGGCGGCGCTGCGGGAATCCCACCCGCTCCTTTGTGGGAGAGGGCCGATTACTGCATTGCAAACATTCGTTCGAGACGGACCTGTCGATCCATAGTCCCTACGGCGGATTCAGCCAGCCACCGGTCTTCGGGCACAACCGGACCGGCGCCCCGTTGCGCCACACCTGTTCCTCCTGCGGCGGCGATGTCGCCACGGGGACCCTGTCAAAGGTGATCCCAAGGGCACCTTGGATGGCGTGATGTTCGATGGGCAGTTCCCAGGTGAGAAAAACCTGCGGGCGGATATGCTGCGGTGCAAAGTCGGCCTCATCAAAGCCGAGGGCACCTCGCCGGATGATGGCGTGCGGCTGGCAGGGATCGAAGAGGACCGCAGTTCCCCTGACGAGCGCAATGCGACGGCCGGTGGCGGAAAAGTGCAGATCCGTACCGCTGTCCTCGCCGAGGAAGACATTGCAAAAGGCGGCTCCGCCGTAGCCTGCGCCGTCATGGTGGTAGCGCGTACCTCGGCTGGCCATCAGCGCCGCTTCCGAGGAGCTGAGCACCTCGGGCAGGCCCAGACCCAGCATCCAGTGCCTTGCGGCATCGAAGCAGCGAGGCAGTTGCGGCCAGCGCAGGCGGGTGCGTGCCAAGGGCAGGGCCTCGATATCCCCGGCCTCCAGGCACAGATGCGTGGCGATTTCCCTTTGCCAGTCGGCCGCAACCCGAGCCGTAGGGGTGGGCACATCCAGTACGGATGAGTGCAGTTCAGCGCTCACGCTGCGGCTGCGCAGGATGTCGCCACTGCGGAAGGTTGCGGTCAGTGTCATGGATAATGCGTGGCTTCCGATCCCGCCTGGCAGGGAAATCTCTGGGCAGATCGTCGCCAATCCAGGTGCATTACAGGAGTCATTCCGTGACGGCTGCATTCCCTAAACGAGCGCCAAACCGTGCGATGCCGCGGGCCTTGGCCGCCGCCGCGCTGCTGGCAGCACTTGCCTGCGCCAATCCCGTATCGGCCCAGGAGCCGGCTGACGATGAGCATACTGCCGTCCTTGAAGCTGGTGCGGTGGGCGAGCACGGCAGCCAGGGCGGCAGTTCGCACTTTGGAGGGACACTGGGCGTCGAGTTCACGCCCATCGAAAACTGGCTGGAAGTCGAGTTCGGCGTCGCGGCACTGCACTCTGCGGGCACGGCCGAGTATTCAAGTGACATCGTATTCAAGAAGCCGTTCCGCCTGTCGGAAACATCGGAATTCATGGTTGGGCTGGGGCCCTTTGTGGCGCGCACCGTCAGTGGTTCGCAACGGGACACATCACACGGCATCGAGGCCGTGCTGGACTTCATGTTCTGGAAGCACAGGGACTTCGGCTTTTACGTCGAACCGGGCTGGAGCAAAACGGCGGGAACCGGCGAGCGAACCGTGGGTTTGACGGTCGGGTTGCTTTTCGGGTGGCCCTGGCCGTAAATTCCGCGCCGGGGCCGGCGCGCGCCGGCAAATTCTTGACGTCCGGCAAGCGGGCGGACGAGAATACCCCCTGGAAAGTTCTTTATCAGTCGTGCCCACTCTAACGAGGATGCCAATTCGATGAGCCTGCGACTGCTTGCGGCCGCGACGTGCGGTTTGATTCTTGCCGCGTGTTCCAGCCCGCCGATGCTGCTCAAGACCACGGTGACCGGGGGCGACGCCTACCCCAAGGTCAAGCTGGACGACACCGGGCAACCCGATCTTGCCGGGCTCAACGTCGGTGACACCATCGTCGTGGTGCCGGGCAATATGCACGCCGTGGTGGCCTCGCCGCAGGTAAGCATCATGCTCTACGAGTCGGGCAGCGCGACCCAGGAGCAGTTGCGCAAATCGCTTACCGCCGACCAGAATCAAAGCGTGAAGATCGAGGTGATGAAGGGCAAGCTGCTGCACGGCGACGTTTTCGCGCAGGAAATAGGCATCGACCTGCAGTCCACCGAACTCAGCAAGTTTGACATCGAACTCGACCTGCTGGCGTTCAACCGGGGCGAAAAGGCGTTTCGCGGCGACCTGGCGCTCTACGACCTGCTGCCGCCGGAGCTTGAGTTTCGCGGCGCCGATTCGGCCGTCAAGTACAACGACCACCAGGCCCGGAAGAACTTTATTGCCGGCATCCCGATATTCAGCGTGCTTGCCAACGGCATCGACAATTTCTCCCGCACTGACGAAACGGTCGACATGTTGCACGAGACCGTGGGCGAAATTCACAAATACACGTTCCGCCGGCTGGTACTGGAACCGGGGCAGGCCGTTGGCTTCAAGCTCAAGCTGCGCTACCACCCGCCTTCCCACGATGAACTCGACGAGCTGCGCCAGGCGGCCCGGCCGCTGTCGACGGTCTTTCAACATTGAGCGCCGCCGTCCGCTGACATAGTCAACGCGCCGACCTCGCCGCCCCATGATTGCGCCCCGGTCGATGCGGCCCTCTGCCGGTCTGTCCGCGAAGCCGCGCGCCTGGTGCCGAACCGTGGCGGCGGCATCGGCGGCGTTGCTGCTGGTCTGCCCGAGCGCCTGGGCCGGCTGGTCCTCCAAGTCTGAAAAGGAGCTGGGCCGCGAGGCCGACGCCTTCATCAAGGGCAAGCCCGAGCAGCTGCAACCGTTCTTCCATACGCTGTACATGGAGGGCGAGTGGAATGCGGTGCTCAACCTCGAGCTGCTGGCGCTGGCAGCGCTGGAGATTGGCAGGACCGAGGTTTCGGAAAAGGCGCTGGACCTGGCGATCACGCGCATCCAGGCCGTGTATGGCGACGATCCGGCTGCGCAAAAAACCAGGGCGCTGTGGCTGGCCCAGTCGCCCAGAGACTTTCGCGGCGAACCCTACGAGCGGGCGATGGCGTTTTTTTATCGCGGGCTGCTGTACCTGGGCGCGGACGATCTGGCCCACGCGCAGTCGGCATTTGACGAAGCGGTCCGCCAGGATTCCCTGGGTCAGGCCGAAGCCTATGGGCCCTCTTTCGCGCTGGGGGCGTATCTGGCCGGATGGACATCGGCCTGTCGGGCCGCGGCGCCCGAATCCGCTCAGGCGATCCAATCAAACCAGATACCTGACTCCGCCCAGACGCCAGAACCGGCCCAGCCACCTCAGCCCGCGCAAGCCATTCAAGCGACCCCGTCACCTGAGCCTGCTCAGACGCCGCAACCGCCACAATCGCCCCAGCCAGCTCAGCCCGCGCAGAACCTTCAACCGACCCAGACACCCGATCCCAAGCAAGCGCCCCCGCTCTGGAAAACGGCGCCCGACAGGTACTACAAGTTTGCACCAGCCATTTTCCCGCGCCACATCACGCTGTTCGAGCGCGGCATCGGGCCGCGCAAGTTCTCGGCTCCCGATGCCAGGACGGTGCTGCGCTTTCTGCCGCATCCCGACGTGAGCGGCGTGCTGCAGATCACCTACGGGCAAAAGCACCCCGACACGCTGGCGCAAGGGGTGGCGGCCGATATCGACTGGCTGGCATTGACGCGCGGCGGCCGCCGGATCCTGGGCGTCGCCGATGGCAAGGTTCAGTACAAGGACGGCGCCGACACCGACCCGGCGCCGTTCTACGCGTCGTTGCTGGCGCTGGGCAGCGACAGCGCCAGCGTTGCCCGCGTACTGGACGTCGCGGGCAGCCGGACGTCCACCCAAGGTGCCGGATCGGCGGCGCTGCGCGCCGGCAACGACGACGCCGACACCCGGTACTGGGGTTCGCTGCCCAAATTCATCTACCTCGAAGCCTACGCCAAGGATGTGGGCCTGGTGGCCAGCACATTTGCCGCCGGCACGCGCAAGCCGCGGCCGGCGCTGCTGAGCGCAAGCCACCAGGAAAAGTGCTCATTCACTTATGGCCGCGAATTTTCCGCCCTGGATGCGACGCAGGGCGGTGTTGGCAATCCCGCACCGTGGCCCGCCGAGCCCCTGGAGGATGGCCGCGACCAGGTCAATGAGGCTTTTCGCAAGCAGCTGCACGCAACGTTCTGACTGCGCCTGGCCGTTCGCGCGCCGAATGCATGCCTAGCTCCGGTCGGTCAGCGCCTGCTCGGCTGCGTCGGGCTGTATTTCGGTGATCGGCCAGGCGGCCGAAGCCAGTTGCGCAATCTGGCCGGCGGCAACGGGACGGCTGAAGAAATAGCCCTGGGCGTTCTGGCAGCACATCACCTGCAGCGACCGTGCCTGCTCCCGCGTCTCCACGCCTTCGGCGGTCACGCTCAATCCCAGCGCCCGCGCCAGTGCCAGTATGGCCTCGACGATGGATTTGCTGCGGCCGCCCTCGTCCAGGCGGCCGACGAAGCTCCGGTCCACCTTGATGATATCGATCGGGATCTGCCGCAGATAACTCAAGGACGAATATCCCGTGCCGAAGTCGTCCAATGCAATGCGTACCCCGTGCTCACGGAACGCCTGCAGGGCGGCAAGCGTCGCAGCGTAATTGTCGATGACCGCGCCCTCGGTGATCTCCAGCTCCAGCTGCTCCGGCATCAGGCCATTGTGGCCGATGGCGTCGAGCACGGCCGGCACCAGGTTCGGGCCGCCGAACTGGCGCGGCGACACGTTGACAGCGACACGCAGTGCCAGCCCTGCGCGATTCCACTGCGCCAGGTCTGCGCACGCCTGCTGCAGCACCCAATTGCCGATCGCCGAAATCACGCCGTTCTCTTCCGCGATCGGGATGAAGGTCGAGGGCGGAATCAGGCCGCGCACCGGATGCTGCCAGCGCACGAGCGCCTCCACCGAGACCATGCGTCCGGAAGCAAGATCGACGACCGGCTGGTAGAGCAGATGAAATTCGTCGCGTGCCAGTGCACCGCGCAGGCCGCTATCCAGATCGAGCCGATCCTCCGCCAGCTGGGTGAACGTAGCGCTGTAGAGCTGGCTGTTGTCCCGGCCCTGGCGCTTTGCGTGGTACATGGCCGAGTCGGCGTGCTTGAGCAGCGTCTGCGCGTCGGCGCCGTCGGCCGGATATACGGCAATGCCGATGCTGCTGGTAAGGGTGACGCTGCGGCCGTCGATCTCGAACGGCCGGCGCATCGTGACGATGATCCGCTGCGCCACGGCAAGCACGTCCTCCGGTCCGCCGACGTCGGTGATCAGCATGGTGAATTCGTCGCCACCGAGCCGCGCCAGCGACTGTTCGGATTCCGTCGCGCCGATCGCCAGGGTGTCCGCGGGGCGCAGCACCTCGCGCAGCCGCTCGGCGGTCTGCACCAGCACCTGGTCGCCGCTGATGTGGCCCATCGTGTCGTTGATGTGCTTGAAGCCGTCCAGATCCAGGAACAGCAGGCCGAACTGCCGGCCGCTGCGGCTGGCGCGCCGCACCTCACGTGTAAGCCGGTCAAGGAACGCGGTGCGATTGGGAAGCGCGGTCAGGCTGTCGAAGTAGGCAAGGCGCGCAACCCGCTTTTCGACCTCCTTGCGCTTGGTGATATCGCGCAACAGGATCAGCGCCTCGCCGGCGTTGATCCTGGTGATGCGCGCCTCGAAGACGCTGGACCGGCCATTGACCGGTTCCAGGTAGTACTCGACATGCTCGCCTGCGCCGGTATCGAGCGCGCGCTGCAGGGCTTCGGTCATGCGCCGCGCCACCGCCGGCGGGTAGTTCCTGGCGAGCGATTCGCCCGCGCTGGGCCAGTGCCGGCCTGCGCTGGCATCCTCGGGAATCCGCGTCTCGAGCACCTTGCCGGCCGCGTCGACGCGCACCAGCGCGTCCGGGATGGCGCCCAGCATCGCGATCTCGACGTCGTGCCGGCGCTGCAGTTCGGCGAGCATGTCATTCGTGACGCTCACCAGCCTGCCGATCTCGTCCTGGGCAGGCGCCGGCGCCAGCCGCACGGATAGATCCCCCGACTGGCCAATGTGAACCAGCTCCCGGCTGGCCGCCTGGACCGGTCCGAGCAATCGCCGCTGGATAAAGCGGATCGCCAGTGCGCTCAACAGGGCACCGAACAGCAGGGAAGTCAGCAACAGGTACCGCGAGGCCCGCACGGCCGCCTCGTGCACGAAGCGATCGTTGGTGATCACCAGTTCGAGCGCGTTGCTGTCATCCATCATCCCAAGGGGGAAACGCACGTCAAGGCGGGCGTTGTCCACCGTCGCGATGCGCACGTCGCCGGCATCGAGGGGAACGTGGACGGCCGGGTTCTCGCCTGGGGATATGGGCCGCACGGCAAGCGCGATGCGCGAACCGAGAGCCTGCGATGTCGAATCGAGAAACGCGGCGTCAAGCTCGCTCAGCAGCACCCACCATCCGGCGGCCGGTCCCGTGCCGTCCGAGCGCAGTACGGGGGCCGAGCACCAGCTGTAGATCGTGCCGCCGATGAGCGTGAAGCCGGCGGTATCCCGGTCGACGTTGTTGTGCATGGCGATCGGGCTGCCGTGCTCCAGCGCGTGCACGATATCCCTGCTGGCGGAAACCAGGTGCTCGCGCCTGGCGTCGAACTGGCGCGCGTAGACGACGCGGCCATCGGCGCCGACGAAGCCATAGGCGCTCATGTGCACCATGCGGAAGCTGTCGGTCATCGGAATCAGGTTGGCCGGATGGCGCGGATTCCGGCCCTGCATGAAGCTGTAGGCCTCGTCCCACATCGCGTTGTCGATCGTGAAGCGGCGCAGGTAATCGATGGGAAGGCCGACGAGCGCCTGTGCATGGCGCGCCTGCGCCAGACCTTCGCGCAGTTCGGCCTGTTCGAATCCATCGTCGTAGACCAGGCGGGCGCTGATCCACTGTCCAACGGCAAATGCGACGAAGGCGATGACCAGCACCGTCATCGTCACCGTCCGAAGATTGCCGGACGTGCCGAAACGGCTGCTCCAGGATCGGGTTTTCGTCGGACTAAGCATGGGGGCGCGTCGGAGGCGCGGCGGCCTCCCTGCAGAGTTCCAGCATTTCGCGAGTGTGCCGTGTCGGCGCCCGGCCGTGCCGCTGGAAAAGGATGACGATCATGGCTGTTTCCCGGCATTACCCCATGGATTTGCCTGGCACCAGATGGGCCCCGGCTGCGCGACGTTCGCCCGTAGCGCACTATCGGGGCCCCGGTACCTCGCTGTCGGCCGCGAACGGCAATGGGTCTTACGACTTCTAAAGGGGCGGGGGCGAAAGATTCGTGATCGATCAACTGCTTGAGAAAATCCGCCCCTGCGCAGGTGGCGAGCACGTGCACCAGTCGACGTACCCGGCGGCGGCGACAATTGCAATGAGCTGGTTGCCGGTACAGCCGGGATGAATGCGTACCGTCGAGCTTCCAGCAGACGGAGCAGGCGGTGCGGGCTGCTGCGTACCGCTGCGGCAGCCCGGCCTCGGCTCAGGCCGTGGTGTTGACCACCGCTCCCGTACTGGACACGCCCTGCAGGTTCTGCGCCAGCGACTGCAGGAATCCCGGCAGCGAAGCCTGGTTCGCGGAGCCGCCAAAGGCCGCCACCAGATTCTGGAAATCCTGCTGCAGCGTCGTGGCCGCCGAGCTGGCTCCCATGGCGCCCGTCGTGGTGGCGCCAGCTGTCGTGCCCGTTGTTCCCGTTGCCGCTCCGGTCGCGTCCGTGCCGGTGGCTGTCGCGACGGACGCGGTGGGACTGGCACTGGTCGCTGAGCTTATCGACTGGATCAGGGCGTTGAGGCCGGCCTCGATGCCGCTGGCGCTGCCGGAGCTGTAATGATGATGACCCGCGTGCGCCGTAGCGCCGCTGGCGCCGCCGCTGCCGTCATGGTCACCGTCGCTGTCCGTGGCCCCGGCAGTGCCGGTCGCGGCTGCCGTGCCTGCGGACGCCTGGCTGCCCGCCGCATGCAATGCCGAGAACAGGTCCTGCATGAAGGTGCCCAGAGCCTGCAGGGGATTTTGTGGCGTTGCTGCGCCGCCCGTGCCCGCGGCTGTCGTCCCCGGGGCGCTGGTATTGGCTGCCGAAATTGCCGATGCGGCGGTGCCCGTCGCGGAACTGGCGGCGCCGCTGCTCACACCCGATTGCGCCAGTGCCTGGAATATTGCCGCCAGCAGGGTTCCGGCACTTCCGGCTGACTGCGAGCCGCCGGAACGGCTGCCATCGCCATCGCCATCGCGATCGCCAGCGGCGGCGGTGATGCCGGTACTCGCGGTGCCGGTTCCGACCGTGCCGGTGGCCGGCTGCTGATAGCTGGAAGCGAAGATCGATCCTATCGTCATGAAGATTGCTCCTGAACACTTTCCTGGAATTGCGCCCGGTGACTTGTCTTCGGGAGGCCGCGCGAGGCGGACCCTGTAACTCATGCGGGGAAGCGGCGGTTGCGTGCGGGCGCACTCCTGAACCCCGCGGCAATTCTCCGACGCCGCGCAGCCGGCAATGGTTGGAATAGCGGGTGCAAAGCCGCAATGCCAATGCGGACGCTGTTGCGCTTCGCACCGCGCTTTGCGTGCTGCCATAGGCTGCTCCGGAAAAAATTGCGAATTCCCCGCCATTGGCCGCTCAATTAGCGGTCTTCGGGCTTGATCTGCATCAAGAGTTGTTGAAGAACGCCTCAGAGAATGTCCCTTGCGATGGCAGCGGGCTTCCCGGCCGGCAATCGACAAAGGAGCATGGACATGTCACTACTGACCTGGAGCCCGATGTTTTCCGTCGGCGTGCAGGAAATCGA
>Ga0075030_100001769_pt1 | contig 19508 bp, 15 predicted proteins | sample LitLauG_LLR_2012_FD_71393 | JGI IMG/M metagenome (GOLD analysis project Ga0075030, IMG submission 71393) | Freshwater sediment microbial communities from Pennsylvania, USA - Little Laurel Run_MetaG_LLR_2012 | ecosystem: Environmental > Aquatic > Freshwater > Creek > Sediment | place: USA...
CCAGAGGTGCCAGGATTCACGTGCCTTGACCCGGGTCGCCTGCTCCTGCGCGGTGATAGCCCGCAGCGTGGGGATATTCTTCTGATGGTCGAGCATCAAAAACTCCTATGAAAACACTCCTGCTCGTCGATGGCACCGGCTACCTGTACCGCGCCTTCCATGCCATGCCGGATCTTCGCACTTCCGGCGGCGAACCGACTGGTGCAGTGCGGGGTTTCATCAGCATGCTGCGTACCCTGCGGGCCGCGGTGCCATGTGAATACTGCGCCTGCATATTCGACGCCAAGGGTAAGACGTTTCGCGATGCGCTATTTGCGGAATACAAGGCGCATCGCCCCCCGATGCCCGGCGAACTGGCCGCCCAGATCCCCTCCGTACACGAGGCCACCGCGGCCCTGGGCTGGCCCATCCTGCAGGTCGAGGGGGTCGAGGCCGACGATGTGATCGGCACCCTGGCCACCCAGGCCGGTGCACAGGGGCTGCGCACGGTCATCGCCACCGGCGACAAGGACCTGACCCAACTCGTCGGCGACCATGTGCAGCTGATCGATACCATGAGCCGCGATGGCGGGCCGCCGCGGCGCATGGACCGCGCCCAGGTCATCGAGAAGTTTGGCGTGGGCCCGGAGCGCATCATCGATTTCCTGGCGCTGGTGGGCGACACTGTCGACAATGTGCCGGGTGTGGAAAAAGTGGGCCCCAAGACCGCCACCAAGTGGCTGCAGCAATATGGCTCCCTGGATGGCGTCGTGGCGCATGCGGCAGAGATCGGCGGGGTGGTGGGCGAGAAGCTGCGCGAGGCGCTGCCCTGGCTGCCGACGGCGCGCACGCTGGTTACCGTACGCACCGACGTCGATCTTGCGGGCCACCTGCAGGGCCTGGACGATCTGCGCGTGCGCGGCCCCGAGCGCGAGAAGCTGCGTGAACTGTTCGGCCGTTTCGAATTTCGCGGTTGGCAGCGTGATTTCGATGCCACATTCCCGCCGGCGGCCGACGCCGCTGCCGCGGGTGGCGCCGTACCCGGCGCGCCGGGGGACGGCGCCGGCGCAGCAGCGCCCTGGGCACCTGCGGCCCATGACGTGCAGCTCGCTGTGCCGGAAAGTGCGCCGACGGCGCCGGATCCGGCCGCGCCACCGCTGGCGGTCGAGTGTGTGCTCACGCGCGACCAATTGCTCGCATGGCGTGAACGCATCCTGGGCGCGGCGCTCACGAGCCTCGACACCGAAACCACCTCGCTCGACCCGATGGCGGCCCAGCTTGTGGGAATCTCGCTGTGCGTGCAGGAGGGCCTGGCCTGTTACATCCCCGTAGGCCACCACTACGCGGGCGTACCGCTGCAATTGCCGCGCGACGAAGTGCTGGCGGAACTTCGGCCCTGGCTCGAGGATGCGAGGCGTCCCAAGCTGCTGCAGCATGCCAAGTACGACAGTCACGTATTCGCCAATGCAGGCATTGCGCTGGCGGGCATTGCCCACGATACGCTGCTCGAATCGTATGTGCTGGAGGCACATCGACCGCACGACCTTGAAGCATTGGCCACGCGCCACCTGGGCCGCGCCACCATCGCGTACGAGGATGTCTGCGGCAAGGGCGCCCGGCAGATCGGCTTTGACGAGGTGGCCCTCGAACGCGCCACGCAATACGCCGGCGAGGATGCCGACGTGACGCTGGCGGTTCACCGTGTCCTGTGGCCGCAGATCGCTGCCGAAGCGGGCTCGCGCTACGTCTACGAATCGATCGAGATTCCCGTCTCCCGGGTGCTGTTCACGATGGAACGCACGGGGGTGCTCATCGACCCCGAAAAACTGCGGGCGCAAAGCGGCGAACTGACCGCGCGCATCGCCCAGCTCGAAATCCAGGCACATGCACTGGCCGGCCAGCCCTTCAACCTGGCGTCACCCAAGCAGGTCGGCGAGGTGCTCTTCGGACTGCTCGGACTGCCGGTGCGCAAGAAGACGGCGACGGGGACACCCAGCACCGACGAGGAAGTGCTTGAAAAGCTTGCCGAGGACTATCCGCTGCCCAGGACGCTGCTCGAGCACCGCGCGCTGTCCAAGCTGCGCTCCACGTATTGCGACAAGCTGCCGGCGATGATCAATCCGGCCACCGGCCGCGTTCACACCACCTACGGGCAGGCCATTGCCATCACCGGGCGACTGGCCTCTTCGGACCCCAACCTGCAGAACATTCCGGTGCGCACCGCCGAGGGCCGGCGCATCCGCGAGGCCTTCATCGGGCCGCCCGGCAGCCGCATCGTATCGGCCGACTATTCGCAGATCGAACTGCGCATCATGGCGCACATCTGCGGCGATCCCGGACTGGTCGCGGCATTCGCGCGCGGCGAAGACGTCCACCGGGCCACCGCCGCCGAAGTTTTCGGCGTGCCTGCGCCGCAGGTGAGCGATGAGCAGCGGCGCACGGCCAAGGTGATCAATTTCGGCCTGATCTACGGCATGAGTGCCTTCGGGCTGGCGGGCAACCTGGGCATATCCAAGGATGCCGCCCGCCTCTACATCGACCGCTATTTCGCGCGCTACCCGGGCGTGGCCCATTACATGGAGTCGACGCGCGCCAGCGCGCGCGCGCAGGGCTATGTGCAGACCGTGTTCGGCCGGCGCCTCTGGCTGCCGGAGATCAACGGCTCCAACGGGCCGCGCCGGCAGGCTGCCGAGCGCGCCGCCATCAATGCGCCCATGCAGGGCACGGCTGCCGACCTCATCAAGCTGGCGATGATTGCGGCCGATGCCTGGCTGGCTCGGGAGAAGCTGGCCACGCGCCTGGTGATGCAGGTGCACGATGAACTCGTCTTCGAGGTCCCGGATGGCGAGATGGACGTCGTGCGTGGCGCAGTGCCTGCCCTGATGACCGGTATCGTCCAGTGGCAGGTCCCGCTGGAGGTGGACCTGGGGGTCGGTAACAACTGGGACGAGGCCCACTGATGCTCACGGTCCTGCTGATCGTCGCGGCGAACCTGGCCTCGACGGTGGTTTCGCTGAGCCTTGCCGCGCTGCTGGGATTGCGCTGGCTTTCGAGTCTGGTGGACCGCCTGGTGCATGTCTCCATTGGCCTGCTGCTGGCTACCGCGCTGGTGCATCTTGTGCCCGAGGCCCTTGCGGGCGGCCTCGCGCCCCAGGCCCTGGGCTGGACGGTGCTGATGGGCATACTGGGCATGTTCGTGCTGGAAAAGCTCACGCTCATCCACCACACCCACCATCACGAGGGCGATGGGCACGAGCACCACCACGGCCATGATGCACATGAGGTCGGCCGGGGTGCCTACCCCATACTCGTCGCCGATGCCCTGCACAACTTTGCCGACGGCGTGGTGATTGCCGCGGCCTTTCTTGTCGACATCCGCGCCGGAGCGCTCACGGCGCTGGCCGTGCTGGCCCACGAGATTCCCCATGAGGTCGGAGACTTCATGATCCTGCTCAATGCCGGGTTTTCGCGGCAGCGCTCGTTCCTTTTCATGCTGCTGTCGGGAACCTCGGCGGTGCTGGGCGGGGTGGCAGGCTATTTCCTGCTGGCTTCGGCGCAGGCGCTGCTGCCCTATGCGCTGGCCCTGGCCGCGGCGAGCTTCATCTACATCGCGCTGTCGGACCTGCTGCCCGAGCTGATGCGGCGCAGTTCGCTGCGCGTCTCCCTGCCGGAAGTGGCTTATGTCTTCGTGGGAGTCGTCATCGCCCTGCTGGCAATGCGCCTTGACGCATAGCAGATGCCGGCAAGCGCCGCTGCGGCCTTCAGGCGCCGAGCGCCACCGGCCGCGCCGGGTCGGTGATCCATTCGCTCCACGACCCCGGGTAAAGCGCCGCGCCGTGAAGCCCGGCAAGGTGCAGTGCAAGGGCGTGGTGGCAGGCGGTCACGCCCGATCCGCACTGGACGATCACCTGCTCGGGCGTGCGCTCCTGCAGCAACGCAGCAAATTCTGCCCGTAGCTGCTGCGCTGGCTTGAAACGGCCCTGCTCGTCCAGGTTCTGCTTCCAGAAGCGATTTACCGCGCCCGGTATGTGTCCCGCGACCGGGTCGACGGTTTCATTGCGACCTTCGAACCGGTCGGGCGCCCGCGCGTCGATCAGCAGCGCGGCGGCCTGCTCGTTCGCGGCCGTTGAATGCGCCACGGCCAGTACCGCGTCGATGCCGGCGACGGCTTGCAGGCTGGGAGCGGCGCGCAGGTTGCCGTGTTCCGGTTCTGGGGCCTGGTCGCTGACGGGCATGCCGGCCTCCTGCCAGGCCGGCCAGCCGCCGTCGAGCACGGCGACCTGCTGGTGACCGAGCCAGCGCAGCATCCACCATGCCCGTGCCGCAAATGCCCCCTGCGCCGCGTCGTAGGCCACGACGCGACTGGCCGATCCCACGCCCCAGGCGCGCAGCCGGTCAGCGAACGCGCCGGGCAGGGGCAGGGGATGGCGGCCGCTCGTGGTGCTTCGGGTACCGGCAAGATCGCGGTCGAGGTGGGCAAACACGGCGCCGGGAATATGGCCGAGGGCATACTGCTGCGCGCCCCAGTCGGGCTGCGCAAGGTCATGGCGGCAATCGAGGATGACCAGCCCCGGCGTGCCCAGCAGCTCGCGCAACTGCCGCACACCGATGATCCCGTCCGGAAAGCGGGTGCTGTCCGGACGGCTGGCGGCGGGTGGCGGATTGGCTTTCATGATCTGCCTGTCGCAATCGGTGTTCCAGATAGGCGGCGTCATTGCTAGGTGGGGTTTCTGGTGCGGTGCGCAATCGCGATTGCCGCTTTCACAATCAAGTCTACCGCCTTGCACCCGGCGCAGTTTCGCCCGAGCGATGCGCGAAAGCCACGCCCGGAGGATATCCACCGTTTCGAACCGCTAGAATGATGGCAGACATGGGCTGCTGCGCCCTTCGTCCGCCGGGGCGGGGCACCCACCGGGGCGGGTACGCGAAGGACTTTTGCGGCGCCCGCCATGGAGTCGAATGAAAAAAGCCGCTGAGCCCAAGCCGCCCGAGGAACTGACCTTCGAGCAGGCACTCGACGAACTCGATGCACTGGTGCGCAAGATGGAGTCCGGCGAACTGGGTCTGGACGACTCCATCAGCGCCTACCGGCGCGGCGCGGACCTTGCGCGGTACTGCCAGCAGCGCCTGGGGGTTGCCGAGCAGGAAATACGCAAGCTCGACAATGATGTTCTCAAGCCGCTTGCCCCGGACGAACTGCGGGGTACCGAAGCGTGAGCGCGGCTGCCCACAGCGTGCAGTCCGCTCCGGCGACCGATGCGGCCCCGCAGCCGCTGCAGGCGTGGATGCGCGCCTGCCAGGAGCGTTTCGAGCAGTGCGCTATCCGGCAGCTTCCCCCGATCACGCAGGAGCCCGAGCGCCTGCATAGCGCCATGCGATACGCGGTCCTCGATGGCGGCAAGCGCATGCGCCCGCTGCTGGCCTATGCGGCCGGCGAAATGGCCCTGGCCGATCCGGATGCAGTGGACCACGTGGCGCTGGCGGTGGAGTACGTGCACGCCTATTCGCTGGTGCACGACGACATGCCGTGCATGGACAACGACGTCATGCGCCGCGGCAAACCCACGGTCCACATTGCCTATGACGAGGCCACGGCCATGCTGGCCGGCGATGCACTGCAGGCTGAAGCATTCCGCGTCCTGGGAGCGGCGCCGCTGCCGCCGGAGATCCGCATCGAGCTCATGCGGGATCTGGCCTACGCTGCCGGCACCGAGGGCATGTGCGGCGGGCAGGCGCTCGACCTGGCGGCAGGCGGACGCGCACTGGAGCCGGCCCAGCTCGAGCGCATGCATCGCATGAAAACGGGTGCGCTGCTGCGCGCCTCGGTGCTCATGGGCGCCCGCGCAGGTCGTCTGGATGCGGCCGCGCTGGCGTCGCTGGAGCGCTACGCCGCTGCGGTGGGCCTGGCCTTCCAGATCGTCGACGACATACTCGATGTCGAAGCAAGTTCTGCGGAACTGGGCAAGACGGCGGGCAAGGATGAAGCGCAGAATAAGGCTACGTACGTGTCCGTGCTGGGTTTGGCTGAAGCCAAAGCACGCGCCGCACGCCTGCGGGAGGCGGCGGAGGCCGCGCTGCAGGATACGGGAATCCCCCCGGTCCGGCTGGGCCGCCTGTTGCAGCTGGCCGACCTCATCGTTGCGAGGCGCAATTGAAGAACAATCCGAACGCCGTCCCGGGCAAGGACTTGCTCCGGCAGATCGATTCTCCGGCGGACCTGCGCCGCCTCGAGCGGGGCCAGCTCGCCCCCGTCGCCGCCGAACTGCGGGATTTCCTGCTGCGCTCCGTGGCCAGCACCGGGGGCCACCTGAGCTCGAACCTGGGCACGGTGGAACTGTCGATAGCGCTGCACTACGTCTTCAATACCCCCGAGGACCGGATCGTCTGGGACGTGGGTCACCAGACCTATGCCCACAAGATCCTGACCGGGCGGCGCGAGGCCATGATCACCCTGCGGCAGGACGGCGGTATCTCGGGCTTTCCGCGGCGCGCGGAGTCGCCCTATGACGCGTTCGGCACGGCGCACTCCTCCACATCCATATCGGCGGCGCTGGGCATGGCCATTGCCGCTCGCAACCAGGGCAGCGGCCGGCACAGCATCGCGGTGATCGGCGATGGCGCAATGTCCGCCGGCATGGCCTTCGAGGCGCTCAACAATGCGGGCGTCACCGACAAGGTGCGGCTGCTGGTCATCCTCAACGACAACGACATGTCGATCTCGCCCGCGGTCGGGGCGCTCAACCGTCATCTGGCGCGCCTGATGAGCGGCCGCTTCTACATGGCCGCCAAGAGCGCGGGCAAGCGGGTGCTCCGGCACCTGCCACCCATGCTCGAACTCGCGCACAAGCTCGAGGAGCACGCCAAGGGCATGGTCATTCCCGGAACGATGTTCGAGGAATTCGGTTTCAACTACATCGGTCCCATTGACGGCCATGACCTCGATGCCCTTATTCCCACCCTGCAGAACCTGCGTGATCTCGATGGGCCGCAGTTCCTGCACGTTGTCACCCGCAAGGGACACGGCTATGCGCTGGCCGAGGCCGATCCCATCCTCTATCACGGACCGGGCAAGTTCGATCCGGTAGAAGGCATACGCAAGCCCGCGGCGCCGCAGATCACCTTTACCCAGGTCTTCGGCGACTGGCTGTGCGACATGGCCGCAGCCGACCCGCGCCTGGTGGGCATCACACCGGCCATGCGCGAGGGCTCAGGGATGGTCCGCTTCGAGCGCGAGTACCCGCAACGCTATTTCGACGTGGGTATTGCGGAGCAGCACGCCGTCACCTTTGCCGCGGGCCTTGCCTGCGAAGGACTGCGGCCCGTGGTGGCCATCTATTCGACCTTCCTTCAGCGCGCCTACGATCAGCTGATCCACGATGTGGCGCTGCAGAAACTGCCGGTGGTGTTTGCGCTCGATCGCGGCGGCCTGGTGGGCGCGGACGGGGCCACGCATCATGGCGCCTTTGATATCTCCTACGTGCGCTGCATTCCCAATATGGTGGTGATGACGCCCAGCGACGAGAACTTGTGCCGCAAGATGCTCAGTACGGCCTTCGCGCACGACGGGCCGTCCACCGTGCGTTATCCGCGCGGCGCCGGCTGCGGCGCGCCGCTGGAGGCTAATCTCGACACCGTACCCATGGGCCGCGGCGAGGTCGTGCGCGAGTCCCGTGCCCGCGCCGGCAGCCGCATCGCCATCCTGGCCTTCGGCCCGCTGCTGCACACGGCCCTGGTGGCTGCCGAAGCGCTCGATGCCACCGTGGTCGATATGCGTTTCGTCAAACCCATTGACACCGAATTGCTGGGCCGCATGGCCGACAGCCACGATGCCCTGGTCAGCGTGGAAGAAAATGCGCTGGCCGGCGGCGCGGGCAGCGCGGTGGCCGAGGCGCTGGAAGATCTGCGGCGGGTGGCGCCGCTGTTGCGACTGGGACTGCCGGACCATTTCATCGATCACGGCGATTACAAGCGCCTGCTGGCCGGGGCCGGACTCGACGCGGAAGGAATGGAAAAGGCCATCCGGGCGCGCTTTCCCGAACTGCTGCGCGAACCGCGGCTGATGAAAAAGGCAGGCTGACGGCGGGTACCCAGCCCGCCGACATTGGGAGGCGGGCTGGGGCAGGGTGGGGCGCAAGAGCCTTATTTTGCCCCGACAATGAGCAGCGGCTCGACAATCCTGGCCAGCGCCGCCTCGCTTACCGGCTGGGTCTTGGGCCGCAGTTCCGCGCGCAGCACACCCTGGCTATCGATGACGTAGGTCACGGGCAGCATGACCTGCTCACCAAAGGTATTGCGACTGGCCGTATGGGACATGGCCACCGGGTAGGTCATCTTCATCTGGTGCATCATGTGGTGCACCTCGTCGATATCCCGGCTGCGGTCCTGGCTCACGGCGATCACCTCTACGCCGCGCTCGCGGTAGTGCTCGAAGAACGATTGCAGCTGCGGCATCTCTTCCGTGCACTGCGGACACCACGTTGCCCAGAAGTGGACCACCACGACATGGCCGCGCTGGCGGCCCAGGTCGAAGTCCTCTCCGGCCAGGGTGGTGAGGGAAAGGTTGGGACGGTCTGGTTCAGCGGCCGACAGCGGCGCGAGCGACAGCGGCCCGACGACCAGCGCCGCTGCCAGCAGCACGGCCACCACGAGCAGGGAATTGAGGACCTTCATGGCGAGGAATGGTACCCCAAGGATGCGCATCGCCTTTGTCATTAAGACACAACGCGTGGCAGCTGGTTCCCTGCAGCGCCATCCGGGGCAGACGGCGTTTCTGCGCAACGGAAGAATCACGGCACAATAGCGTTTGCCGGAGGCGTGGCCGAGCGGTTTAAGGCACCGGTCTTGAAAACCGGCGAGGGGCAACCCTCCGTGAGTTCGAATCTCACCGCCTCCGCCAGCCGGCACCGATGAGAAGGTTCTCAACACATCCCAGAGCCAGCAGCGCAGGTCGCGCACGACGGCAGAGCGCATATTGCGCGCCTGCGGGCAAATGCGCGGCACCGACGCTGATGTATCGTCCGCGGATCCGATTGCGATGCCAGCCCCGCGAGGATTCGCGTCGGTACGGCCTGAAAGGAAGACGCACCATGTCCAAAGTCAAGGTGGCCAGTTTCGGAATGTCCATTGACGGTTTTGGCGCCGGCCCGCGGCAAAGCCTCGACAACCCCTTGGGCGTCGGCGGCCCGTTGCTGATGCAATGGTTCTTTCCGACGCGAACCTTTCAGCACATGCATGGTGGGGTTGGCGGGGAGAGCGGCGTCGACGACGAATTCGCGGCGCGCGGCTTCGCCAATGTCGGTGCCTGGATCCTGGGGCGCAACATGTTCGGCCCCGTGCGCGGGCCCTGGCCCGATGCGTCATGGAAGGGCTGGTGGGGAGACGAGCCGCCGTACCACGTGCCGGTATTCGTGCTCACGCATCACGCGCGCGATTCCATCGAGATGCAGGGCGGGACAACATTCCACTTCATCACCAGTGGAATCCATGCAGCCCTGGAAGCCGCGAAGAAAGCCGCCGGCGATTGCGACGTGCGCATCGGCGGCGGTGCGGACACCGTTCGCCAATACCTGCGCGCAGGACTGGTGGACGAGATTCACCTCGCGCTGTCGCCGGTATTGCTGGGGCAGGGTGAGGCCTTGCTATCCGGCATCGATCTGACGGCGCTCGGCTTCAAATGCACCGAGCACCTTGCCTCGCGCAGTGCGATGCACGTCGTCCTGTCGAAATAGAACTGCACGCGCGTCCGGCATCGGGAAAGACCTCGGCAGCCCGGCCGTTTCCTTCACGTGCGCGCGAACCAATGGGGGCAAAAGTTCACCCTGTGGACTTCCCGCTGATTCATCGACGCTTGCCGCAAGCGGACAAGCCCGAATGCCGGCCCAGTGTCGCGAAGGTGCAAATTCGACGTCGGCTTCCGGGCATTTCGGATTGCTTGTCGGCTTTGCTGTAGTGGGCTAAAGTCCCCGGACGGTGACTTCCCCTGTCACCAAAATTCGATCCTGAACTTTTTGGCAAGGCGATCGTTGGCGTTCGCTTGCTTCGGCCGCCGAATTCCGCCGGCGTTCTGAGCACTATTAAAAGGCCAGTCACAAAGGATCACCTTTCACCAACGAAGGAGCCTCCATGATTCGTACCGTCGCGGCATTGATGGTTGCTTTTGCAACGGCCATGGCCATTGCTCAAGCTCCGGCCAACCCTCCCGTGCGAATTCGCGGAACGATCGAGAAGCTGGATGGCCAGATTCTTACGATCAAAGGTAAAGACGGTCAGATCCAGACAGCGAAGTTGAAGGACGACTTCGTCGTGATGGGAATCAATAGAGCGAGCATTGATGATATTGGTGCCGGCAAGTTCATCGGTACCACCACCGTCGGGGAGCGCGATGGAGCACTGGTTGCTCTGGAAGTCCACATCTTTCCCGAAAACATGCGCGGCACCGGCGAAGGACACTACGACTGGGACCTGAGGCCGACCAGCAAGATGACAAATGCAAGCGTCGCCACCATCACCAGTATCGGCAAGGATCGCGTCCTTGATGTGCAGTACAAGGGCGGCCAGAAAAAGGTATTGGTTCCGGAAAATGCGGTCATCGTGTCGTACAGTCCGGTCGAGCGCACGGTGCTTAGGCCCGGGGCACCGGTGTTCGTGATTGCTCAGCGTCAGACCGACGGCAGCCTAAGCGCGGCTCGCGTGAATGTTGGACTGAACGGACAGGTACCCCCGATGTGATGTCGGTGCCGATTGACCGCTTCGGCCAGGTGCGGTGACCTAGAAATAAATCGGAAACTGATTTTTAGATGCCATCAGAAGGCCATGAAAATTCGCGAATTGATCCGACAACGAAAGCGCAAATATGAGATAGGCGCCTACGTCTTTTGTGGCTTTGTGGTTTCCGGGATGCTGGTCGAGTACGCCTTTTCGTTGGAAAACGTCAGGGTTTGGCGGGTTGGCTTCACCGTGGCTTCAATCGCTGGCGGATTCGCGCTGTTTGTCGCTATTTACTTCTTGTACCGCTGTCCTTGCTGTGACGGTTTTCTCAGTCCGAACCTAAGGGTTGGGCCTTTCAAGTTGAACAGCCCCTTCAAGCACATAAATAACTGCCCATCGTGCGGTGTTCAACTTGATGGCGAATTCAGGAACGAACCCTAGCTGCCACGTTCCAGGTGTCATTGGCGCAGTTCGGCATCTCCGAAACGCGGCACGCGTGGCTGTTTGGCAACCGGGGAACTGGGGTGTCCGTTAAATGAAAGTTTTTGTCGCTTTACTCCCAGCCTAAACCTCGCAACGGGTAGTGAACGACATATTCCCTGCCCCACCAGCAGACATCGTAATTTGACCTAAATGCTTTTAGCGAAATTCCATATTCAGCTTGCAACTGGTAGTCACCACCGTCGGATCGGGCATGTCGAATTGCATCGCGAACTGCGTGCCGTGGTCGTCTTTCGCCAGAATCGACACGGATCGTGCTTGTAGAAATCTCATTAGCGCACGCCGCGGAACAGAGACTGTGGTCTTGTCGGCCCCAGACAACCAAGCGTCCCTTTCCATGTGCCGGTCATCGTTGGCCGCATACTGCACGGCTACTTCGGGAAAATACGCCATGCCATGGGCTTCCTCGGGCTCAACGTAAATAATCTTCAAGGGACTGCCAGCCCGCAGATTGGCGCCCAGGTACGCTCTGCTCGAAATATACGAATCGCTTCGGGGCATGCAGTCGATCATCAACGCGGGTCGCCCTGCGGAGGCGTTATACCCGGCCATATATTTGCCCGCCAAAGTGAAGCGGGTGTACGTATATGCGGCGGCCTCATTCGTCTCCTGGGCCTGGTGCCACGCGGGCACATCCGAAGTCTGTTGCGCTCCCGCCGCCGCTAACGCCAGCGGGGCGCATCCAAGGAGTATCAGATAGATCGGCACTTTGGTCATGATGTGTTTCCCTGTCATTGGCGTTAGGCATTGTGCGTTTGCTTGCTCAGTTTCCCTTTAATCCGACTCGAATTGCCAAACAACGTGGGCAATGGTAGCCAAGTGCCCCGGCCTCAGTAATAGGGCTTATACGTACGAAAAATACGCAAATCGCTTTTTTTCTAATAGCGAAAGCCGACAGTGGGAACGTGAAATCAGTTGCGCTTGTGTGGCTATTGGCAAACCTGATTTCGATGCCAGCCCTCTTGAACTCATCATGGCCGCTTTGCGCGGGCTGAATTGGCCGCTTCGTGTCGCTGGCAAGGTTTTCGGTTCTGCACTAGCGGACATGGCGATTTTCAGTTGAAATGCAAGCCACTTAACCGGTGACGACCAATAGCGCGCCGAAGTCGTTACATCTATTTTTGAGATGCCGGGAATGCGGCGCCGCAGCGATGAGCGGGCCACGACTTCCACCCCTGCGCGCACAAACGTTTTGATCCGAACCGGAGGCGATATGCGGTCACTTATCCATATGAATCGCGTTGTCTTGGCGAAGTTGGCGCTTGGCGCAGCCCTCGCGTAATGGTTGCCGGTTCAGGCCCTCGCCGCGGACGCACAGGTTCAGGAATCCGCCGCAAAGGTTGCGGGTCCCGCAAAGTACCCTAACCAGACGGAAGGCGACTATACGGTCCGTGACTTCACGTTTCAGAGTGGTGAAACGCTGCCAAGCCTCCGATTGCATTACACCACCTTGGGGACGCCGCAGCGCGACGCGAAGGGGCAGGTTACGAACGCCGTGCTGCTGCTGCACGGCACCACCGGCACAGGGAAGGCCTACCTTGCGCCATCCATCGCGGGTGAGTTATTTGGCCCAGGCCAAACGCTTGATGCATCACGTTATTACATTATCGTGCCGGACGGTCTTGGCCGAGGTGGCTCTACCAAGCCGAGCGACGGCCTGCGCGCGCACTTTCCGCGATATGGCTATAACGATGTCGTTGCTGCCCAGCAGCTTCTCGTTACCAAGGGACTGGGAGTTGATCACCTGCGGCTCATACTTGGGACGTCGATGGGCGGCATGCAGGCATGGATGTGGGCGGAGCGCTATCCCGACATGATGGATGCCATAATGCCAATTGCCTGTCAGCCGATATCCATTTCAGGCCGCAACTACCTGTTCCGCCGAGTCCTGACCGATTCCATTCGTAATGATCCGGACTGGAATGGCGGAGACTACAAGGCACCGCCGCGGCATTGGCTCAACACGATGCCGCTTTGGTCGATGATGCTGGAAAGCCCGGTGCAGTTGCAGGCCAAGGGACCGACGCGGGCGGCAGCCAGCGGCTTGTACGACAAGATGGTCGAAAACGCATCCAAGAACTTCGACGCCAATGACTTCCTGTATTGGCTCGAATCGTCCTGGGACTACGATCCCCAGCAGGACCTTGGAAAGATAAAGGCCGCGCTGGTCGCAGTCAATTTCGCGGATGACGCAATCAACCCATCCGATCTTGTCGTGGTAGAGAAGCTTGTTCAATCCGTCCCCACGGCACGCTTTGTCCTGGTGCCCGAAAGCGAACGAACCATCGGGCACCGGACCTTATCGCTGGCCGCGATCTGGAAGCCCTATCTTGAACAGCTCCTGGCCGGTACTTCGTCACCAGGCGCTGGCCGCTGACCGTAACGATCCGCGGGCAGTTTCAGCGTGAGCTTCCCGTGGTCGCACCAACGCTTCCAGAAGGCGGAGAGTCTGCTAGCGACAACGTGACGGTCAGGGCAGCACTTGCAGCATGAGCAACCCAATGCGCGGCACTCGACCCTTGGGCAGAGCAGCCCGGTAGAGCTCGAAAGGTGCCACTCGGTTCAAGCCGCCACCCGATGCAGATGGCGATACGCCGCGCAGGAAGCATCGCGGCACGCCAGCGGATACTTTCCCGCCGTTGCACGCTCTGCGAATGCAGGCCAGAACTACGGACATGCCCGTCACCAAGCCGACGGTCCACGGCGCCTGAACAAATTGATCCGCTCGGCGCACGCTGGTGAAGTGCGATACGTCTAACTTTTGCAAAGCATCGTATGGCCAACCCGGACTTGCATCGGGCTAACGAACGATCTGCCCCGGCCCCGGTCCGCCAAAATGCGGTAGTTCGCCGACACTCGCGAAATGCCGCTTCCTGAGTCACAATGCGACCCACCATTCACGGACTGCGCCGATTCGAAGCCAGGTCATCAAAATCCCATGTCTATTGCACTGCACATCAATGGCACCACGCGCGAAGTGGATGCGGCGGCGGATACGCCGTTGCTCTACGTCCTGCGCAACGACTGCGGCATCCACTCGGCCAAGTTCGGCTGCGGCCAGGCCCAATGCGGGGCCTGCACGGTGCTGATCGACGGCCGCCCCACGCGTTCCTGCACCACGCCGGTGGGCACCGTGTCCGGGCCGATCCAGACCCTGGAATCCCACGGCGCCGATCCGGTGCTCGCCGGGCTGCGCCGCGCCTTCATCGCCGAGCAGGCAGCCCAGTGCGGCTACTGCAGTTCCGGAATGATCGTGACTGCCAAAGGTCTGCTCGACACCGTCAAAAAGCCCAGCGAAGCGCAGATCCGGTCGGCATTGAACGGCAATCTGTGCCGCTGCGGCACTCACACGCGCATCATCAAGGCCATACAGCGCGCTGCCCAGGAACTGGCAGCATGAACCTGCGCGTGGATAGCGCGCGGCGCTACTTCCTGGGCCAGGCAAGCGGCCTGGCAATCGGTTTTTGCTGGTTGCCCGCATCCTGGTCCGAAGGGGCCGTGGCCGCACCCCTGCCGGGAAGCCTCAAGGACAATCCGCGCCTTGACAGCTGGATACATGTGCGGCCCGACGGCAAGGTCGTGGTGCTGCCGGGCAAGGTCGAATTCGGCCAGGGCATCGTCACGGCACTGCTGCAGATCGTCGCCGATGAACTCGACATCGATCCGGCGCGCGTGGAGCTGGTGCCCACGACGACGGGCCTTTCGCCCAATGAGGGCGTGACCTCCGGCAGCCAATCCATAGAGTATGGCGGCACCGCGCTGCGCTACGCTTGCGCCGAGATCCGGGGCATATTGCTCAATCGGGCCGCGACATCGCCGGAACCGGTTGCCGGCGCCGTGCAGGTGCGCGATGGCCGCATCCTGGGTGCATCTGGTGCCGGCACCAGCTATTGGCAGCTGTGCGATACCCCGCTGCTCCAGGCGCCGGCCACCGCAAAATATGCACCGAAGGCGGCCTCGGAGCACCGCATCATCGGAACCCCCGTACCGCGCATCGACATCCCGGCCAAGGTTTCGGGGGAACCGGCCTACGTGCAGGATATGCACCCGCCGGGCATGCTGTTTGCCCGGATCGTCCGGCCACCGGCGCCGCGGGCCGGCCTGCTCGACTGCGACCTGGCCGGCGTCGGGAAAATGCCCGGTGTGGTTGCGGTCGTTCGCGACGGCAGCTTTCTTGCGGTTGCTGCAGTGCGCGAAGAGCAGGCCATCGATGCCTGGCGGGCGTTGCGCAGCAGTGCGCACTGGCAACTGGCGCGGGATCTGCCTGCGGATCCGGCGGCGTGGTGGCTGCAGATGAAGCAGGCGCGCAGTGTCGACACCACCCTGGGGGTCAAGGAGGGGGCGGCCAACCCGGCGGTAACGCGGATCAGCGCGGAATTTGGCAAGTCCTTTACCGCCCACGCGCCGCTGGCGCCCTCATGCGCCCTGGCCGTGCTGGAAGGCGAGACGCTGACGATCTGGACGCACAGCCAGGGGGTGTATCCCTTGCGCAAGGATCTCTCCAGGGCCTTGGGCGTGGCGCCGGACAAAGTGCGCTGCATCCACGCCGAGGGCTCGGGAATGTACGGCCACAGCGGCGCCGACGATGTCGCGCTCGATGCGGCCCTGGTCGCCCGCGCGCTGCCGGGCAGACCGGTAAAGGTGCAGTGGATGCGCGAGGACGAGTTCCAATGGGAGCCCTACGGCTCGGCGATGCTCATGCGACTGGACGCCGCCGTGGACGCCGACGGCAATATCGTCGACTGGCAGCACGAGCTCTGGAGCAATCCCCACTCGACGCGGCCCGGGGAGGAAATCGGATCCAATCTGCTGGCAAGCTGGTACCTGGAGCAGCCAAGGCCGGCATCGCCGCCGCGCAACATTCCCCAGCCCGCGGGCGGCTCCGACCGCAATGCGATCCCCCTGTACGTTTTTCCAAATCAGCGGGTCGTCAATCACCTGCTCGTCGACATGCCGGTGCGCGTCTCGGCCCTGCGCACGCTGGGTGCGTATGCCAATGTGTTTGCTATCGAATCGATGATGGACGAACTGGCCGGTGCCGCGCACATCGATCCCGTCCAGTTTCGCTTGAACCACCTGCGGGATCCCCGGGCCAAGGCGGTGATCGAGCGCGCCGCCCAAGGGGCGCAGTGGCAGGCTGGCCGCTTGTCCGCGCGCGAGGGCGGCAAGCTGCTGGGCCGTGGCCTGGGTTTTGCCAAGTACAAGAACCTGTCCGCCTATGTGGCGGTGGTGGCCGATGTTGCGGTCGATCCGCTGGCCGGCACGGTTCGCGTCACGAAACTCAGTGCGGCTGCCGACGCCGGTCTCATCATCAATCCGGATGGCCTGCGCAATCAGATCGAGGGCGGCCTGGTGCAGACAACCAGCTGGACCCTCTTCGAGTCCGTGGACTTCAACCGCGACGGGATCCGCGTCCGCTCCTGGGCCGACTATCCCGTCCTGCGGTTTGCCGATGTTCCCCAGGTGCAGGTGGAACTGATCAATCGGCCGGAAGAAAAACCCCTGGGCGCCGGGGAGGGCGCACTGGGGCCCGGTTGCGCCGCCATTGCCAATGCCGTCGCCCGCGCGCTCGGCAAGCGGGTGTACCAGTTGCCGCTCACGCCCGAGCGGATAAAACAAGCGCTTAACGCGGATAGCGCATCAAGGGGAAAATAATGGATAGTCGCAGAAGGTTTCTTTCGGGCACCGCCGGCGCCTTGGGCGGTTTGGCGTTTTGCGGCTGCAGCCTGCTCAGGGCGGCCGAAACCGCGCCCGGCCCCGCCACCCGGCCAACGCCGGCGATCGTCGGCGGCAAGCGCATCAAGACGATAGACGTACACACCCATTGCCTGTTCCAGCCGGCCCTGGACCTCATGGGGTCCGAATCCCAATCCGTCCTGCCGAAGGCCAAAGGCCTGGCCGAGCATTTCATCGTGATCGATCAGCGCCTGAAGGCGATGGACGAGCAGGGCATCGACATGCAGGTGCTCAGCATCAACCCTTTCTGGTACGGCAAGGAACGCGATGTCTCGGCGGAGATCTGCCGCATCAACAACCAGGGCCTGGCGGAACTGTGCGCGCGCAAACCCGACCGGTTCGCCGCGTTCGCCTCGCTGTCGCTGCAGTTCCCGGACCTGGCCGTGCAGCAACTGGAAGAGGCTGTCAAGAAATACGGCCTGCGCGGCGCGGCAGTTGGCGCCAGTGTCATGGGCGAGAATTTTTCGGACCCCAAGTACTTCCCCGTCTGGGCAAAGGCCCAGGAACTGGGCGCCACCTTGTTTGTCCATCCGCGCGGCGTGCCGGAATTGTCCAAGCGCCTGGCCGGCAACGGTTCGCTGGTCAATATCATCGGCTATCCGCTCGAAACCACGATCTGCCTGGAGCACCTGATTTTCGAAGGCACGCTCGATCGCTATCCGGGCTTGAAGCTGATCGCGGCGCACGGCGGCGGATTCCTGGGCTCGTACGCGCCGCGCATGGATCACGGTTGCTATACCTCGCCCAAGGCGTGCAACCCCGACATCGTGCTGGCGAAAAAGCCCACGGAATACCTCAACCAGATCTACTTCGATTCCCTGCTCTTCACCGGCGAAGCCTTGCGTCACCTGGTGGCGCAGGTTGGTGCGAGCCAGGTGATGATCGGTACCGATCACCCGATCCCCTGGGTCGCGGATCCGGTTGGGCATGTGCTGGGCACACCCGAACTGAGCGATGGCGATCGGGCGGCCATACTCGGCAAGAATGCCGCCCGGGTGCTCGGGCTTTCCTGAACGCGGGCAACTGCGCCGGCATGCGCCGGCGTTCCGTGCGGGCGGACCGGTGAATCAGCCGGTCCGGTTTACCCGCGTACGCGCTTGGGCGGCAGCATGTCGGTGATGGTGCCTTCGGCCAACTCGGCTGCCATGGCGAGCGTCTCCGAGTAGGTCGGATGCGGGTGGATTGCCAGCGCCAGGTCACCGGGATCGGCGTCCATCTCCAGCGCGAGTACGGCCTCGGCGATGAGGTCGCCTGCCGAGGCGCCGACGATGCCGGCGCCCAGAATTCGCCGTGACACGGGGTCGATCAGCAGCTTGGTCAGGCCGTCAGCGCTGCCGCAAGACACGGCACGGCCGCTGGCCTGCCAGGGCAGGGTGAACTTCTCGTATGCGATGCTGCGCCGGGCGGCCTCGATCTCCGTGAGGCCCATCCAGGCGATCTCCGGATCGGTGTAGGCCACGCTGGGAATGGTGCGTGCGTCAAAATGCATGTCCTGTCCGCAGATCACGCCCGCGGCCACGCGCGCTTCATGGGTGGCCTTATGGGCCAGCATGGGTTCGCCAACGACATCGCCGATGGCGAAGATGTGTGAAACGTTGGTGCGCATCTGCGCGTCGACCGCAATAAACCCGCGCGCATCGACCTGCACACCGGCCGCTTCTGCGCCGATGTTGCCGCCGTTGGGTCGGCGGCCCACGGCGATCAGGATGCGGTCGTAGGTCTCCTCGGTTGCCCCGGCCTTGCCCTCCAGGCGCACGCGCAGCCCGTCTGCCCCAGCCGAGACAAAGTGCATCTGCGTGCCCAGGCATATGCGCTCGTAGCGCGCGGCCAGCCGCTTGGCCAGCGGCAGCACCAGATCGGCATCGGCACCGGGCAGCAGTTGCTCCATGCGCTCGACGATCGTGATGCGCGCGCCAAGGGCATCGTAGATCTGGGCCATTTCCAGGCCGATGATGCCGCCGCCCACGATGAGCAGCCGGCGCGGTATCTGGGGCAGTTCCAGGGCAGAGGTCGAATCCATGACCCGCGGGTCCTCTGGCACGCCGGGGATGCGAACCGGCGAGGAGCCACAGGCAATGATGGCATTGGCAAAGACTATCGTGCTGGACGAATCCGGCCCCGCCACCTCCAGGCTGTTGACGGAGGTAAAGCGTCCGTACCCCTGAACAACGGTGACGCCGCGCTGGCGCGCCAGCGCCGACAGCCCGCGCGTCATGCGGGCGATGACGCGGTCCTTGCCAGCCCGGATTGCATCGATGTCGAGCCGTGGCTTGTCGAAATGCACGCCGTCGAGCGCGCCCGCCTCGCGTATCACCTTGGCAGTGTGCAGCAGGGTCTTGGAAGGGATGCAGCCATGGTTCAGGCAGACACCCCCCAGTGGACCGGCCGAATCTACCAGTACGACGCGCTTGCCCAGGTCCGCGGCCCGGAATGCAGCCGTGTAGCCGCCGGGTCCGGCGCCCAGGACCACGAGTTCGGTTTCCAAATTCTTGTGTGCACCAAGCGGCGCGCCGGTATTCGCAGGCATCAGGGGAATCTCGCGCTCACTGATCGTTGAGGAAGGGGTCCTTGCCGAAGGCCAGGTC
>Ga0075030_100001771_pt1 | contig 19497 bp, 18 predicted proteins | sample LitLauG_LLR_2012_FD_71393 | JGI IMG/M metagenome (GOLD analysis project Ga0075030, IMG submission 71393) | Freshwater sediment microbial communities from Pennsylvania, USA - Little Laurel Run_MetaG_LLR_2012 | ecosystem: Environmental > Aquatic > Freshwater > Creek > Sediment | place: USA...
ACCGACATGGAAAAGCGGCAGCAGGGCGAGCAGATGCGCCTGCTGAACCAGGCGAGCCTGCCGGAATCGCCCAGCTTCCCCAACCGCTGGCTGTTTGCCGGTGGCGGGTTGGGCGCGGGACTCGTGCTGGGACTCGGTCTGGCCCTGTGGCTGGAAATGCGCGACAAGTCGATTCGCAACGAGGCGGATGTTGAAGCCAGCCTGCAACTGCCGGTCCTGGTCTCGCTGCCGTGGGTGACCGACGACGTAGAGAAGAACGGAAACGGCAAGTTCTGGAACAAGGACAAAGAGAAGGACAAGGCCAGCGCGGATACCGCGAAAGAGAAAGTCGGGGTCTAGGCGACCGCTATGTACAAAGAGTTTTTTGGCTTACGGGCGAACCCGTTCAACGTGAATCCGGACCCGCGTTACCTGTTCCTGACGCGGCACACGGAGGAAGCGCTGGCTTGCCTGACCTACGGCATCCAGAGCCGCAAGGGGTTCGTGCTGCTGACTGGGGAAGTGGGCACAGGCAAGACGACGCTGATCAACAAGCTGCTGGAGTGGCTGCGGTTGCAGCAGGTGGCGACCGCGTTCGTGTTCAACTCACGCATGAATGTGCCCCAGTTCCTCGACTACATGATGGCGGACTTCGGCATTCCCTGCGAGACGAAATCGAAGAGCCAGATCCTGCAGCGTCTCTACAACTGGCTGCTCGACCGCTACCGGGCCGGAGAGACGGCGGTGCTGATCGTCGACGAAGCGCAGAACCTCACCGACGAAGTGCTGGAAGAGATCCGCATGCTGACCAACCTGGAGACGTTCACGGAAAAGCTGCTGCAGATCGTGCTCGTGGGCCAGCCCGAACTGGAAGCCAAGCTGAAGCAGCCGCAGTTGCGGCAGTTGCGGCAAAGATTGACGCTGCGGGCCAAGACGCATCCGCTGACGCTGGAAGAGACCAAGGCGTACGTGCAACAACGTCTGCGCATCGCCGGGTCCGACGGGCGGCAGATTTTCGAGCCGGAAGCGCTGGTCGCGATTCATAAATACGCGAACGGGATTCCACGCGTTGTGAACCTGGTGTGTGAGCACTGCCTGGTGAGCGCGTTCGTCGATCAGAAGCCGACGATTCCGGTGGCCATCGTAGATGCCGTCGCCGGGGATTTCGATCTGGGCGACAACACGGCATCGGCGGCAATGACGGTGTCGGCTGCCCCGGCGGCCACGAATGGCGAAAAATTTGACTTGGTGGAAGCGCTGCGAACGCTGGCCACGCTGGCGGACAAGCTGCGACAGTCCGAACAGGATATGCCGAAGGAAAGGAAATCATGAGTCGAATTCACGAAGCACTCAAGCGAGCGGAACAGGAACGGGCAGCGTCCCAGGGCGGGCGGGTGGAGTCCACGCCCGCGGCAGATATGGGAGCCCCGGTGACCGGACCGGTCATGCCGGAAACGGCGAATCCGGGCGGGAACTCGGCCGCTGTGGCGACCGCTCCAGCCCCGGCAGTCCCGGCAGGGAGCGGGATGCCGTCGTTTGCCAGCCAGTTCACCTTCGACACGTTGCTGGCGCGCTGCGCGCAAGGCGAGTGGAACCCCGATCCCAAGACGATGCTCTTCTTTAACCGGGAAGAGAACGCGCGCGGCGCGGAACAGTTCCGCACGCTGCGTTCGCGGCTCTACCAGATGCGCGAGAAAGTTTCGCTGAAGAAGATCCTGGTGACCAGCGCGCTGCCGAAAGAAGGGAAATCGTTTGTCTCGGCGAACCTGGCGCAGGTGCTGGTGAAACAGCACGGGCGGCGGGTCCTGTTGATCGACGGGGACCTGCGCGTAGCTCGCCTGCATTCAGCGCTCGGGACAACGTCGGCACCGGGACTGGGAGAGTACCTGCTGGGCGAGAGCGACGAATTCTCCATCATGCAGCGGGGGCCGATGGACAACCTGTTCTTCATTCCCTGCGGGCGCTACGTGGCGCAGCCGGCAGAATTGATCGCGAACGGCCGGTTGAAGATGCTGATGCAGCGGGTGGAGCCGTTGTTTGACTGGATCATCATCGATTCGCCGCCAGCGGTGCCGGTCTCCGATGCCAGCCAGCTGGCGAATTTCTGCGATGGCGTGCTGATGGTCGTGCGCTCGAACTCGACTCCCTACGACACGGCCCAGAAGGCGCGCCAGGAGTTCCACGGGAAAACGGTGGTCGGCGTGGTGCTGAACGGAATCAGCCGGGCGGATTCGTACGCTCGTTACTACTACGACGTTTACGAGAAGACACCCCAACCGAAGGGGTAACGGCCCTTGATCAGACTCTTCAATGTCTACTACCCGGTCCGCACGCTGGTGTTGCTGGCGGTGGAAGCGATGGTGGTGTTCACCTCGTTCTTGCTTGGGGTGGTACTCGCCTTTCCCGATGAGCGCTACATCGTCCTGAACTACCAGGGCGGCTATTTCAAAATCTTGGTAGCAACCGTCGTTGTGCTGATCTGTTCGCACGGCTTCGACTTGTACGATGCCGCCCGCTTCGACGCGAAAGGGGAACTGTATTTCCGGCTGTTCCTGGTCCCGGGACTACTGGCCCTGCTGCTGGCGGGAATCGGGTTCGCTTTTCCCAATGCGTTGCCGGGGAACAACGCGCCCCTGATTGCCTTGGTGATTCTGACCATTGGTCTATTCGGCTGGCGAACAGCGTACGGATGGCTGATCCAGCAGCCGTACATGCAGGAGAAAGTGTACGTGCTGGGCACGGGGGAACAGGCGCAGCGGTTGGTGCAGGGGCTGCGGCAGCGCCGGGAACTCGGTGTCGATGTGATCGGCTGGAGCGGGAACGTGGAAGGCGCGCTCACGCGCGAAACGGCCGCAGAGCACTTGATGGAACTGGCTCGGTCGCATCGCGTGCACCGCGTCATCGTGGCCATGCCTGACCGGCGCGGAACCATTCCCGTGCAGGAACTGCTCCAGTTGCGTCTGAGCGGGGTCAGCATCGAAGAAGCGACTTCGTGGCTGGAGAAAATTTCAGGGCGCATCGAGGTCGAGCAGCTTTATCCGAGCTGGCTGATTTTCGCGGAGGGGTTTCGCTTCAGCTCTAGTTTCAACCTGATGCGGCGGGTGCTCTCAACCGTGATGTCGTTGACCCTTCTTCTGGTGGTGTTGCCGGTTCTGCCCTTCGTGATTCTGGCGATCAAGCTGGATTCCAGGGGACCGGTTCTCTACCGGCAAAAGCGGGTGGGCCGGGCAGGCCACATCTTCTATTGCTATAAGTTCCGCACCATGCGGCAGGACGCCGAGGCCGACACCGGGCCAACCTGGGCGGGGGACGATGATCCGCGAATCACCAGGATTGGGAAGCTGCTGCGCTCGTCGCGCATCGACGAGATTCCACAGCTGTGGTGCGTGTTCAAAGGGGACATGGCGTTCGTGGGTCCTCGTCCGGAGCGGCCGGAGTTCGTGGAGTGGCTCACGAAAGAGATTCCGTACTATGGCGTGCGCCACGCGGTGCGCCCGGGAATCACCGGGTGGGCGCAGATCCGCTACAAGTACGGCAATACCGTCGAAGACGCCAAGCAAAAGCTGCAATACGACCTGTTCTATATCAAGAACGCCTCGCTCGGTCTCGACATCCTGATCATGCTCCAGACCATCAAGATCGTGCTGCTGGGCCGGGGCGCGCAATGAAATGGGTGTTCTGGGCGGCAGTCGCCCTGATCGCTTACACCTACGCCGGCTACCCGGTGTGGTTGTGGTTGCGGAGCTGTTGGTGGCCGCGGCCGGTGCAGCGGGGAACGATTCAGCCGCGCGTCTCAATCGTCATGGTGGTGCGCAATGAGGAGCGGGTGCTCCGGAGCAAACTGGAGAATCTGCTGACGCTGGACTATCCGCAGGAACTGACAGACCTGGTGGTCGTTTCGGATGGATCGACCGATGGCACTGAAGCGATTCTGCATGAGTATGCGCGCAACCCGAGGGTGCAAGCGGTCCTGAACCAGTTGTCGCAAGGCAAGGCGTTGGGGTTGAACGACGCCCTTGCTTGGGTGCAGGGCGACATTGTGATTTTCACCGACGCGCGCCAGAAGATTGAAGCAGGCGCGTTGCGGGCTCTGCTGGGGAATTTTGCGGATCCAGAAGTGGGGTGCGTCAGCGGCGAGTTAATGATGGGCGACCCGGATGCTGGCGAGCACGGCCAGGGTATGGGGCTGTACTGGCGAGTCGAGAAGAAGGTGCGCGCGCTCGAATCGGCTTCGGGGTCGGTGGTTGGGGCGACCGGAGCGTTGTACGGAGTGCGGCGCGAATTGCTGGGGCGGGTTCCGCCGGAAACCTTGCTGGACGATGTGTACATCCCGATGCAGGTGGTGCGCCAGGGAAAACGCGTGATCTTCGAGACCCAGGCGCGGGCGTGGGATCTCGCCGACCAGGGCGCGGGCAGGGAGTTTGGGCGCAAAGTTAGGACGCTGAGCGGGAACTACCAGCTGTTGCAGCTGGCGCCGTGGTTGTTGAGTGGGAGCAATCCCATCCGTATGGAATTTGTGAGTCATAAACTGCTCCGCCTGGTGGTACCGTTTGCCCTGCTGGCCTGCTTGGGCAGTTGTGCATTCCTGCCGGGATCCTTCTATCGAGCGATGCTTGCCCTGCAGGTTGTGTTTTACGCTCTGAGTCTGCTGGGCATGGCGCGGATGAAAACTGGCCTCTTTTCCCGTCTGGGAGACGCCGCGTACACCTTCGTGGTTCTGAACACGGCAGCGATCGTTGCCTTTGCCAACTTCGTCACGGGGAGAAAGACAGCATGGACGCGATGAGGCGCTCCTCGGCGGAGGCAAAGGCGGTTGTCGTTGACAAACGTAGCGCGAACCCGGAAGTCATCCCCGCTCCGCCCGTGAACAAGTGGCTGACGATCCGCATGCTGACGTTAAGCCACGACATCGTGGTGCCGCGGGATCGATTCGCGTTCGTGCGCAACTCCGCAATTCCGACAGGCATGGTGGGGAAATGAATCAAGAACCACAGGTTCCGTTGAGAGGGTTCGCCGCCCTGCGCGCGAAGCGGACGACCCTCGCCTACCGCGCCCTGGTCTTGTTTTCCGCCATCTATTTTCTGCGGCCAGAGGACTTCATCCCCGGACTGGTGATGGTTCCGATTGGAAAGATTGCGGGCGGTGTCACCCTGCTGGCCCTGATTTTCGGGACCAAGCCGAAGGAGCGGGGCAAGCTGCCGATCGAGTGCAAGCTGCTGCTGGTGCTGCTGGTGCACATGATCCTGACCATCCCCCTGGCGTACTGGCGCGGCGGCGCGTTCGACACGGTCGTGAACAAGTTCTCCAAGGGAGTCATTGTTGCCCTGCTCATCACCCTGGTGGTGACCCAGGTGAACCAGTTACGTAAACTGCTGTACATCCAATCTGCGGCGGTGGCGTTCATCGCGGTGGTTTCGATCCTAGTACACCACACCGAGGAAGGGCGATTGATGGGCATCCAGAAGGGAATCCTGGAAAACCCGAACGACCTCGCCATCAATATCGCGATTAATTTTCCGCTGTGCATGGCTTTCCTGTTTGCGGCCAAGGGGGGACTGCGCAAATTCCTGTGGACGGTCGGGCTACTCGGCATGCTGTATGCGGTCGTGGCGACGTACTCGCGCAGCGGCATGATCGCAATGGTGATCACGGGCGCAATTTGCCTGTGGGAGTTTGGGGTACGGGGCAAACGCACGCTGCTGCTGATGAGTACGGCCATCATCGGAGTGTTCGCGGTCGTGATTATGCTCGCGACTCCACACTACCTGATTCGGCTGGAGAGCCTGGTTCGAGGCAACATCGAGGGGTCCGGAGACAAAGGGTCGATGGAGGCACGCAGCGAACTATTGCGCGAAAGCCTGAAGCTGATGGTGCACCATCCTATTTTTGGCGTTGGTCCGGGGAACTTCGGAGTGATCACCGAGGAGTGGCGGGTCGCGCACAACACCTACACGGAACTGGGAGCGGAGACGGGTTTTCCCGGCCTGATCCTGTTCTGCGCCGTGCTGGTCAGCGCAGTGCGCCGAGTCCGGAGCGTGCGCAAGCTGCCTGGCTACGCAACCAACGAGCATATCCGCCTGTGGACGAGCGCGCTTTGGGCGGCGCTGGCCGCGTACCTGGCGGGCGCCGTCTTTGCGTCGACTGAATACAACCTGTTCCCGTATTTCATGGTGGGCTACATCTGCGCCCTGTACCAGATTGCGAGCAAACCCGCAGACGAGAACAGCACGGGTGGCGGGAACACATCGGGCGGAGGCACGAAAGAACTTGGCTATGGTGGAAACAAAGAACGCGAACTCGTCTGGAGTCGCTGAGGAAGTTCTGGCGATTCTGCGATGCCTGGATTGCCAGAGCGGCCTGAACTCCGAGGTGGACGGACTGGTGTGCACCGGATGCGGGCGGCAGTATCCGCTGCGGAACGGCGTGGTGCGCTTCGTGGGCGCGCAGGAGTATGCGGGCAGTTTTGGTTTCCAGTGGAAGCTGTATGCGCGGACCCAGCTGGACGACGCGACCAGCCAGAAGTCGGAGCGGGCGTTCCGGCGGCGCACCGGTTTCCGGCCGGAAGACCTTGCAGGAACACTCGTGCTGGACGTGGGTTGTGGCATGGGACGCTTTGCCGAAGTCGCGACGCGCTGGGGCGCCCACGTGGTGGGCATTGACTTGAGCCTCGCGTCGGAGGTGGCGGCCAAGAACCTGGCAGAGCGGAACGCGACGATCTTCCAGGCCGACGTTTTCAAGCTCCCATTCGCCGCGGAAAGCTTCGACTACATCTACAGTATCGGCGTTTTGCATCACACGCCCGACTGTGAGCGCGCGTTCAAGTCGTTGCCCGGACTTCTGAAACCGGGCGGACGGATCGCCATCTGGCTCTACAGCGCTTACAACCCCTGGTACCGGATGAGTGACGTCTACCGTAAAGTCACGCGGCGGATGTCGCCGCAGACGCTGCACACGCTGTGCCGCGGGGTAGTACCGCTGTACGGAATACACCAGGTGCTGAAAAAGATTCCGCTGCTGGGCCAGGCTGCTAGCAGAGTGCTGGCGTGGATGATCCCGATGTCGTTCAGCAGGGATTCGACTTGGCGCATTCTGGACACGTTCGACTGGTACTCGCCCTGGTACCAGTCCAAGCACACCTATGAGCAAGTATTCCGCTGGTTCGAGGCCTGTGGATTAGAAGACTTGCGGGTGATCGAGCAACCGATCGCGGTGCAAGGCACGCGGCCGCCAGTTAGCAAGGGAAGCTCCACAGCGGAGAAGGTCGAGGTGTCGCAGTGTGCGGAATAGCTGGCCTGGTCGGGCGTCGCGACGAGGTGGTCGAAGCCGCGGACGTCCACCGCATGTGCCATACGATTGTGCACCGCGGGCCTGACGACGAAGGTATCTACGCTAAGGGACCGGCTGGCCTCGGGATGCGGCGCCTGAGCATCATTGATCTGGCTGGCGGGCGGCAGCCGATTCACAACGAAGACCAGACCGTTTGGGTCGTCTTCAACGGCGAGATCTACAACTTTCCGGAATTGCGCCGCGAACTCGAAGGGCGCGGGCACAAGTTCTACACCCACAGCGACACGGAAGTGATCGTCCATCTGTATGAAGAGATTGGTGCGGACTGCGTGAAGAAGCTGCGCGGCATGTTCGCCATCGCCTTGTACGACGAGCGCGAACAAAAGCTGCTGCTGGCGCGAGACCGGCTGGGGAAGAAACCTCTGCACTACGCGCTGCACAATGGGCGGCTGCTGTTCGGCTCGGAGATCAAAACCATCTTCGCTGTTGCACCCGAGTTGGCCGAGGTCAACCCCGAAGGGCTGCTGCAGTATTTTTACTTCGGCTACATTCCCGATCCGCAAACGGCGTTTCGCCACATCCACAAGCTGCCGCCCGGACACCTGCTGGAGTTCGCCAACGGGGAAATCAAGATCCGTGAATACTGGGATGTGCCGGAGTACGGGACGCATCCGGCGATGTCAGAAGAAGAATGCCTGGAAGAGCTGGAGCGCCGGCTGGAAGAAGCCGTGCGAATCCGGCTGATCAGCGATGTTCCTCTGGGTGCCCTGCTGAGCGGTGGCGTGGATTCCTCCATCATCGTGGCACTGATGGCTCGCGTCAGTTCAGCTCCGGTTAAGACGTTTTCCATCGGATTTCAGGCGGAACAGTTCAACGAGGCGGAGTACGCGCGGCTGGTGGCCGAGCGCTACGGGACCGACCATCACGAACTGATGCTGGACCCGAACCTGGAAGAAACGCTCACTTTTTTATCGCGCATGCTGGAAGAGCCTTTCGGGGATTCCTCGATGTTGCCCACTTACTACGTCTGCCGGATGGCACGGCAGCAGGTTACGGTCGCGTTGTCGGGCGACGGCGGAGACGAGCTTTTCGCCGGATACGACCGCTACCTGGTGGCGATGGAGCGCAAGAAATTTGACCGCGTGCCGCGCTGGCTGGGTCAACTCTACCGGGACCAGATGCACGACCGGATTCCGGCGGGGATGTACGGGAAGAATTTGGCGTGGAACGCGTCCCTGGCGCCGCGGGACCGATATTTGGATGGCGTGTCGTATTTCCCCGTGCTGCATCGGGAGCGGAGACTCTTTACGAAAGAGTTCCTGGAGAGCTCGAACCAGTTGCCCGATCCTCTGCGGCAGTGGCATCGGTTCTACGATGATGCTCCGGCCACCGACGTGCTGAGCCGGCTGCTTTATCTCGACACGAAGACCTACCTGACGGCGGATATCCTAGCGAAGGTGGACCGGATGAGCATGGCGACGTCGCTCGAGGTGCGGGTGCCGATGCTCGATCATGAATTCGTGGAATGGGTCGCCGCGTTGCCGGTGGAATGGAAATTTCGCACGGGGACGCGAAAGTACATTTTGAAGAAGCTGGCGGAACGGCTGGGGATTCCGGCGGAGTTGCTGCATCGCAGGAAGCAAGGTTTCCAGTTGCCCCTGGTCGACTGGATGCGAAACGAAATGAAGGACCAGTTCCTGCGCGTGTTGCTGGAACCACGAACGTTACAGCGGGGCTATTTCAAGCCCGAGGCAGTGCGGGCGCTGGTGGATGAACATGCGCGGGGGCGCCGGAACCGCTCCGGCATGCTGTGGCGCATGCTGGTGCTGGAATTGTGGCACCGGAATTTCATGGAAGCGAGCGCTGGCTGGAAGACCACGCCGGCGGCTCCAGCCGTGTTGTCTACCGAAGTGAGCCGGGCGGAGCACCGGCCGGCGGAGGTGGACATTGCCCCCAGAGTGGGCGCGCGCTAGGGACGTCGAGGGAGCGATCTGAATTCTATGCAGGGTACAGGGACAAGCGTCATGCCACGCAAGCCGCGAAACGCCAGCGCGCGCAGCAAGGCTCCGGTGTTCGTGCTGGGATGTCCGCGGTCGGGAACGACGTTGCTGTACCACATGCTGCTTTCCGCGGGGAACTTTGTGGTGTACCGCTCGGAGTCGCAGGTATTCAACCTGCTGGAGCCTCGTTTCGGCGACCTGAGCAGCATGCGCAACAAACGAAAGTTGCTCGCAACTTGGGAAGACAGTGACCTGTTTCAGAAAACAGGACTCACCGGGGCCGAGGTGGAGCAGGAAGTGCTGGCGAATTGCCAGAATGCCGGCGACTTCCTGCGCATCGTGATGGAAGCGATGGCGCGGGTGCAGGGAGTAGAGCGCTGGGCGGACTGTACTCCCGAGCACCTGCTGTCGCTCACGCGCATCAAAGAGACGATTCCGAACGCGCTGGTGATCCATATCATTCGGGACGGTCGGGACGTAGCTCTGTCGATGGAGAAGCAGAAATGGATTCGACCCTTTCCCTGGGATCAGGGGAAGGGGTTGCTCGCGGCGGCGCTGTACTGGGAATGGATCGTGAACAACGGCCGGGAGCAGGGAGAAGAGCTCGGGGCCGACTATCGGGAGATCCACTACGAGGATTTGGTGAGTAATCCTCGGGAGACCCTGGCGCTGCTCGGAGACTTCGTGGAGCAGGAACTGGATTACGACCACATCCAGCAAGTGGGCATTGGTTCGGTAAGCAAGCCTAACAGTTCGTTCACGCCGGAGTCCGGTAGCGGGGAATTCAAGCCAGTGGCGCGCTGGAAGACGGCGATGTCGGGCGACCGCTTGCGAGATCTGGACTGCGTGCTTGGGGGAACGCTCACGGATCTGGGGTACGCCGTGGACAGCGCGGCTGCGGAGGCACCGAACCGCGGCGCCCTGGAGCGAATGCGCGGCCTCTATCACGGGTACTTTGAAGGCAAGCACGCGCTGAAGAGCAAGACGCCGCTGGGACGGTGGTTCGCATCCCGCGATCTTTCGTGGGTGTAGTGTTCCCGGCAATCGCCGATCCAACATGAAAGAGCCCGCTAAGATATTACAGATTGGAAACTATCCGCCGCCCATGTGCGGGTGGGCGATCCAGTTGAAGCTGGTGACCGAAGAACTGCGCCGGCGTGGGCAGGTCTGCGAAGTCCTGAAGATCAACGAAGGCCGGCAGATCAAGAGCGCAGAGTACGTCGACGTGCAGGGGGCAGCCGACTACATGAAAAAGATATGGCGGTACGCATTGCGCGGGTACCGGCTGAACGTGCACGTCAACGGGATGTCGAAAAAGGGATACGGACTGGCGCTCGCAGCAGCGTTGACGGGACGGTTGGTGGGCCGGCCTGCGCTGGTCACGTTTCACGGAGGCCTCTCTCAGGACTTCTTTCCGCGTCACGACAACAGTCTCTGGCATTGGGCGTTCTACACCCTGTTCCGCCTGGCGGGTCAGGTTGCCTGCGATAGTGAGCCGATCCAGGATGCGATCGTCCAGTACGGACTCGAGCGCGACAAAGTGCAGTCGATCGCCACGTTTTCTCCACAGTACCTGCAATTCACCGCGGCCGCATTGCCGGACGAAGTGGAGACTTTCCTGAAGCACCGCTCGCAGGTGTTCCTGTCCTACGTGTCGTTCCGCCCGGAGTACCGGCTCGACGTGTTGCGCGAGGGGATGCGACTGCATCGAAGGCAGTTTCCGGGAGCGGGATTTATCTGGCTGGGGTTTCCCGGCAAGGAGTTGCCGGCCGCGGAAGAGTTCGTCCGGGACTGGCCGGCCGAAGAGCGAGTCAGCTTATTGCTGCTCGGGAACTTGACGCATGACCAGTTCCTGACGCTGTTACGGCGGTGCCTGGTGTACTTGCGCACGCCCGCTTGTGACGGGGTCGCGGCGTCGGTGCTGGAGTCGCTGGCGTTGGGGGTTCCGGTGGTAGCGAGTGAAAACGGGCGCCGGCCGCTGGGCGTTGTCACCTACAGCGACCCAGACGCAGCCGACATGGCGGAGAAGCTGCGCTACGTCGTCGAGCACATCGACGACGTGAAGTCCGGTCTTCACCTGGACGCAGGCGACGACAACGTCGGGCGGATGGCGGACTGGCTGGCGGGTGAATCTATAGTGGGGGCCACCGAGCACGCCGTGGCCATCCGTTAGCAATGCGCCGTGTCATCGTAATCTTTTTCCAGAAGAATTTCAGGAGGTACGTTGTGCGATGTTTGCGTGTTGCGCCGGTTCTGGTTCTGTCTCTGTCTCTGGTGCTTGGCTCGGTTGCGGCTTGCGGGCAAGAGTCGAAGGCCGCGCCCGCGGGACGGTTTGACGGTCCAGCCGAATTGCCGCGGGAGTACGTGAAAAGCGCGCTTGTGGATACGCCTGCTCCGGGCAAGTCCGTGCTGGTCAAGAACAGCGACGAATTGAAGGCGGCGCTCGATAAAGCCAGTTGCGGAGACACCATCCGGCTCGAGGCTGGGGCGGCGTTTGCCGGAGATTTCAAGTTTCCCGCAAAAGCTTGCGACGACGCGCACTGGATTGTTTTGCGCACGAGTGCGGCCGACAGCGACCTGCCTCCGGAAGGAACCCGCATTACGCCTTGCTCTGGGGGAGTGGGGGCGTTACCGGGACGCCCGGCTTTCCTGTGTCCAACACCAAAGAATGTCATGGCGAAAGTAGTTGCGAACGGCAAAGGCAGCGGCCCGATCAGCTTTCTGGATGGAGCCAACCACTACCGCTTCGTCGGGCTGGAGATCACCCGCGATTCGCCAGGATCGGTCATCTATAACCTGGCGTTTTTGCCGGGCGGAGGAGCGGCGGATCACCTGGTGTTCGACCGTGTTTGGATGCATGGGACGGCGCAGGACGAAACCACGCGCGGAATCGCGCTAGGCGGCAGCCGCTACGTGGCGGTGGTTGATTCCTACTTCAGCGATTTTCATTGCGTGGCGATCACTGGGGCCTGCGTCGATGCTCAGGCGATTATGGGCGGGCTTGGGAACCGTCCGATGGGTCCCTACAAGATCGTGAACAACTTCCTCGAAGGTTCGGCTGAAACCATTCTGTTTGGGGGAGGGCAGGCAACGCTCACACCAGCCGACATCGAGATCCGCCGCAATCATATGTTCAAGCCTCGGACATGGAGGTCGGGGGAGGCGGGATTCGTGGCTGGAACGTCGGGCAAGCCGTTTATCGTGAAAAATCTTTTCGAATTGAAAAACGCACAACGAGTGCTGCTGGAAGGCAATCTCCTGGAGAACACTTGGGCAGGATTTTCACAAGCCGGGTTTGCGATCCTGCTGACGCCGAAGAATCAGAACAATCAATGTCCGCTGTGCCGGGTCACCGATGTCGTGATCCGGTTCAACCGCGTGAGCCACATGGCGAGCGGACTGCAAATGGGAACAGGGCTGTCGGATGCCGGGGGCGCTTCCAGTGGTGGGGAACGGTACAGCATTCACGACAACATTTTCGACGACATCGCCGGTAAGACCTACGGCGGGTTCGGAGCGTTTGCCCAGGTCGCCTCGTACTCCCCGACCCTGCGCGACGTCCACATCATCCATAATACGGCCTTCCCCTCGGTGGCGTTATTTATTGTCGGTGTAGGAGTGGAGCGGGAAAAGATTCCTAATTTCGTATTTGCCGACAACCTGGTGAGCGTGGGCGAGAACGACTTTTTCTCCACCGGCGGAGGAAACACCAATTGCGCCTTCGGCGCGATGCAACAGGGCCCGACGAATCTCCTGAAGAACTGTTTTAACAATGCCAGCGCGACTCACAACCTGCTGGTGGGGTCGAAGGGCGGATGGCCGCAGGGGAATTCTTATCCGGGGGATGCTGCATCAATCGTGGAGGATTTCCGGGGAGGGGACTATCGCTTGTGCCGGGGAGGCAAGGGGTCCAAGTGCAAGAAGGGAACTGCGTTCGTGGGAAAGGGGTCTGACGGAAAGGATCCGGGTGCGGATGTCGACGCCGTAAACCGCGCTCTCGCAGGAGTAGAGTAAGACCGCGCCTGCTGCCCATGTCCCTCAAGCCTGAGAATTCATCCGTACTCGAGACTCTAGAGCGGTTACTGCTGCCGTGTTGCGCGATCGCAGCGCTGGTCCTCGGGGTGGTGGGGATTGGGCGTTTCCTGCGTCTGGACGAAGCGAATTCGGTCCTCATCGCCAGCAACAACCTGGGTCGCATCGTCGAATACCTCCGGAACGACAACAACCTGCCTGTGTATTACTTGGTTCTGCATGGCTGGATCGGATGGGCGGGCATCAGTGAAACGGCCGTTCACCTTCCCTCGGTAGTCTTCTACTGGTTCGCAATCGGAGTCACCTACAAGCTGGGGTTGCAGGTGTCCGGAGAAAAACTGGGTGGACTCTACAGCGGACTCTTTTACCTGGTGAGCTTTCAGGCGATTCATCACGCGCAGACCGCGCGCATGTATTCGCTGCTGGGACTGCTGGCCGGGTTGTCGACGCTGCTGTTCATGCGAATCTGGTTTAGCTCACGCGCCAAGCCGCGGGACTGGATTTTCTACGTGCTGGTGAATGCGGTGGGATGCCTGACGCACGTGTGGTACTTCTTCCTGCTGATTGGGCAAGCCCTCTGTGGGCTCGCGTTGCAACCGAAGAAAGCTCGGACGCTGGCGGGCGCTCAGGGAGCATCGGTGGTGCCGTTCCTGCTTCTCTGGGCGCGCTACCTGGGCCATCAGGCCCGTATCGGTGCAGCGGGCTGGATGCCGCGCGCGCGTAGAGAGTTCTTCGCCGGAGTCCTCAGCGAATTCTACGGCGGGATCAAATGGGGATCCCTTCTGCTTGCAGCAGCCCTGGTGATCTGCCTGGTCGGCGTGACGCGGGACAAGATTCGACAATGGTTGGGGCGGAAGGAGCCTTGGGCGTTGGCGACCATTGCGGTAGTCAGTGTGCTGGTCCCGTTGCTGATCAGCTATATCCGGCCGATCTACTGGCCCGGGCGCTACACGATGATCGCCCTGCCCGCGTTCGCCACTGCCTTGGGATGCTCGGTTGCCAGGCTGGCGGGCCGCGGAATGAGGCTCGCCTTCGCCTATGCCGTATTGCTGACCGTGGTCGTGTTCCACGTCCAGACCCGGACGCTGGTCTTCGAAAACAGCGTGAATGTGTCTTCAGAGGCGGACTCTGACAAGCCGGCAGCCCTCGCGTTGTGCCAGTGGGCCCGTCCCGGAGATACCTTGTTGTTTACCGGCCTGAGCCGGGCAGGCGTGGAATACTACCTCCGCCGCTTCGAGTGTGGCCAGGATCTCGAGTTGGCCAATTTCCCTGAAGATACCGCCGAGCACATGGGATGGGTCCGGAACGCGGACTCTGAAGATTTGAGGGCAGAGGCGGACGAGGTAACTCGACGATTCTCGGAAAGTCCGGGGGATCACAAACTTTGGGTCACGCTGGCCTATGGCAGGACAAACGACAAAGTCATCCTGACTGAGATGCTGAACCGGCGTCTACGTCTGAGTGCGACGCCGGACCTGCATGGGTCGTTCTTTGACGGAGTCATGGTGTTCGCGCGGGACAGTTCCAGCGGCAGCGCTGCTTCGGGCTCACGATAGCGGAACTTTCCTCTCCTTCCACTCCCCACTCACGGCTCCGCCCCTGGCGCTCCACAACTGGTCGTGCTTCCCTGCAAAACGGCGGAGCGAGTCACGGGATCGTATTCCGCGACGGTCCAGTTGGAGGCATGGTAGCGACACGCCCATTCATTCCTGCGGTCGGGCTCAAAATCGACGAGAAAGATTCGGGGAGCGTGGGCCCAGTCCGCCTGGTTGAGATTGAAGTGCTTCGCGACAAAGCCCGGACTGTCGCGCAGGAAAACCACTCCGCTCACAGGCCGCTGCGAAACCGCGGCCCGAACTTTCCGATACGGTTCTCCTTGCCGGGCGACCGTCAGTGCAGTCACCGCTTGCTGGCTGACTTGTAGGATTGCCAGGAGGCCGAGGACGGAAGCCAAGGCGGACCTCGGCAGGTTCCAACGTTGTGCCAGTAACGCGAGGCCGCGGGCGGCCAGGAGAAAGACCGCGAAGATTCCCTCAAAGTGAAAGCGCTCGCCGAAGAAAACTCCAGAGCCTTCCGGGTGGGCCAGGTACGCAGCGTACAAACCTAGATAGATGGCGGCCAATATCCAGACCTCGTGCCGGCGTTCCCGCTCCGCGACGAGTGTGTATCCGGCCAGGAGGTAGGTGAAGGGGAACAGGCCAATCAGGCTCATTTCGAACGTCTGGCGGCCGTACTCGGCAATCCCTCCCCAGATGCGCACAGGATTGAAAGAGAGTTCGGGAGGCGCCTGCGCACCGGCGGCCAGGGCGTAAGGAGAGACCAGCCAGTGTCCGGTATAGAGGCGGTTGTACAGAAGAACTCCGGCGAGGGCGAGGGTTCCAAACAGGACGCCGATTCCGAGGACTTGACTGCAAAAGCGCGAGTTGGATCGAGTCTCCCAAAGCGCAGCTACCGTCATCACGGTGGCCAAGACAAAAGCGGTGTAGGGGCGGACCTGAAGCGCGAACCCCAGACACGCAAACGTCCCGGCGAAAAACGATAGGCGCCCCGTGGTCAATCCGCGGAACAGACAAAGGCACGCCACCTCCGAGAGGAGAGCGCAGAGGGTGTGTGACATCATGCCAATCGAATTGATCAGGTAGAACGAAGACAGAACCGCAAGGAGGACAGCCGCCACGCCGGTCTCTGCGGAAAACAACTGGCGTCCGATGGCAGCAAGTACAAGCAAGGAAACCAGGCTCAGAAGTGGCGCAACCAGCCAGGGAAGAGAGATGGCGTATCCAGCAGTGAGCACCAGAGGCCAGCCGGGCGGAAACTTGGGGAACCATGCATCCGGCCGCAGTACATGGCCTTCAAAATACAGCTCGCGGGGCGTGTCCGGAACGCTGGGAGTGGCGCCGATCAGCGGCGCGGCCTTGAGATGCCCGCTCAAATAGATTCGGGACAGGAAGGAATAACCAGACTCATCGGGATTCAACAAGCCACGCGTGCTGAACCAACTCAGGGGAACGGCAACCAGCGCGAACAGGGAAATCACGAGGACCAAACGAGGCAGCGAGAGAGCCGTCGAGCCGGACGTCCCTCTTTTCGAGCGGAGAAATCCGAAGACGGCGGGAAGGATCAACACGTAGTGGAGCGCGAGGAGAAGGACGTAGAGGTGATGGTAGGAAGACAAGGCTCCGGCCCAGAGCAGGGCCGAGTACAGGAGCGCGAGGACGACCAGCAAAGCCAACCACATTGGGCACCAGTGAGAAGCGCCGGGTCACCCGCAACCTCGAAGAAGAGATACCCGGGCGGGGATTATTGCAAAGCGATTCCGGCAGTGTCAATGGGCATGCTCTGCACTGTTCTCTCCCATCTTTACGCGGCTTCGTCTGTGGGATGATTCGATTGCTTCCAAACTAGCGGCCCGGGAAGCGGCGCACCGCTTGGGGGATATCGGCAAAGAGCCGCATGCCATGGACTACCTCGTGTATGCGTACCTGCGGAGCGGGCGCGATGCCGACGTCGCGCAGATCGTTGAGGAACTCAGGAGGCCGCGGAAGCTGGACACCTCAGACTTCAAGACCGGGTATGCGGCTGCCGCCACGCTCATCCGGTACTACGTCGAGATGGGACTACATTGCGGTTGAGATTAACCGGCGCTTAACAGGATTTTGAAGTCGGCCGAGAAGCGCGGCCCCATCGCTTAACCGCTGATAGTTGTCGACGAGGCCAGCCGGTTCGAGTGCTGATCCCGGCACTGCAATACGCACGTAGAGTTGGCAGGTAGCGAGCAATGCGTACATGCGGAGCTCCAACGCACTGTCGACCAGCCGACGGCCCGCCCCCGCGACCTCCGGGTCGGGACTACGCCGCGCCGCCTGACCAAACTGGAGAAGAACTGCAGCGTTGTGGGAAACCCCGGACACATAGTCGACTGCGGCTCGTAGGCGCATTCGCCGTAGAGAACGGTACTCGCCCGGCGACAGATTGGCCCGCAGAAACTCCTCTTCGCTCTCGTCGATCAGGTTCCGGAATGCTTCCAGATCGAGCGGCTTCAGCCGGTTGCCCAGGCTGGCTTCGTCCGCGAGCTCGACGCCTCGTCCTCGGAACCAGAATAGGAAAAACAGGAACGCCAAGCCCGCGAAGCCGATGAGTATCAGGGTGACTGTCATGGACGCAATAACTTCTGCAGCGCGCTATTCCAGTGCTCCAAGTTGTGCTCAGGTACGGCTGTCACCGGTGCGACTTCACGTTGCGGCAGCAGCAGGACCACGATCCAGAACAACACGCAGCAATGGTAGGCAGCCATGGTCATCAGGGCGAGAGGATCAATCGCAACCTGCAACCCGAGTTCGGTACGGATGGCGGAGAGCCCCAGCTCAACGCTCGCAAAAAAGCCCAGGCCCAAGGCAATCCCGAATGCGTAGCTGCGCCATGTGAAGCTGAGAAACCGCGACAACAGCAGCAACAGGACAAGCAATCCGCACTGGATCACGCTGACCGCGCGATCGACTACAGAAATGGCAATGCTCGCCCAATACATCTCGCCGCCGGTGCTGTATCCAACTAAGACGACCGCCACGATCATCAAGACCGCCGTCGCCCACCGGAAAACGACCGCCCCCAGTTCTTTAAGCGTCGGATAACTGCGGAAGACGTGTTCGAATATCTCGTATACGATCGCGAATCGCATGGCGATACTCACGCCTTCGCCGACCAGCCACGCCACCTTGTACGCCTCGGCCGACACCGCGTCGCTTTTGGCCATCGCGAACAGCACGACGAACTGCAGCACCTCAAGCACGGTGTACGCAAAAAACGCCGGGAACTCTTGCACCAGTTTTCGACGCACCATCATGACTGCCAACGCCACCTGCAGGGCATGCGGCGCGATCCACAAGTACATGTAGAGCAGGCTGTGGGCTTCCATCTCAGTCCAGGCAAAATATAACCCGTCCGAGGCCAGCTCTCAAGCGTTCCTCGCAAATTGCGCCAATTTGGGCGCCCATTCTTCCCGGTTCCACTCCCCTAGATTGCTCCCACAAGAGGAGGTTTGCATGAGGTCTTACTGTTCGGGCACAGCGGGGGCGGCGTCCCGTCGGCCTTCAGCCGAACTGGAGTTGATATCGTCCCCAATAACAAAATTGACATGGTCAGAAACCAAAAGAGCTTCTTCACGATGCATCTCCTTTGCGAAGGGTTCGCACCGTGATAAGTTGCACTATATCGGCTCGGGCCACGCCCGCGCCGGCGGACCCTTTGGTTTCCGGAAACCGTAACAACTTATGTCGTTGAAGTCAGCAGCCGAAGACCTGCAAGCCAGAACCCTGCGTGCGGTTTCAGGTCTGTTGGGAAAACTCGAGTATCTGGCGGGCTTACGGCGGGGCGACGGTTCCTATACGCATTGGGGGCTGTCGCGAGTCCACGGCGACGACGCCACCCAGCGGGCTCTGGGCGAAGCCCACCGCGGAGTTGTCTCCGCGATTCTCCGCATGCCCCTGCGCAAGCTGTTGCAGGATTTGGATGATTCCGGACGCGAAAGCAAACGTGACCCGGCGGATTTGCTCGCGAAGTTAAGCGATTCGTCGCAGGCCGTCCCCCCCCAACCGGGGGCGGGCGTCTCCCGTCATCTCAGTTCAGTGCTGCGTGCTTTGGCGAGTCTGGCAAAGCCTCGACCGTAGACCACTCCCCGAGCCGCATCGCTACCCCCACCACTTGACCGATCACTTCGGCCTCTTGGGGATGCTTTAACAGGCGAACTGGCACCGGAGATAACGGATGCGACTGCACCAACAGGCCTTCCGGTTGCAGGGCGCACCACGCGCAGGTGTAGCCGTCGCGGGTCTCCACGAAATAGATGGGTCGCTCGTACTCCGAACGCCACGCTCCGTCCACTACCCGATTCTTGGATTCATCGATTTGGATGAATGTTCCCGGGGGCAGAATCGGATACATCGTAAAGTCTTCGCTGCCGATGTAACCGTAGGTGTACTTCCGGTCGGCGAACTGGGCCAGATAACTCAGGGGAACCACGCCCCACTGCTCCACGACCCGGCCCATGTTCACGGTGACCCGCAGGTCAAAACTCGGGTCCAGGCGCACGGGAATCCGCGCCGCCGAACCGCCCTGCAGCGCATCGGAGATGTGCGACTTGGGGGGACTGGCTAGATGCAGATCTTCTGCCGACCGGTTCAAATCGACGCCGAAGAACGAC
>Ga0075030_100001772_pt1 | contig 19490 bp, 16 predicted proteins | sample LitLauG_LLR_2012_FD_71393 | JGI IMG/M metagenome (GOLD analysis project Ga0075030, IMG submission 71393) | Freshwater sediment microbial communities from Pennsylvania, USA - Little Laurel Run_MetaG_LLR_2012 | ecosystem: Environmental > Aquatic > Freshwater > Creek > Sediment | place: USA...
AGCTCTTCGCCCAACGTCAATCCGGCGATGCTCTGGGTCATGATGCTGCGGACTGGCGGCACATCCGTGCTGTAGACCACGAAAGACGAGCGGGAGTAGTTTCCTCCGGCCAGCAGGTCGAGTGTTGTGTTGGCGCTCTTGATGGCATGGAAGCCCAGGCCGGCGCTGAAAACCGAGCGCAGGTTCAAGCCCTGCAGCGCATCGCTCATGAAGTCCCCTCCCACAAATACAAACGTGCGCGGGCCCACATTGCGGTCATAACGCAGGCCGCCGCTGATCAGGTTGGCGATCACGCTCGGCGTCGCTCCCTTGGCGTCATTCTTCGAATAGACCGAGGTCGTATACAGCGTGATCTTGTCATTCAGCGTCGGATGCACCGCATTGAGCGCAATGTTCAGGTTCTCGGTTTGATTGTTGCCGCGCGCCAGCGAAAAGCCGAGGTTCAAGCCGCCATTCCATCCCTTCATCATTCCCGGATGCAGCGACTTGTCATAGGCCGCCTGCTCGGCGTCGTTGCGGATCACCGTCACCCCGTCCTTGGGCGCTTCCACGGTGCCGGTCTTGGTGGCGATCTCAATCTTATTGTCAGTGGTCGTGACCGTGCCCACAGAGGTCTGCCCGTTGGCAGTCACATGCAGCGGTTGGTCGGTCGTGATCTGCGTAATATCGGCGTAGTTGATGGTGACATCGCCAAGCGACGCCGTATGCAGCACCAGCGTCTTGCCATCAGACTTGACGACGGTGCCGGTGATGCGGTCTCCGTTTTTCAGCGTGACCTGGTCGGCCAGGGCAAGGGAAGAGCAAGCGGCGAGAAATAGAGCGAATCGAACGACGGAACGATACACGTGGATCTCCTTATGAGTGGATGAAGTATTTGCTATAGCTTTTTGGAAAGGGCACGGCTTCACGTGCCAACCAACCTGGCTGTGAAAAGGGCTTCAGCCCCAGGTTCCCGAGCGGAACCGGACCTCCACCGCCTTAGCTCTTGGCTTCCGGCGGCTTCGGCGTGTCATTCGACGGTGGCGGCGGGGGCGTGTCTTTCATCCCCTCTTTCAGGGCGCGAATCCCTTCGCCCAGTCCCTTCCCCAGTTCCGGCAGCCGTTTCGGGCCAAACAGGATCAGGGCGACAATCGCCACCAGCAATAGATGTGTTGGAGTAAATAGTTCTCCCATAAACCCTCCGGGCCTGACTAACACACGACCCGCGCCTTAACCGCACGCGAACAATAGGTTAGCCCACGGGTGGTGGGGAGTCAAACCCGGCGACCACACCTCAAGTCCTCCGCCTCGACCTTTCATTGACGTGGCGTCCCTTATTCCGAAGATGCACCTCAACTCTTCGGAAAGTTCGGATCGGCCTTAATCTCGCGAATCTGCTGAATATGCCGTTCGGCATGGGTAGAGATTTCGAGCATCCACTGCCAGGAATCGATCCTTTCTGCTGTTCCGAAGCTATGGGCACGCAGGTCGTCGTGGGTGGACTTGATGTATTCGATCATGGTCCCGCGCAGTGCCTGGAACTTCCCCAGGGCCTCGCCGAGGTCCTTGTAGGTATCGACCTTCTCATGACCGCCCCCGGTCTTGGTGTGCACAACGCGATCTATTCCGTACCACAGGATATCCGCGTCTGTGTTCGACGACTTCTGGCCCTTCATGTCCGGGGGCGCCTTGACTGCCTTCATCAAATCACGCCAATAATCGGGCTCGGCGACTGCCAGATGCGAGACGCATTCCCGGATGGACCAGCGATCTGGTGCGGAACGGTACTCAAGCTGGGCCTTGGAAAGTCCATGCACCTGCTCGGCCAGCATTTGCCCGGTCATTTCAAAGTGCACCAGCAGGTGCTCCCGGTCTTCGTCCGTCATGCCGGCGGCTCCAGACTTATCGGCGGCGGAGACTTGCAGGGCGATCAAGAGAAGCGGCAGAAATCTCAAAATTTTCATATTCAACAGACCCCTTTCATCGAAATTATCCTCTGCGTTGCGCGAACATCCACTTCACCAATTCCGGTTCGGTGAACGCCCACTCCCAGACGTTGTGATCGACGCCGGCGTATTCGGTGGAAAGTGGGTGCCCACCTGCCTTCCTTCTGGCCGCGATACGCTCTCGTGACAGCGACACTGGAACCGTCTGGTCCGAGTCTCCATGAAAGTTCCAAACTGGAGTGTCGATAGCCCCCGTGCCATCGTCCTTCGACAAGCTTCCGCAGCAGATCGCCGCGGCCGCGAAAAAGCCCGGGCGATTCGTGATGATGTTCCACGTGCCCGCGCCGCCCAGTGATTGACCCGTGACATAGATGCGCCGTTCATCGATCGCGAATTCGTGGACCAGGGCACCGATCACTTCCAGCGCCCTCCCTGTTCCTTGCCCCAGCCCCGGCACCATCTCAAATTCGCCCCTCTTTAGCTTTGCGGGATCGTAACGGACCCATCCGCGGTCGCTCTGCGGTGCCAGCACGTAGCAGGGAAATTTCTTCTGATTTTCCGGGAGCAACCAGACGCGCGTGCCGAAAATGTTGCCCAGCCCCAGCTGTTTCAGGTTGTCGTCGCCCTGCCCGCCGCTACCGTGCAGATAAACCACCAGGGGCAGCTTGCCGGCCGCTTCCGGCCGAAACAACCGATAGGGCATCGCCCAGTCACCCTTGAGCGTGCGGGCCTCGAACTTGTTTTGTAGCCCGTCAGAGTTTTTCTTGAACGCCTCGATCATGGCGAGCCTCTCTGGCGACATCGGAGCGCCGGGTGCGAGCGGAGGCGTACGCTCGTCTTTTACTGAAGTGGCGGATGCGCGTGGCGCGAGCGAAAAGCTGGGACCGGTATGAGTCGCTCCAAGCCAGGCTCCCACCGAGGCCGAGCCCAGCAGCCGAACTGCTTCTCTTCGCGTAATCATCCGAGTTTCGGCTCCTCTTTCACGAGCTTGCTTGAGACCCGAGCACGTAGACGCCTTAACCGCCGAATGGGTAGCAGGCCTTCCGCGAATGCCACGAAGGCCGGGTCGAGCTGCGGAGAGGCGATAGTGCGTTACGGATTGCCCCCAGGCGAAACATCGCGTAACGTGGTCGGGGAAATTATGAACTCTGCCCCACTTGACCGTTCTGCCAGTCTGCCATCCCGCGTTGCATCCGTGGACCTTATCCGCGGCGCGGTCATGGTGCTCATGGCCGTCGACCACGTGCGCGTTTATTCCGGCGTTCCCGCCGGCGGCCCGACACCCGGGCTCTTCTTCACACGCTGGGTCACGCATTTCTGCGCGCCCGCATTCATCTTTCTGGCCGGCAGCAGCGCTTTTTTCTACGCCCGCAAGCACGCCGATCTTTCGCAGCATCTGCTGGTGCGCGGCCTCTGGCTCATTTTTCTCGAGTTCACCTACCTGCGCCTGTGCTGGACGTTCAATCTCGATTTCAAGCACTACGAAATGGCGGGAGTGATCTGGGTCATCGGCATTTGCATGATTCTGATGGCCGGGCTGGTGAAGCTGCCCTTGCCCGCGGTGGGTGCGATCGGAATCATAATCATCGCCACGCACAATCTGATGGACTCGCACCTGGGCGAGCTGCTTGAAGGCTTGGACCAGAACAAGTTCTCCGGACTCTGGAAGATTTTCTATATCGGCTTTTTCGCCGGCCCCATCCAGTTCGGCCCCGATGGCCCCAACCTTATCGTTCTTTACTCCATCATTCCGTGGATCGGCGTCATGGCCGCGGGTTACGCCTTCGGTAAAATCCTGAGCTTGCCCGCCGCGGCTCGCAACCGTTTGTGCCTGCAGATCGGACTCTCGGCGATCGCGCTGTTTTTCCTGCTGCGCGGATTCAATCTCTACGGCGATCCGCGCCCGTGGCACGCCGCTACTCAGGGACGAAACGGCATGCCGCCCATGCCCGCCTATTTATCGTTCCTCAACACCAGTAAATACCCGGCCTCGCTCGATTTTCTGCTGATGACGCTCGGCCCGATCATCGCGCTGATCCCGCTGCTGGAAAATGCGAAAGGCACGCTGGTCCGCGCCATCACTGCGTTCGGCCGCGTGCCGTTCTTCTACTACATGCTGCACATTCCGTTGATCCACGCGCTGGCGCTGATCGTTTCAAAAATCCGTCTGGGATACGTCAGCCCCTGGCTTTTCGCCAACCACCCCATGGGCAATCCCGAGGCGCCGGACGGTTACATGTGGAGCCTGCCGCTTCTTTACCTGGTCTGGGCCATGGCAATCACACTGCTCTATTTCCCCTGCCGCTGGTTCGCGGGATTCAAGTCCCGTCGCAACGACTGGTGGCTCACTTATCTGTAATTCAAACTTTAGTGGCGTCATCCCGAAGCCCCGCATTTTCACCAGCGGGGCGAGGGATCTCGCGCGCATCGGCACAGAATGACGCCGGTTATGCGGAAAATAACCGCCCCGCCCCCTGTCCCTACGACCTATTACTTCCGTGACCTTACCCTCGGTTCCCTGCGAGGACTATGTTGACTCGATGGGGCCGAAAATCAGCCGCTTCCTCTTGTCGTGTGTCCTGTTGCCGGCATCCGTCTGTATTGCGGGCAGCCAGCCGGTTACGGCTTCCGATCTCGTTTCCTGGTTGGTTGGCGGTATCAGTCCGGCTCGCCTGACCCAGATTGTGGCGCAGAACGGCGTGGTTGCCTGCAACGCCGCCGAAAGCCGCCAACTGAAAGACGCCGGAGCCGACGCGTCCCTTCTGAAAGCGGCCTGCAAATCGTCGGGCACTTCCGCGAGCCGGATTCCCGCATCTTTGATGACCGCATCCGTGCTGGCGCGGCAGGCGGAATATCACGAGTCCGAGTTGAGCCTGCGGCAGTTGCTCGCCGCCGATCCGAAAAATTCCGCCGTTCACTACGCCCTGGCCTACATGCTGCGCCAACAGGATGAATGGGACGACGCCTTCGACGAATACGGCGAAGCCGCGAGCCTGATGCCGGAGCTTGCAGAAAATCACAATGCGCTGGCTTATGTTTTCTATCGCACCGGCGACGGCGAGAACGCCATCGCCGAAGCCCGCACCGCGCTCAGCCTCGATCCGAAAAATGCCGAGGCCTATCAATATCTCGGTCTCGGCTTTTATGCCGTCGGCCAGTTTCCCGCGTCAGTCAACGCATTTCGCCAGTCGCTCGTATCCGACGCGGCCAATCCCGACACTTACTATGACCTGGGCATTTCGCTGAACTCCTCCGGAGACCTGCCGGCCGCCATCGCCGCCTACCGTCACGCCATTCAACTGCGGCCCGCTTTCTGGCAGGCGCATTCCAATCTTGGACTCAGCCTGCACGCGCTCGGCAAGCTCGACGAGGCCCGCGCCGAATACGCAACCGCGCGCACGCTCGCTCCCGACGAACCTTCGGTGCAGAACAACCTCGGCAACACTTACTGTGATCAGGGAAATTACGACGCGGCCATCACCGAGTTCAAAGACCTTTACCGCCAGCATCCCGACTGGGACCAGGGGCATCCCTGCCTGGCGCGCGCCTATTTGTCGCGCAAAGATTACGACCACGCCATCGAAGAGTTGGAAGCAGCGGTCCGGCAGAACCCGGCCAGCTCCACCGAACATCGCACCCTGGGCCAGGTGCTGCTGCTGGCGGGCAAGAATGACGATGCGGTCCGCGAACTGCGCCTCGCCGTCACGCTCAATCCGGACTCCGAAGCCGCCCACCATTCGCTGGGCATGGCCTTGTTTCAAGGGCAGAAGCTGCAGGCCGCCGAAACCGAGTTTCGCGAGGCATTGCGGCTGAATCCATCCGCCGACAATCACTACGCGCTGGCCGCCTGCCTGATGAACCTGGATCGCAGCCAGGAAGCGCTGGCTGAACTGAACGAAGCCACGAAGATCGATCCGCAGCGCGAACTGTTCCGCGCCCGCAGGGACGAATTGCAGCAACTCATCCACGCCGCCGCGCACTGAACGCGGCAAACTGGGCCAAGACACCGGCCATGCCCAGCGATGGATTGTTCTCAGTTGAATTTACGGAGACCGACGCCGGGTATGGAAGATGCCCATAGCCGATGCCGTGATGTTCTGGGTCGAGTTGTCGCTGTAGGTTGCGGTTGCCGAGAACTGCTCGCCATATCCCAGAGGGACGGAACACCACGCCGCCCCCGGGTCGTCAGTCAACGACACCAAAGGCCAGTATCAAACGTTGTACTGGCGGTGTTTCAAGGTTTGCCACACGCTTTCTTACACTGGGGAGGAGCAGGCTCCGGCTTTTTGACGCTGGGCCCGGGAGATCACGGATGGACGTCAGGCAAACGCCGGGAGTTGCAGCGGGTACAGGCACAAAGATGGCGCAGGAAGCCGAAGCCATCCGGCGCGCTTCGTCTCCAGTGGAGCATGCCTCGAAGTCGGTCGGTTATGGCCTGCCCTGTTCGCGTTGCCACCTCTACTATCCCGCCGACCTGAATAATTGCCCCGGTTGCGGCAGCGCGGAACGCGTTTCGCCCATCGCTCCACCCAAGGGGACGGTAAACAAGAGCCAGGCGGCTGTGCAACCAGTGGCCGACCTTTCCAAGCTCGAGACGGAGCGAGAAGAGTTTCTGCGCCAGTTCAAATCGCAGCTGCAGGAAGTGCATCGCGAAATTCAGGACGAAAAGACCGCTCACGCGGCCTGTGCGCTTTCCGATCAACATCACGGCGAAGACTCGCAAGCCCAGGTCTGCAAGGTCTGCTACGAAAAATTGCAGGAACACGTCGACGTGCTGGAAGCCTCGCTGCACATGGACCTGAAAGAGGCCGCCCAGATTATTTACGACGCGGTGTGGGCCGATCCTTCCGATCCCAACAAGACTTATCAGAACGCCGCCGGCGCATTGCTGGCCGAGCTGCGCAAGCGCTCCGGCATCAACGGCGTGCTGAGCCCGTTTCATCCGCTGTCGCACTGAGGTAGCGGTCAGCTCTTGGCGGTTCTGCATTTGCTGAAATAACTTAAGAACCACGGGCACCGACTTAGTCCCAATTTGAAACATATATGTTATAAATCTCGTGCCTTCGGCACTGAGGTAACCTTGTCAAACAAGCGGAATACCGCTGAAATGTGCGGAGAGGTACTTCGGGAAGCAGGAGTTCTTGTTATTGTCTTTGCTCCCCTATACGACCTTTTTGAGCCAGCACGCCCAAGCTGGGTTATATTTTTGCTCGTGCTTTTTGTTGGCGTCGTCTGCCTCACCCTGGGCATCACAGTTGAAAGGAGGCGACATGACAGCCGTTCTGCAACTGTTCGTCTTCCTCGCCGCCGCCGTTTCTTTCGCCGCCTACGCCCTCTGGAAGGACAAGCGTGAACATGCGCAGCGGCGCGAAGATCAAGCTCAGCAATCGATATATTTTCCAGAGTCTGGCTCCAGCAACGTGCCCGAAGATGGGCATGATCACCGCGGCGCTGCGATGTCTCGACTGCCCTAGCGCACCGGAAAAAGTTCCTCTTGGAATTCTGCCGGATCTGCCCGGTTAGATTTAGCTGCATAAGGCGGACTCTCCACCGAATCCCCGGGCATGCAAGCGCCGTAGGAGAATCATTGGGAGAAATCCACAGGCAGCCACGCGTCCATGTGACGGATGAACATTCGTTGCCGCAAACTACTGATTCCATGGGGCAAAGCTGCCTGTGGAAACCTGCGCAAAAACATTGAGCCAAGTTATTGATAAATAAGCTGTTTAGGTATGCCATTTGCGAGCATTGTAAGGCCCCTTCCTGCGTCGAAAACTCGAAATTGACCCTACGGGTCATCCCGATCGCCAAAAGCGATTCAGGGGCGATCCAGGCGCGCTGGCGGGGCGGTCCGTGAGCTGGCCGGATCGCCGAAATTACCCTCGCTCCAGCAAAGTGAATTTGACCGCAAGATCCGGATAGCGAGGTGCACGCTTCCTGCGCGAATCTATCTTTGCCATGAACACTATGACGACCACAACTGCAATAATTCCCAATGACGCCAACCTGATCGCAGACCCGGAGTTTCCTTTGACCGCTATGGTTGCATCAGCCAAATCGCATGCAGCTCCCGAGAGCGACCCGCGCTGGAACGCGGTCGTCGATCGTGATGCGGCGCGCGACGGCGAGTTCGTATTCGCGGTTGCGACCACCGGAGTGTATTGCCGGCCATCGTGCCCGTCGCGGCGGGCGCGGCGAGAGAATGTGCAGTTCTTCGACCGTCCCGAACTGGCCGAGCGCGCCGGATATCGCGCCTGCCTACGCTGCCGCCCAAAATCGACCACCGGCGACCGCCAACTCGACGTGGTCAAGATGATTTGCCGTCACATCGAGCAGAACCTAGACGAGCCGCTCACACTTGACCGGCTGGCTCGGCAATTCGACATCAGCCCGTTTCACTTGCAGCGCCGATTCAAAGCCGCGCTGGGAGTGACGCCGCGGCAGTATGCCGAGAGTGTCCGCCTGCGCCTGCTCAAGACGAAATTGCAGACCGGCGACTCGGTGACGCGCGCCATGTATGACGCGGGCTATAACTCCAGCAGCCGGCTGTACGAAAATGCGGTTGCGCAGCTCGGCATGACGCCTGACCAGTATCGCCGCGGCGCCATCGCCACGCCGATCCGCTACCGGTGCATGGAATCGCCGCTGGGGCGCATGCTGATTGCCGCGACCGGCCGCGGCGTCTGCTCGATTCAGTTCGCGGCCTCGGATGAAGAACTGATTTCAGGACTCAGGCGCGAGTTTCCCTTCGCCACGCGCAAGGAAGACGACGGCGAGTTAAAGCAGTGGGCCGGGGCGCTGCTGGCAACCATGCAGGGAGACAATCGCGCTGCGCAACTGCCGCTGGATATTCGCGCCACTGTGTTCCAGCGCCGGGTATGGACCTGCCTGCAGAAAATTCCGTTCGGCGAGACCCGGTCTTATAGCGAAGTAGCAAAAGCGATACGTCAACCGCGCGCCTGCCGCGCCGTGGCGCGCGCCTGCGCGACGAATCCTGTAGCCGTGGCGATTCCGTGCCATCGCGTGGTGCGCGAAAATGGCGACCTGGGCGGATACCGCTGGGGCGTGAAAAGAAAAAAGGCGCTGCTGAAGCTGGAGCAGACCGGAGTCTCAGGCTAAGAACGCAGCGCCTCTTGGATGGTCTCTACCGGAAGAAATAACTCAAGATCGTTCGCGGGTAGTGGTACAAAGCCAAACTGCTCGTAGTAGCGTTTGGCTTGCTGATCTTTCGCGTCGACAAACAGGCCGATGCCGCCGGCGGTATTGAAGATTTCGAGAAACTTTGTCATGGCCGCAACCAGCAAAGTGTGACCCAGACCCTGTCGTTGAAATGGTTTCGCGATTGCCAGCCTTCCGAGCCTCACTCCAGATACGTCCCGTGGAAGTCTCCTGTTATGGTCCCCGGGCAGGAACTCCGACTTCACCTGGCAAAGATTGAGAGAGAAAAATCCCAGGATCGCTTTTGGCTCAGGGGCTTCTTCATCCACCAGGACGAAGGTCCGAGAGATGCCCCGTGTCGCGTGCTGACGCGCAGTTTGCTTTAGAAAAAGATTGAGAGGCTCGCTGCCGCAATCGAATCCGTCCCGGTCGTGCGATTTCGACAGCGGTTCAAGCTTATGCACGCACCGTGCCCTTGAAAGCCTTGACGGCCTGCTTCAAGCGCTGGTTTGGCTTGGGAGGATGGTCGAGCAGGGAAAGGACCTTCATCGCGTCCTTCTGCGAGAGGCGAATGACCGATTCGCGCTCGATGACGCGCTGGGCTTCCTGATAGGCAGTCTGCACAACGAACTGGTTGACGGTTGCGCCCAGGAGTTCGGCCGCCTGCTCGAGCGTTACGCGCACGTTGTCGGGAACACGGGCAGTTATTCGCTTTCGGGCTTCTTCCGTCGCACGGCTCATGAGCAGATGGTGCCATATTGGCACCGACCCTGTCAACGAGGATCATCCTGCACCGTCGCTTTGACCCCCAGTTTTTCGTAAATCGCTCGCGCCCGGTTGAGCAGGTCCAGCACGTGCTGCTTTTCCGCGTTGTTGTTGTAGTCCGCGAATTTTTCGGCCGCGTCTTGCAGGCGCGCAATCCAGGCCAGGAAATATGCCGCGTCTTCTTTCGATTGCAGCGGCGCGCCGGGCAGCGTCACATACACCGGGCTGGTGGTCGCGTAGGGATAAATATCCAGTACCGGGTCGTGGGCCTGATCGTTCCAGGCGCGCAGCAGGCACCATCCGCTTTGCTTGATGGAAATGTTTTCGTCGCCGTCGGCGGTGGTTCCTTCGCTTGAAATATGGAAGCTGTGGACGACTTTCCCATTGCAGACAAACTCCAGATGATTGACCGCGACGATGGACCGCAGCCAGATGTGCAGCCTGGCCGTTCCCACGTCTCGCAACGGCGGCGAGACGTGGGGCATCCCTGATTCTGATTTATCCGGATCCCCAGCCGTCAGTTGCAGTTCGTCGCCCGGGCCTTTGCCTTCGAGAGTGAAGCCCAGCAGCGGGCCGTTGGTGGCGAAGGTTTTCCCGGCGCGGATGGCGGCGAGAAAGGCTTCGTGGTCGAGGCCCCCCGCGGGAACCTTGGCGTAGACGCGATTCAATCCGACCGGGCCGCGCAGGGAACCGAAGTTGGCCATGGCATCGGTCCCGGCGGCGGCGGGCAGATGAAATCCGCAATTCAGCAGGTGATACCAGACCTCAGCCGTGGATTTGTGATCGCTGAAGCCAACGACTTCGAGGTAATCGACTTTGCCCAGTGCAACATCGACGGGAAGCTCGTCGGTGAGCGAGGCATCGTGCGCGGGGTCGGGATAGGTGTCAAATGGATGCGCGTAACCGACCAGCCCATGTTGAGCGTGAGCGAGGTCGGCGACGTCCGCGTTCGTCGGCACGATGCTTGCCATCGCGGTCTGCGCATATCCCGCATAGCCGGGTAGCAGAAAATTCTGCGTCAGGTGCAGCAGGCCGAGATGTCCCCAATAGCTGGTGTGATATTCCTGCGCGTGAAAAAGCTGGTGCGCGGCGGTGGAAGCGGCATCCCGGTCGGGAGAAAAATAGGCGAGGTCGGGGATGCGCTGTTCTTTGTTGACGATCAGGTTCTCCACGAAGGCCACGTCTTCGGCCGCGGCCTGCGCCAGCAGGCGGGCGGGCGTGTTGCGGTAAGCGCCGGCATAATTCATGTGTACGTGAACGTCGCCGCTGACCCAGCGCGACTGGTCCTCCTGCGGCAGGCCGACTGGTTGCAGGCGAAGGATCAGGCTGTTGGTGTCGCCGGCGGGGATGGTGACCACGCTGCGCTCGACCATGTGCTCGAAGCCCTTCATCACCTGCACGCGCGCTTCTCCGGCGGGCAGCGTCACGGTCGCGGTGCCGGACGATTCGAAATAGTGCTGTTCGAAGGTGCGCTGCGCGCGGTCGAAGCTGTCGTCGGCCTGCATCCAGGCGTCGGCGGGAGCGTAGGCTCGGCCATCGGTGCCGTCGACGGAAATGCGCGCGGGGGTGGGCGCGCCGGTTTCATCCTCGACGCGAATCAGCAGGCGTCCGGTGGGAAGGAGCGTCTTGCGGTCGCGCGCGATGACTTCAGTCTGCGCGCCGCCGGGGACCTGCTGCACCCACAGCGACGTGTTGCTGTTGCGATTGGAAATGAATGCGATCTTCGATCCGTCGGGCGACCAGCGCGGATTGATGTTGTCGAACTCGCCGTAGCCGATGGGGACGGGAGCGCTGCCATTCGCGTCGAGTGTCCAGAGTTGGTGCCAGGGGCGGCCGTTATAGCTGGCGTAAACGATGCGGCGGCCGTCGGGAGAAAAATCCGGCCGCGCCTTCCAGGTGGTTTCTTCCTGATGAATTTCGCGGGCCTCGGCGCCGGGTGCGGATTTCATGCGCCACAGCCCGCCGGTGCCGTAGAGATGTCCGCGATTGGAGACGAAGAGAATCTCCTGGCCGTCGCGGCTCCACACCGGGCTGATTTCGTGATCGAAGGCGCTGTAGTAGTAGCGCGGCAGGGAAGACTTGTTCTCGGCGGTGAGCTGCTGGATGTTGGAGAGCGATCCAGCCGAAAAATCGGCGGTGAAGATGTGGAAGTGGCCGGTGGAGTTGGTCGAGACGAACGCGATGCGCTTGCCGTCGGGGGAGAATCGCGGCTCGACGTTGACTGCGCCGTTGTGGGTGAGCGGACGGGCCGCGCCGGAATGAAGATCGAGCGCCCAGAGTTCGACCGCGTCCTGATTGTATTTGGCGAAGACGACCCATGCGCCGTCGGGAGAGCAGTCGGGCTGATAGTTGTAACCGGGGCCGGCTACGAGTTCAGTGGCTTCGATGGAGTCGAGCGGCTGACGCCAAAGCGAGCCGGCCATTGAGTAGATCAGCCCGCTGGAATCTGGCAGCCACGCGGCGGAACTGGGCCCGGTGGTGAGCTGCGGCAGATACATCTCGCGGAAATAGTAGGGATGCGGCAGGTCAATCTGCTTCAGCACGGGCAGGCGCTGGGCCAGGCACGGCGTGCAGAGCAGCAAGAGAGCGAGTATGCGGCGCGCGAGCAAAGGTATTCCTCGAAGGCGATAGGGTAGCAGAGAGCAGTGGCTAGTGAGCAGTGGCTGGTGGTCAGAATGTCAACGGCATTTACCACGAAGGCCACTAAGGCACACGAAGGAATGCGAACACCCCGACGGCCGGCGACAAGCCTTCGTGCAGCTTCGTGTCCTTCGTGGTTAGTCGGGGTTTGCTTTTCTGGCCCAGAGCCAGTTTCCGGCCGCGAGTAGCGCCGTCACTCCCAGAATCAGCGATTGCTTGAAGTCCACCTGGGTGAACAGGCCGACGCAGATGAGCACTCCCAGCACGGGCAGCAGCATGCCGCCGGGGATGCGCAGTTGGGCGCGTCCGGGGAATTGCTTCCGTAGAACTGGGACAGCGGCGCAGATCACGGCGTAGTAGAACAGGCGCGCGACCGCCGAGAGCGTGACGTTCCAGGCAAAGTGTCCGGCGAGCGCGAAAGCCCAAACTGCGGTTGCGAAGACCAGAATCGACGCGTAGGGAGTGCGAAAGCGTTGATGCACCGCGGCCAACCAGCGCGGGGCGTCTCCATTTTCCGCGAGGGCAAGCGTGACGCGCGGAGTGGAGAGAATGCGCGCACTCACATTGCCGTAGACCGAAAGCAGAGCGCCGACGGTGACGAACAATGCTCCGGCCGGACCCGCGAGCAGACGCGCCAAGTCGGCCAGGGGACGGGTGCTGGCTGCGGGATGCGGCAGCGCCGAGACCACCAGCCACTGGACCAGGGAATAAACGACGCATGCGACCCCTAAAGCGGCCAACAGCGCAAAAGGCGCATCGCGCCGGGGATTCTTGGCTTCGCTCATGGGCAGAAGCGCGCCCTCGAATCCGCCATAGGCGAAGAACATCAGGAGCACGGACTTCACCCATCCGCCCGCGGGGATTGCGGCGGTCGCGACAACGGCGGGCGCGTGCGGATGCAACACCAGGCCCACGGCAATGATGGAAAACAGCGGCAGGAGTTTGGATACGGTGAACAGGTCGCTGAGGCGCGCTCCCGCGGCCACACCGGCGATGTTGATCGCGGCCATCAGCCAAATCAAGGCTGTCAGCACCAGCGCACGCGGCAGCGGCGCCTGCACGCTCGGGAAAAACTCGCCGAGATAAATCACAAACAGGTTCGCGTTCGCCGCCGGGGCGGTTGCCAGGGTCAGCCACAGCATCCATCCGGTCTGGATGCCGGTGAAGCGGCCAAAGGCGGTGCGGGCGTAGAGATACGGTCCGCCGGGCCGGTCGAAACCGGAAGCCACTTCCGCGAAGCAGACGACGATGACCGCGGTACACAAGCCGGCAAGCACGACTGCCCACGGACTGAGCCGGCCGGTGATGCCGGCGATGGTGGAAGGCAGGCCGAAGATGCCGCTGCCGATCATGCCGTTGATGGCGAGCGCGGTAAGGCTCCAGCGCCCGATGGCGCGGACCAGTTGCGCTGAAGGCCGCGCGGTGACGGGTGAAGGAGATTTGGGCACAGGGCTTTGTATCACAGCTGCGCGACGAGCCGTAGAACCTGTGATTGGCAAGGCTTTTGGCGAGATACACCATCGCCGCATCGGAGGTAACCGCCGTGCTGACTATGAATTACCAAAGCCTATGCCCGTGGGACATCTGTTATGGCGTGGTTGTCGATGAGAATGTTTGAGGAGCGATAAGCCATGGCCAGCGACACCTACATGGACGACATCCACTCACGCATCGCGCGCGTCACCGAAGATCTTCGCCTTATTCAGCAGGAATTGAACTGCGCGGCCATGCAGGCGCCGGGCGATCCGGAATTGATGGAGACGCTGCACGCGATGTCGGAAGCCGAACCGATCACGGTGCTACGCTCAGCCGTGGACCAGATGCGGCACTTCCTGTGGTTCTATTCGCAGGTAGTGGGCAGCGAGCCGGAGATTGGCGACCGCATGCGACAAGGCGAACTCGGCAGGTCCGCAAGCGGCCCGTCGCGCATTCAGCAACTGACCCCGGCGGATGAAGCGGTGTTGCTGCGTTATCTGGCGGAATCCAAAGACCGCAAGCCGAACTAAACGCGCGCCCTCAAAACCGAATAACTACAAAGGACACGAAGTTGCACCAAGGAAGGGCACAAAGCCTTGGTGGGCCTTGGTGTCCTTCGTGGTTATTCGGCGTTGGGGGCGAAAGCGTTGCGCGCGAGATCCCTCACCCGGCTTAAGCCGGGATTCGGGATGACGCCGTCGCTGCTACTGCGCGGTTTCAGAGAATTGAATGGGCGTCAGTCCCGTGGCCGAGACGGTGATGCTGACCGTTCCCGGTTTGTAGGGCAATGTGTACTGCGTCACCGCGACGCCCGAAGAGTTTGTTGTGGTGGAGGGATAACTGAAGTTCCCGCCCGCGCCGTTGTCGGTGAAGGTGACCGCCATGTTCGGGATGGCGGCGCCTGAGGCTGACACTGCCATCACTTGCAAAGGCTGGGAAAGTGTTTTTCCGCGCGAACCGGTCTGTCCGTTGCCGGCCACGACCGACAGCTTGCCGGAGAGCTGACCGTAGATGAGCAATTGCGATTGCGTGCCCACGTAGACGCGCCCGGCGGCGATGGTGGGCGTGGCGAAATGGGCGATGGGGCCGACCGTGTCGCGACCATTCGCTGCCATGGTGCTGTCGTAGAGCATCGACATGGTAGTTGCGTTGTAAGCCGTGAGAATGGGCGAGGAGTAGTTCAGTCCGCGCAACATCCAGACGATGCCATTGCTAGTGCCATTGGCTGAGATAGAGGGAAGGCCTTTGCCGGAAATGCTGGAAGTGCCGCGGGGAATGGTGACCGGGGTGAGCGATCCGCTGCCGAGCGCGAATACGCGCATGCCGCTGGTGGTTGCGTAATAGATGCGGTTGTTCCAGAAGGCGGCGCCAGTGCCGCCTCCGCCCACCTGCGGCAGGCCGCCGGGAATCGTCTGCACGGCGTGGTCGTGGTCGGGGTCGTACTGTCCCAGGTTGTCACGATCCAGGAGGTAGACGGTACCTTCTTTGCCGGCAGCGACGAGCAAGTGTTTGGGTTGGCTCGTCTGGTCGGGCAGAAGAATCACTCCGCCGGCACCCAGATCCAGATCGTCAGACTCGAGGGTGGACTGAACATAGGGAGCGAAGTAGTCGCTGAGCGACAAGGTGCCGGAGAGGCGCACGACGGAGTCGCCGTAGTCGCCGGTGGAATCATTCAGCATGCCGTTGGCGGTGGCGAAGAAGACGTTGCCGTCGGCGTCGGCGGCTAGGCCCTTGCCGCTCTGCCAGATGGAGCCGCCGAAGGGCTGGTCGGCGTCGTTGCCGAAAATCGCGGTCTGCTGCAGGGTGTTTTCGTCATAGGCCATCACCCAGCCGATGGCGTGGAGATCGCAGCCATTGGATCCCACCGCCACATAAACCGTGTGGTTGCTCAGCAGCAAGGCGGGCCGCTGGTGCAAGGTGCCGGCGTGGAAGGTGGTCGAGCCGGTCATGGTTGTCACCGAACCCGCGAGCACAACCGAAGGCATGGTTTCGATCCCGGTGCCGATGTCGAGGGCGTGGATGCGGAACACGGGCTGGCCGGATTCTTTGGTTTTCGCGACGACGAAGAGCGTGTTGGTGGAGGCGTCAATCACCGGCGTTCCGAGGATGCCGTTTTCTACGAACCCGGTTTCGGCGCAGCCCTCGGCGGAAATAGGTTCGGTGCCGGCGCCCGGAGGAATCAGATTGGTTTTCCATACCACGCCGCCGTTGACGGCGGAAATGGCATAAACGCTGTCGTGCATGGTGGCGACGAAGATGAGGCTGCGCACGGTGCCGTCGGGAAGAGAAACCGACGGGAGATAGAGAGGCTGGGCAGACATGTAGCCGTCGACATGCACGGCACGCTGCAGGCCGAACTGGTTGGGATTGACATTGGCCGGCGTCAGAATCTTCTCGGCGAGGTTCTGTCCGGTACGGGAATTATCGTTATGCTGGGTCGTCATCTGGCCCGCGGCCAAGACACACGACCACACCAGAAGCAAACAGCAGACGAAGAAGCGGCGCATTGCAATCTCCAAAGTGCATTCGCGGACTGCATCGTGCCCGGCCAGGGCACACATACGACCGGGAAATTGCTGGGTATTATCGCCGCAGCAAAAAGCCAGCGCAACAGGAAACACGGGCTACGCCAATTGATGAGTTGAAACGCGCTGAAATATTCACAAAAGCTATTGGGTGAACGCGCTGGTGAAAGTCTTCAAGACCTCGCCCGCGGGGTTGAGGACGGTGAGGTTGGCGGCGGACTGTTCGCACAGAAATCCGTACTGGAGGCCGGCGGCTCGCGCGGGGTTCAGCGTAGCGGCGCGCACCGCCTGTTGCAGTCCGCTGCCGGTAAATTGCGCGAAGTTGCGGACGGCGGCATCCATGGTCAGCACGCTGCCGGCAAGTTTGCCGTCGAGCGTGACCCTGCCATCGTGGACGTCCACGTCCATCACGCCGAGCCGGTAGCGTCCGTTGGGCATGCCGGTCGCGCTGGTGGCGTCGGTGATCAGTACGCTGCGTTCGGGGCCCTTCATCTGAAAAAAAAGCTGGACGACTGAAGGCGCAACGTGGATGCCGTCGGCGATCAAATCGGCGGTGAGCGCCGAATTGGTGAGAGTTTCGCCGAGGATGCCGGGTTCGCGGTGGTCGAGCGGGCGCATGGCGTTGAAGGTGTGAGTGGCATGGCGCGCGCCGGCGGCGATGGCGGCGCGCGCGGCGGCCGAGTCGGCATCGGAGTGGCCGATGCTGACCAGCACGTTTCTGCTCACGGCGGCGACGATCACTTCGATTGCGCCGGGAAGTTCGGGCGCGATGGTCATCATGCGCAACCGGCCGCGGCTGGCCTGCCAGAACCGGTCAAAAAGCGCGACCGTGGGCAGGCGAAGGTTTTCCGGGCGGTGGACGCCGCATCTTTTGTAGCTGAGAAACGGGCCTTCGAGGTGGATGCCGAGGGGGCGGGCGCAGGCGTCGGGCGGCATGGCTTTATCTTCGATGGCGTCGGCGAGGCGCTCGAGGGCGCGGCACGTGTCGTCGTCGGGGCTGGCGACCGTGGTGGGGAAGTAGGCGGCGACGCCTCGGCCGGCGAGAAAAGTGCCGAGCTGTATAAGATCGGCGCGGGATGCGCTCATCACGTCAACATTCATCCCGCCGTGAATGTGGAGATCGACAAAGCCGGGGACGAGGATGCCGTCGGGAAAGTTGAATTCGCGGCCGGAGGGGGCGGAGCCGTTGCCGGAACTGATCTTGGCGATGCGGCCGTCTTCGATGCGGACCACCGGAGACAGAACTTCTTCGACGGGAGTAAAGAGACGCGCGGCGCGGACAGTAATCAAGATGGCGGTTGCGGCGGGCTTGATCGACTGACATCTCTCAATGAGCTGCCGCGAGACAATTGTACGCTTCGGCTCGCTGAGGGGAATGCGGAGGCTGAACCGGCGGCCACTCAGATACTTCAGGGGCTGAAGCCATGTCAGGAGAGGAATGGCTTGATCGCGGCGCTAAAGCGCCGCGCCACCCCAAGAGCTGCCGTTCAGAGCAACTATTTCAGGCTTTCCACGTAGGCGATCAGGGCTTTCTCATCGTCGGGTGACAGGGTGATGGGGGGCATGCCGCCGGCGGTCATTTTCGTGGTGGGGTGGGCGAAGAGTTCGGCGAGTTTGTCGGGCGGAAATTTCGCGCTGACGCCGACGAGCGCCGGGGCCGCTGCGGTTCCCACGCCACCGTCGCCGTGGCAGGCGTTGCAGGAATTGCCTTCAAAGACCGTCTTGCCCTTTGCGGCCAGCGGGTCGGCGAGCGTGACGTTGGCGGCGGCCAGCGAGGCCGAGGAGAGTTCCGGCTCGAACGGCTTGTGCATGTAGTCGTCTTCTTCGGCCTGCTGTTTGGCGAGTTGTTGCGAGACGCCCGAGTCGTGGCGGTCGATGTATTGGCTGCGCAGGCCGAGGCCGACGAGTCCGAGCAGGAGAAATGCGTAGGCACCCATGGCAATGGGCCGCTTCCACGGGCGGCGCTCGACGCTGCGATCAAGGAACGGCAGGGCCACCACGGCCAAGACGATGAGAGTCGGAATAACCAGCACTCCGACCACCGCCATCGAACCGTGCCAGTATTTGAGCCACTGAAAAATCGGCAGGTAATACCACTCGGGGCGCGGGATGTATTGCGTGTCGGCGGGGTTGGCGGGCGGGCCCAGCTGAATGGGCGCGAAAAAACACAGGATGCCGAGCCCGAAGATGAGCAGCGCGGTCAGCGAGAGGTCCATCAAGACCTGGCGAGGGTAGAAGAGCTCGGCTTTTTGTTTGGGATGATAAGGGTCTTCGTCGATGGGGCCGGCCGCGCCGACTTTGCGGAACAGGAAAAGATGCGAACCGACAAGGGCGAAGATGACGGCCGGGATCAGGAAGACGTGGGCGACGAAGAAACGCGAAATGGTGAGTGTGCCCATCTCGGTGCCGCCGCGCATCAGGCGCTTGATGCTTTCGCCGAAGAGAGGAACTTCGCTGACCGCATTGGTGCCGACGGCGGTGGCGAAATACGCGCGCTGGTCCCAGGGGAGCAGGTATCCGGTGAAGGCCATGCCGAGGATCAGGCTGAACAGGACGCATCCTGACAGCCAGAGAAGTTCGCGGCGTCCTTTGTAGGCCCCGAAAATGTAAGTCTGCGACAGATGCAGGAACAAAACCACGACCATGGCGCTGGCGCCGTAAGCATGCAGGCTGCGCAGAAAAGAGCCGGCCGTGACTGCTTTGGTGATGTAGGCGACGGTGGTGTGGGCGTGGTCGGCGGAGGGAACGTAGTAGAGCGCGAGAAATACGCCCGTGATGATCTGCGAAATGAAAATGAAGAGCAGGCCCGATCCGAAAATGTAGGCAAAGCGCGCGCCGCCGGGTATCGGTTCATCGAGAGCGCCGCGCAGCAGATCGTCGACGCCGGTTCGGCGGTTCAGCCATCCCCAAAAGCCGGGCTGCGGGCCGGCGCTGCCTGCTTCACTTTTTGTTGGCGAGTGCATTTTTTCTTAGAAAGACCTCTAGCTTTCTACCGCGGAAA
>Ga0075030_100001773_pt1 | contig 19481 bp, 19 predicted proteins | sample LitLauG_LLR_2012_FD_71393 | JGI IMG/M metagenome (GOLD analysis project Ga0075030, IMG submission 71393) | Freshwater sediment microbial communities from Pennsylvania, USA - Little Laurel Run_MetaG_LLR_2012 | ecosystem: Environmental > Aquatic > Freshwater > Creek > Sediment | place: USA...
CTCGACAGGCGCATGCCGGTCTTTTGTCTGATTGCCAAGTCTGTCCAATATGACCCGAAATGGAGCGCACGCCAAAAGGCAATCCAGGCCACCTTGGTGCAGATGTTCAACCAGAAGCTCCAGCAAGGCTGGGATCAGATTCGTGCGGCTGACGCCATGTCGGACGAAACGATGAGGCGGAACGCGCAATTCCTGGATAACATCGGACGTCAGGAAGCGGCCATGCGCTCCAGCGGCGGATCGTCAGGAGGTTCGGGAGGTGGAGGAGACGGTTTTCTGCGAGATGAAAGCCACGATCGTTTCAGCGATCTCATGCGCAACGTCGATACCATGAACGATCCCAGCACCGGAGGTACCAAGGAGGTTTCCAACCTGGGGGGCTACAATCACTTCACCGACGGTTTCGGCAACTATCGCTCCTACGATAATCCCAATGACACCCCGGAAAACCACAATGAAAACGGCTCCTGGACGCGCATGACGGATGCACCGTAAGCATTCTCAGGGCGGGTGGCCGCGTCTTAATTCCGAAAAACGCCTTTGGGTGCCGCACCCTGCGGTTTTCAGGGTGCGGTTTTTGTACCGCGCCTGATCCGCCGCTGACGATCAGCGCCCATACGAACCCGTGTGCCTATTCTGCAAATACTAGTACTTTAAAAACAGTTGACGTTTGGGGCATAGTCTGGTATGCTGACTCTGGGTGAAACTGTCGGTGGACGGTTTCGCCCTTTTTGTTTTCCCCCGTATTCCCTTCCGAAGAAACGCGCTAAAGTGCGCCCCTACAACGAGTCACAAAGGGCGCATCCCAAGTAAGGGCTGCTGGAACCTTCTTTGTTCAGCTTCTTGTCTGTTAACTGTCGACTGTTAACTTCCTCTCTGGATCAAAACTATGAAATTCAGCAAAACCAATGCTCTCCTCATCTGGAAGCAGCTCGAAGATGACCTCTCGCCACGGCTGTACCTCACAGTCACGGAACGCGTCGTCTATTCTCATCTCTTGCGCCATAGCCGGCTCGAAGGCAAGCTCCGCCTCCGCTTTTCCATTCTTTGGCTGATGCGCGGCGCCCGCCTCTCGGCCGCTCCCGCTCGCCAGGCCGTGCGCCGCCTGGTTGCCAAGGGCGCTCTGCGCTTGGTCGAACGCACCCGCGCCGGTCACGTCGTCGAGGTCCGCTTGCCTGACGAGATTCGCGCCGCCCCGCCCGATGAAATTGCCGTCTCCGCCCTGTCCCGTCAGCAACGCCGCTCCGACATCGAGCAAATGGATTTCTTGCAAGTGAAAACTCGGCGTGCGGCCATTCATGCGCGCGACCGTGGCCTGTGCTTCTATTGTCTGCGCCGGCTCACCCCCCGCGTGCGCTGCCTCGACCACGTCGTGCCGCTTGCCCGCATGGGGCGCAATTCCTACCGCAACCTCGTTTCCTGCTGCGTGGAATGCAACACTCAGAAAGGCGAAACCGTGGCAGAGGACTTTCTTCGCGGCCTCTACCGCGACGGGCGTTTGACGGCCATCGAACTCACTGGGCGGCTGCGCGCGCTCGAGGCGCTTGCGGCCGGCGAGCTCCGGCCCGCGGCTGCGGAGTCCGCGCAGCACGCCCCAGCATGACAATGGGATTGAAGACGAATTTCGGAAGATAGAGGAAGAGTCAAGACCCCCACCCTCCCGCGCAATCTGGATTTCGATGCTCGATCGCCTGAGTTTTTCTAAAATCGCGTCAAAAGAAGCGAACGAAGGAGCGACTGCCGCATGCGCTGCGCTTGCAGTTGCTTCAATTCTTTTCGTGGGTCCGCGGCAGGTGGCGCAATGCGCGAAAGAGGATCTACACCCGCTCCCCCTGCCATGGGGAGGTAGCCAACATCCAGAATCAAGGGCCGATCGAAGGTTACATCCATCGCCGTGCCGCGTGGCAGCTCCGCTTCGGGCCCGCGCGTAGCCAGGATGGCGATCAGCGCACCGACCCCTGCGATGCCACCGCCGATCAACGCTCCGCGGCCAGGTGCGCCATTCGCGATGCCGTCGGCGAGAGTCCCGATATACGCGCCGCCACCGGTGGCCACCAACACTGTGGCGGTGTCTCGCCCCTTGCTCGAAGGCCCCTTGATTTTGCCTTCGCTGTCAACGCCCTCTTGCCCGTTGCGGTCCACGCTGCTCGGCGTCGCCCGCATCTCGATGGTGTAGCCATTGGGATAGGTCATTTGCTCCAACGCGATGCGAAACTCGCCGCGGCCCTTGATGCGGCCGGGCCGCTTCGCTTCGAGAATCTGGCCGCGAACGAAAGTGCCCATAGGAATGGCGATTCTGTTGTTCACGGCGATGGGAAACGCCGTCTCGAAATAAACGGAGTCCCCGGCCTTGGCTGTGCGCGTATTGATGCCGTTGCGAAGCAGAAGCGGAAGACGCGTTCCGGTTGGAACAGCAATTTGCTCAGTAGCGGGAGCAACGGGCTTGGTGGTTGCTTGACTGGCGGGAGCTGGTTCCGTTGAGGAACTGGCAGGAGCCTCCTGTGCGAGAAGGTCGGCCGCCGCAGCAAGAGAAACGAACAAAGCGAGCAGAATGAAGCGGCTGGAAAATCGGCAGAACATGAAATTCACCTCGGGATTGAACTGGCCCTGCGAGGTGAAGTGCATGGCAATCTCCAGAATGAAGGGTACCCATGCACGCCTTGGCTGACAGGACTTCTAAATGCATAAAGCGTTTTGCTTTAGAGAGTTGCGGCTGGACTCACGACTCAGCGCGGTCCATTGAATCACTGAGGTCTTTGCGGTTGGAACGAATATTTGTCAGATTCAGGCGACGCTGTCGGCGGTGGGCGTCACCGACCAGAGTCCCCTGCCCAGTCGGGGGTCACGCGGATCGAAAAGAATGTGTCAGCTATGGCTGCTGTGCCGGAGGAGGTGTAATGGGCTGAGATACGCCAAGGCTCGTGAACTGAATCTGGCTGCCATCCAGCGTAAGGTCGTGTTCAAGGACAACATCGAGCGTGGAGCCGCGCGGGAGCTCTGCCTCCGGCCCACGAGTCAGTAGCACGGCAGCCAATCCCGCAGCCGCGCCAATTCCTGCCCCAATGCCTAATCCCTTCACACCGTGGGCAATCGCGCCGATCCCGGCCCCTGTGGCAGTGGTTTCCGCGATTGTGCCCGCATCCTTCCCCTTGCCACCGGGACCTATGACTTTGCCTTCGGAATCCATGGTCTCTTTGCCGCCGGAGTCGGCGCTCCGCGGCGCGGCATTCAAGCTGACGGTATAGCCATTCGGCAGGATCAGCGTGTCGAGCCGCAGCCGAAATTCACCGCGGCCTTTGATCTTTCCGGGGCGCTTCGATTCCAGCAACTCCCCGCGAAGATACGAGCCGACGGGGATCACAATGCGATTGGCCTGCGTGATCGGAAATGACGTTTGAAGGTAAATCGAATCTCCGGGCTTGGCGCTGCGCGTGGATATGCCGTTCTGCAAGACGACGCCGACTCGCGTTCCCGAAGGCACCGTGATTCTATCGGTGGAACCAACTGGCGGAGCTTGGGGCTTGGGCGCCGGCGCAACCGGTGGCGGCGCACCTGTCTGCGGACCTTCCTGCTGTTGAGCGGCGCAGGAAATGCTCACTGCCAGTGACGCAGCAGCCGTCAAAATCAAGTATCGGCGAATCCCTCGACCGCAGTCTGTTCTCACGGCAACCCTCCGCAATGCTTGATGCGATGCGTCAAGCGGCGAGCTTGGATGCCTGAGTATACCCCCAGCGGAGTTGCAAGTCGTCAATACACCTAAAACAGAACCTCATTCTCACGCTGTGCGACTCAGCAACCATCCCAGGCGAGGAAGGCCAGTGGGAACAGTGGCAGTAGGACTACGACGCCAAGGCCCACGCCCGCCCACTTGAAACCCTGCCCAATACGAGTCCCTACTGCTGCCACGGGCCGGGGGGCGGCCTTAAGGTCTGTATACGGAATCCTCTGGGAAGTGATGATTCCATCTTTGAGCGTGAAACCCTCATCGCGAATTTCCGTGATGACACCAGTGCGGACTTTTCCGTTGGGCAGTTCGCAGTGAACGAAGTGGTTTTTGTTGACGCCCAGTTTTCGAATGGCCTCTCGATAGGAGATTTCTTCCGGGGTCAAGGGAAAGACCGGTTTGGGCAAGCGCCGGCGTGCTCGCGGCTGCGGATGCTCGGGGGATGCGATGGGACTGAGTTGCGCCATCAATTGAAGCTGCTCTGCCGTGATCGTAGTCGGAAGAGGGCCGACTTCCTCGATTTCCGATTGCGCACGAGCAACCGGTGCGATGAAGCAAATCGAGAACAAAAGTGCGGCGCGAAACTTTCTAAACCAGTGCATGGAACCTCCTTCAAGTGAGCCATACCGATGGACACGGAATGGAAATGCAACTTCTCTGCCAATTGCAGTGGCGCTCGGGGAATCAACCGGCGTTTTCCCAACCGCTTGAAAGAAAGGCATCTCCACGATAGAAAAGTTGGCGGCACCGCGAGAAAGAGATGGAGTGGAACAAATTTGATCCCAATTGCTGCCTGTGACGGGCGTCACGTGGTGGCTTCGGATGGCGGTTTGACGTGCGAAAAGGCGAGGACTAGGCTTAGGACGAGTGAGGAGAATCGCATGGCGAAGCTGGCGCTAATTTACGGGATGCGGTTGCTGCCCGAGGAAGAGCTTGGTGAAGTGAAGGACGCGACGGTGGTATTGAAAAACGGCCGCTCGGCGCGCGTGACCATGCATTTAATCGAAGGCAGCAAGGAAGAGATCGAGAACACCTTTCGCCAATCTATCGAAGCGTTCTTCGAGATGTATCCCGAGATTTAGATGTTGGTTGTTAAGGATTCGAAGTTGGATCAACGGTTTCCGAAATTTTCCGGGTCGGCATTGGGATCGCCGAGATTATCGTTGATGAGCACGGTGGACTGGCCGGTCAATTCAAAACGCTTGCGGCACTTGTAGCACGCCACCAGATCGTCCAGCCGCACCATGTACGAGTTGGCTTTTGCAAATTTCTTCCGGTCTTCTTCGCCGATGCCGCGCGGCAATTCCCGTTTCTTGCGGCAGACCTTCCACCTTACAGGAGCCTCGAACTCGCCGCGGCAGCTGGGGCAAACCAGCTTTATTTTCCGGACTTCTTCTTTTTCTGTATAAAACTGGCGTTCGTCCATGATTAGGGAGCGGGTGTGCTCACCGCTTCTCCGATTGTAACAAATTCGAGGCCGAGGTCACGCCACCGGGGCAGCCAATGTTCGAGTGCGGCGAGTGTGCGCGAGCGGTCCGCGTTCAACTCGCGATGACCGCCGTCGTGGAGACAGAGGACATCGCCGGTACCGGCAACGGCGGCGCTGGAGTTGCTTCCCAAGCTCTGCTGCGCGTGGTCAGCGATGGGCTGCATGCGCGGAATCAGCCATTCTGCCGGTTTTTCCTGCCAATCGCCGGGAATCAGCGTCCACATGACGGTGCGGTAGCCGAGTTCGCGGGCGGCCGGAATGACCCACGGATTTCGCATCCCAAACGGCGGTCGAAACCATTTTGGCGGCGTTCCAATCACGCCTCGAATGGCGTCGTGACAGAGTCTCAGCTCCACGCGCACCTTCGTCGCATTCTGCCACAAAAGATTCGGATGCAATTCCGTATGATTCCCAAGTTCGTGGCCGCGTGCGACAGTCTCTTTCACCAACTCCGGACACTCACGCACATATCGCCCGATCAAAAAAAACGTTGCCTTAGCATTGTAACGATCGAGCAAATCAAGCAGTTTCGGCGTGATCGCAGGGTTCGGCCCATCGTCAAAGGTGACCGCTAGTTTGCGCGCGGCGTTCGTCCGGCAAACCGTCGCCCCGAAGAGCTGCGCGCGCGGATAGGCGGCACCGTACGCCGCCAGTCCCGCAACGGCGGCCGCCGCCGCTGCGGGCCCTTCAATGACCCAGGAATTCACGCGCCCATTCTCGCACGCACTGGATACGCCGTCCATCAGCTGCGAGCAACCATTATTCCTCAACCCATTATTCCCGGGATGACTCCTACTTGAACTTGACAATGGGTATATGCTTTCGCGAGAAATACATCACTCCGCAAAGACTGAGGTGCTATCCATGTCCACTCTGGCTAACCGCTCCTCCATGCTGGCCTTGCTGGCGATAGGCGCCGTGCTTGGTCCGGCTGCGCGTACCGCATCTGGCAGTTCGCCGGGGCCTTTCGATAAAACCGAAAGTTGCGCCAGCAAGGAATACAAGGATCAATCCGACCGCGAATCCACTCTCCATGCCGGTGACGCTAGCAAAACCTCGTCAGCTTCCACTCCCCCGGTGACGGATCGCAACAATTCAACTCTCATGGTCGTTCCCGGCAACACCGAGAAGCGTCTCAATACCACAACCTATGTGGGGATGGGCAAGCAAATAACCGTCTGCACCATGGGCTTGCATGACTGGATTTACGTGCAAAAGAAAAACCCCAGCAGCCTGCGCTTGTCGATCGGCGGGCACATTCTCGGCAATGTACTTCCCAGCGCCATCGGCCCTTCCGAAGAAGAGTATGTGAATTTCATTTTGCATTTGGACGCCACGACCACCGACGATTGGAAGGCCTGGGCAGCCATTGTCGACGCCTCTCGCCACGAAGAGGCGGGTGGGAAACTTCCGATTACCGTCGCCATGTCCGACTCGAAGGAGTTTTTCGAAACGTCAGCGTACACCAGAGTTGTCACCGCCTCGGATAGTTGGTATTGGATCCTGGCTCTTTTTGTCGTGATGATCGGCATCTTGCTTTATCTCGCCGGTACGACCGACCTGCTGCGTTACACGCTGACCACGCCGCCGAAGCATCCCCTGCGCAGCCCATACAGCCTGGGCCTGGCGCAGATGGCGTTCTGGTTTTGTCTTTCGCTAGCCGCCTATGTGTACATCTGCCTGGTCACCAAACAGGTTCACGTACCGATGGGTTCGGTGCTGGGGTTGCTTGGAATCAGCTCGACCACCGGTCTGGCCGCGATCTTCGTCGACAAGCAGAAAGGCACTGCCACCGCGAATCTTGCGGCGGAACGCGAGGCACTGAAGTCGCGGATTCAAGATCTCACCAAATCCACGATCGCCGCGGGTTCCGCGGCAGAAACAGAACTCCTGCAGAAGAAAAATCGCCTGGCTCTGGTGGAAGCGCTTCTCGAGCAATCTCCCGCCGAAACTTCGCCAGCGACCAGCAAAGGATTCCTGACCGACATCCTCAGCGACGGTGATAGCATCAGTTTTCACCGCTTTCAAATCGCCGTATGGACAATCGTTCTGGGAGTCGTTTTTGTCTGGTCCGTCTATCGCAACATCACCATGCCGGAATTCGACGCTTCGCTCCTGACCCTGATGGGTATCAGCTCCGGCACTTACTTGGGTTTCAAGTTTCCCGAAAAACTTAAAACCGGAGACAATTCGCCAGCCACAGCAACCGCCGGCACCGGGACCTAGCGAGGCCGCAAGCCGACATCACAGATGGTTGTGCCGCCGCAAGAGGAAGTAGGCCACAGGTATCGCCAGCAGAACGGTAGCTCCGAAGAACCACCGCCACATCGGAATGCCAATCAAACCAACAATCAACATTCCCAGCACAATGACGAAACCGATGGGATGGCCTGTCCAGAGTCCTGCTCCAAATTGGCCGTAAGGGACGACCTCCGTAACGCGACGATCCTCGTTGGTTCGAGGGACTGTCTGGTCCAAAGGATGGCGGCGAAATGTGACATAGGGTTTCATTTGTATTTGCTCCTCTCGTAGTCAAGCTCGCCTTTGGTCTCGATCCATTCGCGCTTTGCCAGTCCTAGCCAACTTTTTCGGGCAGCCCCCGCCGCGCCTTCAGATCCGCAAGCAGCCGGTCCACCTCGGCGTCGCGATCGAGGCGAGTCAGCTTCTCGCCCATATCGTCGGTGAGGAGTTCAACTTCTGCGGTGGCGACCGCTTCGGTGTGATGCACGCGATCCTTGAGGCGGTCGAATGCGGCGCTCTTGGAGTTGTCGCCCATGACCGTCTGTGCACGCGCCGCTTTGCCCAGCGCAATGCCGCGCCGGTGCCGCGCCAGAAGCAGATCGCGCTTGGATTTCGCTTCGTCGAGCTTTTGTTCGAGTTTCACGAGCGCCCCCTTCAGCGTATCGACCTGCGACTTCTGGTCGTCCACCTGTTCGCGGTAACTCAGCGCCAGCCGCTGCGAAGTCTGGAAGCGATCTAGGGCTGCGCGTGCCAAATCGTCCTGGCTCTTGTCCACTGCGGTTTCGGCCTTCCGCATCCAGTCTTTCCCGGAGTTCTCGTTCTCTCGCCACTTTTTTTCCAGCATGTGCTGGTCAGCGATGGACACCGCCACCTGCGTTTTCACCTGCAAATACTGATTCTCCATGTCGAGAATCACCTGCTTGATCATCTTTTCGGGATCTTCCGCGCGATCAACCATGTCGTTGAGATTCGCGCGAATTAAAGTGCTGACTCGTTCTAAAAGTCCCATTGTAAATCTCCTTTCAAGTTCCAAAAGTTTCACAAAAACCAAACTGCAACCGTGCCATCAATCCAACTCAATGCAGAAAGAGCACGCCGAATACTCCCGCCGTAGACTTCGCAAGCGCCGGCAAGGAAACGACGTTCAGCGCGACGGCTCTGCCAATCGCATACACCGTGCACGCCCAAAAGTGGCGGAACATAAAACCGACTGCCACCATCACGAGAACCCAAAGCAAGAGAAGTTTTTCTTTCATACTCATGGCCATCCCCCGAGACCATTTGGCGTCCTCGGCAGGTCCCTGCGGACCTGCCGGGACGGAAGCGAACAACTAGGCCTTTTTGACCGGCACTTGCGGCGGCTCCGGCTTGGGAGCTTTGTCGCCGATCATGCGCACCTTGCTGAGCAGTTCCGACATCTGCATGCCGGAGAGCGCTTCGAAAAGCGCGGGCACCTGGGCGGCAATCTTGGTGATGTCGCCGGTCAACTTGTAAGCCCCGGCGGCATCGCCATTGCCCGTGGAAACGATGGTCACTTTGTCTACCTTGCTGAGCGGCTCGGCGAGAGCGCGCACGATTTCCGGCATTCCGGTGATGAACTTATCGAGTACGGCAGCCTGGTTGTATTCCTGGAAGGCTTCCGCCTTGACGTTCATGGCTTTGGCTTCGGCTTCGCCCTTCTTGAAGATGATTTCGGCTTCCGCTTCGCCCTGCGCGCGAATGGCGGAGGCGCGGCCTTCGGCTTCGGTGATCGAACGCTGACGTTCGGCGCTGGCGAGTGTTTCGATGCGCTGGCGCTCGACTTCCGCCGGCTTCAGCACGGTGGCGATGAGCTCACGTTGGCGGCGCTCGATTTCCGCTTCCTGCACTTTCACTTGAGCTTCGCGCTCCACTTGCTGCACCCTCACGGATTCGGTGATGACCTGCTGCTGCATGATATTGGTCTCGATTTCGTAGGCTTTGTCGGCGGTTGCCTGGGCCTTCTTCGTCATTTCGAGGTAGCTGGCTCTTTTGAGGTCCAGGTCGCGCTCCGCCTCGGCTTGCTTCGCCAGCGAAGCGGTTTCGGCAGCGACGCGTTCTTGATCGGCTTGTGCCTTCGCAACTGCCGAGGCGCGGGTGGCTTCGGCGCGCTTGATGGCGATGTCACGGTCGGCCTCCGCCGCGGCTACTTCCGCGTCGCGCTTAATACGCGCAATGTCGGGCCGGCCCATGTTAGTGATGTATTCGTTCTTATCGCGCACTTCCTTGAGCGTGAAGCTCACGACGTCGAGCCCCATTTTGTTCATGTCCGCCGCGCAGGTGGAACGCATGCGGTCGCCGACCATCTCCGGCTCTTTGACGATCTGTTCGACCGTGAGTTGGCCGATGATGCCGCGCAGGTGACCTTCCATCACCAGGCGAATCAAACCCTCGCGCTGTTCCGGCCTCTTGGTCAGGAATTGCTCTGCTGCAGTGCGAATCGATACGGGATCGGACTTCACCTTCAACTGCGCTACAGCCTCGACCGTTAATGCGACTCCCTGCTTGGAATAAAGGCTCTGCTGCGGAGCAACGTCAAAGGACATCAACTCCAGCGAGAGCTCGCGGCACTGTTCCAACATCGGAATGACAATCGTGCCGCCATTCGTCACTGTTCTCGGGCCGCGTATGCCGTAAACGATCAGCGCTTCGTGCGGTCCCACTTTTCGCAACAATGTGGCGAAACCGGCCATCGCAAAAAGAATTGCGAGTACCAGTAGCCCGGCCATTACGGGCACCGAAAGACCAAACATAAAGACCTCCCTTTTCCACTCTGCTCCGGACCGTTTGCATCGTTCATCAGTCCGAGAAATTCTTCATGAAACTCAGCTCGTGAACTCTTCCCACTTCTTCACGTAGGCAATCCCGTTCTCGAAGCGAGTAATCGCCACTTCCACGCCTTTCGGCAGGGGCTTGCCATCTTCGCTGCGCGCACCAACGCTCTTGCGGACCCCGCGCTGCTCGAAAATCATTTCACCTGTGCCATCCTCGCGAATCGGTGAGCTGATCGTGCCCACGGTGCCTTCAATCCGGTAGTCCCAATCCAGCATCTGTGCATCGGTCACTTTCACGATCCGCGCCATGAATTTGAAAACAAGACCTGCGGCAATGAGTCCTGAGATGATTGCGACACTCAACGCAAACATCGCCACCAATCGCGAATGGGTTGAGAGGATGTAGCCAATCCCCCCGAACCAGGCAAGGAAGGTCATGATCGTCATAGCGTTAAACCAGGAAAGGCCGCCCCGCGCATGCATCGAACCGCGCCCCGCCATTCCGCCGGCGTGATGACCGCCATGAAAGGGCAAGTGCAAACGGGTGGGCAGATGGATGTGAACTGCTCCGCCGAGAAACGAAAGCACGCTAAGGGAGAAACCCACAATGAAGCAGAAGAGATAAAAGTCAGTCCAGGTCATACGACACCTCGAGCGCAACTTTTGACCAGCGCAACTTGCCGTTGCAGTGCGCGGCTGGGATTCGAGACGCGGGCCCTGTTAAGTGCTACCTCAGCCCTTTCGGGGCCGGTGCCGCTTAATTGCGGAGAGAAGCGGGCGGCGGATGGCCGTTGCCCTGCTGTCCTCCGCTGTGATGATTGCCAGAATGCAACACTTCCCCGAGGCGCTCGGCTAAGTCAGGCGTCCGGAGAATTTCCGCCAGAAGCAAGATCGCGCGGCGTGAGTCTTCATGTTCCGCGATGATTTGCAGCGCGCGCTGAAGCACTGGATCGGCCGTAAACTGTTCGGCACCGGCAAAAAGCCAGGAGTCGACTTTCGCGTCAATCGCGCGCAATTCAGACTGCAAGCCCGGCGTGTAGCCTTCCGGATCGTCCACCAGAAATCCTGGATAGACGCGGAAGAACCGCGCCAGCAGCTCGCGCGTGGTGTGCGTCAGATGCGGCCGGGCGCCACTCTCAATCTGCGAGAGGTACGCCTGGCTGAGGCCGCGGCCAATTTCGCTCTTCATCGCATTGGCCAATTCCTGCTGCGTCATCGAACGGCCCAAACCACGGAGCGAACCTTCCACAGCGCGGAGGGAGCGGAGTTTGTCGCCAAGTTTCATCGGAGGACCCACGTATTGCAATCTGCTAAAATGATATTACATATCGCTATTTTGTCAAGCAAAATCGGCGCTTCCCGGACTATCCGTATCTGGCTCACTTTAAATGGTTTATTTGCTCTATGCTTGTGGAGGCAATGGTGCGCAAACTAATTTGCGTTGCAAACCAAATCTATTCCGGCTTCCTCAACGCCTGCAGATCGATTCCCAGTTGCTGGCACTTCTTGTAGAGATGACTGCGCTCCAGCCCCAACGCCCGGGCCACATTCGTCATGTGGAAATTGTGCCGCCGAATTTCCGCCAGCATTACTTCCCTTTCGAACGCTTCCGTGCGCTCGGCCAGCGTGCCTGTCACATTTCCTGCGGAAGAACCAGCTCCACTTTCAGAAGCAGAGGCGGACGTCGGAAGAATGAGCCGAACATCCGCCGCCGCGACGTCTCCGTCCGAAGCCAGCAAGATGAGGCGTTCCACCACATTGCGCAATTCGCGGACATTTCCAGGCCACCCGTACTTTCGCAATTCGTTGATGGCTTCTTCCGTGAAGATTTTTTCTTTCCAGCCGTTTTGCGCCGCCACTTGGCGCGCAAAATGCGCCACCAGCTCGGGAAAATCCTCCTTGCGTTCATGCAAGGGCGGTAGCGTCAGCGGAAAAACATAGATGCGGTGAAAAAGGTCGCGGCGGAACGCGTTCTGTTTGACGAGTTCTTCCAGATTGCGGTGCGTGGCCACCAGTACGCGCACATTTACCTTGATGGGCTTGTCGCCGCCGACGCGTTCGACTTCGCCCTCTTCCAGCACGCGCAGCAGTTTTGCTTGCATCGCCACCGGCATGTCTCCGATTTCATCCAGAAATAGTGTTCCGCCGTCGGCTTGCTCGAATTTGCCAAGATGCTTCACCGCGGCCCCGGTGAACGCTCCTTTTTCGTGCCCAAATAGTTCCGACTCAATCAATTCCGCCGGTACGGCCGCGCAATTCAACGTGATGAACGGATGCTCATGTCGCGGCGATTTTTCATGAATCGCGCGCGCAACCAATTCCTTGCCCGTGCCCGTCTCGCCAAGGATGCAAACGCGCGTCTCGCTTGCCGCGACGCGCTCAATTTGTGCAATCAATCTCTTCATCGCCGGGCCGGAACCCACCAGTTCGTGTTTTCCCAGGCGATGCCGTAGTTCGCGGTTTTCATCTTCAAGCCGCGATAGCCGCAGCGCATTTTCTACCGTCACCAGCAGCTTATCCGTCGAAAGTGGCTTCTCTAGAAAATCCAGCGCGCCCAGCTTTGTGGCTTTCACCGCCATCTCGATGTTTGCTTGTCCGGAAATGAGCACGATCGGTGTTTTTACTCCGGCCTTCTTCAGATCTTCGAGCAATTCCAGGCCGCTGCGACCGGGCATCACTACATCGGAGAGAATCACGTCAAAAGTTTCCGTGCGCAGGAGTTCCACCGCGCGGGCCGCGTTATCGCAAACCGTGGCTTCGTGCCCCGCCAGCCGAAATGCGCGCGAAAGTGAGGCTAGTGTGTTCGGATCGTCGTCAACCAGCAGGAGATGCGCTTTGCGAGGCAAGCTTCGGTCCTTTGTGAGGCGTTAGTCTGACGCGGCAGCCAAAGTCGATGGCGTGCTCTTGGATTCTGGCGCGGCTTCGCGCGGTTTCGTGGTCTGGCCCGCTTGGCGCTGTGGCAGGTCGATTCGAAACGCCGTGCCACGCCCTTCGTCGCTGGTCACCGAGATCGTGCCGTGATGATCGCTGACCACCGACTGCACAATAGCGAGCCCCAGCCCCGTCCCTTGCAACTTGGTCGTGTAGTACGGCGTGAACAGCCGCGAGCACTCTTCCGGCGTCAGCCCTTTTCCCGTGTCCGCCACTTCGATACGAACGTTTCCATTCTGTTCCGAAGTTCTCAGCGTCAGCGTCCCCCCGGCGGGCATGGCATCCAAAGCATTGAGCACCAGATTCTGGAACGCGCGGTGGAGCAAGTCGGGGTCGGCGTCGATATCAGGCAGAGGTTCAGTCAGAAACAATTCCGGTGTGATCGTGGGCTTGCCGACTTCGTTGAACTGCGGTTCGAAGAGCCGCACCGCGTTGCGCAGCGCTTCGTTCACGTTCACTCGCACAAACTGCGGCGCAGGCATCTTTGAAAAATCGCTGAAGCGCCCAACGATGGTATTGAGATTGGCGAGTTCCGCCTTCAAAGTCGCCGTCGATTCGTTGAAGACTTCCAGGAATTGCTTGGCGTCGAGCTGGCGGGCTTTCTGCAAATTTTCAATGGTGATTTGCATGGGAAAGAGCGGATTGCGCAACTCGTGCGCCAGCCGCCGCGCCAGTTCACGCCAAGCGGCAACGCGCTCGGTTTGCACCAGGCGCTCTTTCTGCGCCGCAAGCGTTTGCGTCATGTGGTTAAAGGCTTCGGCAAGCTGGCCGATCTCATCGCGCCCATGAACATCGATGCGCGTGTCCCATCTTCCGCCGGCCACTTCGCGCGCGCCTTCCGCAAGTTCTTCGACCGGCCTGGTGATTCGCGCGGAGACCCAGAAGCTGACGAGCAATCCCATCAATAGCGCCGCGGCAGCAACTGCAGCCGCGATTTTCAGGATTTGGCGGGTCAAGAGAACCAGCTCTTTTCGCGAACTGCCCACAAAGAATATGCCGAGCAGCTCATTGTTTCGGCCAGTCAAAGGGATGGCGTGAAACGTTTCTGCGTCGGCGGGATCTCTAGTCCAGTCAATTGTTCGAACGAGGGGTTGCGGCTGCTTTTGCAACTGCTCGACAAGCGGAGTGAATCGTTCCGCTTGCTCCGCGTCAATCTTCTCGCCCATGAGAGACGTTGGGACAAAGGCAGGCTCGAGGTTGGTATAGATGAGCGCGCGCGTCCCCGCTGGCAAAACAAGCGAAGCGAGGAAATTCTTGTCCAGCCGGTGGCCCCCGATAATGTACAGAGTTTTGTCCGCCACGGTGTTGTTCGTGCGAACGACACTGAGAGAAACCGACACGCCGTCAGGCAGCTCTTCTTTCTTCCAGAATGCCGGGACCTCATTCCAGTCCTTCACCGCCGTGACCCACTCATTCTTATAGCCGACTCGCGCAGGGAACTGCGCCGACGAAATAAGCACCCCGTCGTAATTTACAATTTCCACATAATCCAGCCCGTGCTCTTGGGCGGTGCCAACCGCATCACGCACATAAAGCGACTGATCCGCGTTGGGCCGCGACAAGTCAATCGCCATGCGCTCGGTCAGGTTGGCTTCCGCGATGTTTTTTGCCTGATGGGCGATTTCCTCACCGCGTTGGACGAACTCCTTTTTGAATTGTGCGACCAGGGCTTCGGTGCGCTCCGCGTCCATCGCTTCGAACGCCGCCTGCGTGTAATGCGTCACCGCGTACGCCACAACCGATACGGACGCAAAAATGGTCAACAGCACAACAAACAACAATTTCGTTCGGAAGCTCATGGTTTGGCTCCGGAGGACGCGGTAGCTGGCGAAGTAGAAGGAGTTTCCGCGCCGTTCGGATTCCCCGGCTGCGCAGGAACGGGTTCAGGGAGATCCAGCCACACGTCGGCCAGATGCCATTCGCCCCATCGCGCCGGCATCCAGTCGCGAACCTTTTGACCCAGACCGACATATTCCGGCAGCGCGACTAAAGGCAAAACCCGCCGTTCCTCGAGCAACTTTTTTTCGCGGGCATAGAGTTGTTCGGGATCGGTCGAAGACACTGCGGCCTCGTTCGAGTTGCCAAAGTTGAGTGTGGACACCATCGATTCCAGTTCCACCCTAGGCGAAAGCGACGAATAGTGCCAAGAAAAAAGATGCACGCCAGTGGCAGAATCGCTCGAACTGGTCGCCCCATGCGGCACAGCACGATTTACCGCTTGCACCAGAATCAATGCCTGGCGCGCATTCACCGCCACGCGTTCGCCCAGCAGCTTTGCAAGATCCCCAGGCGCGTCCACGCGCAGCCGTAGCGGCTCCGCGCCGGTTGCCAGGTTTGCGGGAAGCGTGGCGCGAATTTCCTTCGCGCGCTCGATGTTGGTCTCCATGGTGAAGAGGAAAGCATATCCCGAGAGCCACTGCGGCAGAAGGGCTGATGCGGGCTCGGCTTGCTTCTGTAGCAACACGTTCGCCATGGTCTGCCGGTCGAGCGAGAGCGACAGCGCCTCGCGCAGATTCGCATCCGCAGCCGCAGGCTGCGCGTCATCAAAACGCAGGCCATAAAAAGTCACTGCCGCCGAAGACCATACGCGTTGGTTGTCCTGCGTGGCTCTGCGCACCAGTTCGGGCGACAATTCGACCAAATCCGCTTTTCCCAATTGCAGATCGAAAAGCTGCCGCAGCGGCGGCACTCCAAGAGTCACGTCAATCGTATCCAGAAATGGCCGCCCCGACCAGGTCTCCTCATTCGCTCGGAATCGCAGATGCGTTGTTTTATTCAATCCTGGCGATGAACCTGCCACACTCGAATCAGCTGCCGCAGTTGTTGAATTCGAGGGAACGTGGCCGCTGCTCGCTGTTTCCGCCACAAAGAATGGCCCCGTGCCCATCAACGTTCCATCCGGCTGCACGCGATAAACAAAGAAGCGCCCAGAAGCCAGTTCCTCCAGCAGATCAGGCATCGCCGCCGCCGATTGAATCACAACGATACTTCCGGACGCCGAAATCTGTTGCCCATCAAGAAGCAACGGCTGAATCGCAGCAACCGCATCCGCGCCGCTCAACACGGTTCCGTCTGAATATTTTGCATTCGCGCGCAGGGTGAACTGCCATCTCTTAAATGCCGCGTCGTGCGACCATTCCGTCGCCAATTGCGGCTGAAATCTCCCGTAATTGTCCAGCGCCACCAAGCGGTCGAATACCAGCGCCCCCAGTTTTTCCCCCGTGGCAAATTCCACGCCCCCCAATTTCCATTCTCTCGGATCCAGCGACACCGACGCCGAACGCAATTCCACCCGCAACGTCCCGCCATACCGCTGGCGTTCCGCGCACTCTGTGGCCGAGGCGACCATGGCACAAAGCGAGGCCGCCAAAGCCAACCGTTTAGTCGTCACACTCAACAGTGACACGATAAGCCTCGAAATTTCCTGTCTTGAGATTGAAAACTATGGCCATCGCCTCAGAATCATCCGAGTTCTTGAGGGAGAGAATGGGGCCGGGAAACTCCGCGATTGCCGTTACCGGAGTAATCGCTCTGGGCTCGACTTCAAATCCCTGAAGCGTGTCCTGCGAGGAGTGATCCTTCGCGCCGCTTGCCAACACCAGCAATCCTTCCCGACAATTGACGGAGATTTGGACCAGATCGCTTCCCCAGTTCACAGGGAGACGTTCGAGAGATTCCGGGATTTTTTCTCTCTCATTCCCGGAAAAGTAAACGTACGCATGTCCATCAGCGCCGGCAACAGCCATCTGATCTTGAAAGTAAGGTCTCGATTGACGGTAAGGCGCCACGCTGAAAAAACCTGCGAGAGTGGATTTCTTGGGGCCGATGTAATGAGGGTCGACAGCAAAAAAGTTGCGCCCAGCATCTAGGCTGAACGGCAACATGAAATCAAAGTCCGCGTGCCAAATCCCTGATTGCTCCGCGCACTCAAAGGTGAGCTTTTGCCACGCATCGCCGTCGCACTCCATCCCCGGCAAGTGAAACTGGAAAAAATGATCGTAGATATGAATTTCGCCGCGAAGGTCCCTGAGTGGAATTTTGCTGTGGGGCAGTGGCGCAGTGTCTTTCAGGGCCCATTTCTCCTCGTTCCACCTGTAGAGAGAAAGGCTTTCCCTCCCGAGCACAAGCAGGATGTCCGGCTTGCCGGAAGGATCGTTCGACTGTGCAAGATCGATCAACGATTCGGACTGCTGCCAGAAGATTTGACGATCCAACTTAAGAACAGGTCCGGTGCCCTCGATGGACGCTAACTGACCCTTAGGGAGCGCCACCGAGTCGACCAGGTCGCCATCCTGGCTTGAATCCTTTGCAAGCAAACGGATCTGCGACGCGTTCTCGGTGATGAGTATGGACACGTCGGCCTGTTCGACATGATCGACTCGTATGCGCAGCAAACGCTCCAGCTCGACCTCAAACGCTTCGCGCATTCGCTCTGATGTTACAGGTGAAACGCTTGCGTGATTCTCCCAGGCGTACGAAGAACCGAGATTCTTTTTGCGATTTGAAGCGACCTTGCGCGCCAGCGCCCGAGCGGCATCTTCGAGCGAATCGGCGCGGGTGTAACACGGGAAGGCTACGAGAAAAGCCAGCACCAGTAGACACAGAAAAAAGCGGCCGCGCAATCGCGGCGGGGACAGTTTTTGCTTGGCTGACACGTGAATACGATGTCGATGATATCACGGCTGTCCTAAATGGCCTGTCCACGAAGGCCCCTCCTCTTCGAAAATCGCGGAAGCAAGTCATGCTTCTTCGCACCAGGATTCGTCTTCGCCATTGGCCCAGCGTTGCAGGTTCTCGATTACCCGGCCGTCGACCCGGGGCACTCGGACCTCTCGATGCGGCGCGGGCCCCGCCGAAGCAATCGCCGGGACCAGTATCGTCAACGCGCCCAAGACGGCCGACGCCAAGATGCGCTTGCCAAGATTCAGCCGTGCGCTCGTGATCTTGATTGCCTTCGAATTACTCACCTGAACGTTCAAGGCCCTCTCCTCGAAAAAACCAATTCGCTACTCAACTCCAGCTGCCCACTGCATCGCCTACTTAGAATGCGTTCCACTCGTCTAACTGAGACTAGTCACCACTAGTCCAATTCAAACTAGTTCAGAACTTGACCGCTAGCCGGGTGGCTCGAAACGCGGCGCCGGGGGAGGAGCAACCTCTGGCCGAATTGGTCAAGCGCGGCGGTGCTTGCCTTTGTGCTCATGGTCTCTCCTCCTTCCTTCATCGCGTCCCGGGCCACCCACAGGGGTATTGGCTAGCGGAGCCCGTTAGCACAAGCCTTAGCCCGTGCAAATCTTCTCTTCGCGCTTATGGCCTCTTCGGCTGCTTGCGTTGTGCGCTTGCCGTAGCCGTCGGCGCTGGATCATCTCCGTCATCCGACGGGCCGCTGTCCTTGCCGCCGGTCGCTCCCGAAAACGCCGACCGCATCACGTCATTCGCAAAGAAATTCTTCCCATCCATCGGCACCATCATGATTTGCAGCTTGTCCGACAGCCGCTCCGCGATGATTTTCTGTATCAGCATGGGATTCGACTTCAGCACCGACGCTTCGTATTTCATCCGCTCGGAATCCGCCGCAGCCGTCACTCGGATGCGGTTCGCCTCGGCGTCAGAAAGATTCTTCTGCCGCTCCAACTCCGCTTTGCTATCGATCACTTTCGCCTGCGCCGCCGCCTCCGCGTTTTGCAAAGTCGACTCTTTGCGCGCTTGCGCTTCCAGCTTGCTCTGCTCGATCTGTTTCTGTTTCAGCGGCAGGGTGTACTGCATCGCGTCCGCTTCGGACTTGGCTTGCAGCACGCGTACTTGCGCCTGAGCTTCCGCCTGCTTCACGTCGCGCGCCTTCTGAGCCTCCGCCTCCAGCTCCGCGATCCTCACTTGCTTGCCTTTAATCTCCGTTTCGGTGCCCAGACGCTCGTTCTCCTGCTCCTTCAGCAACAGCCCTTCGAGTCCCTTCGCGTATTCCGCTGGCAGTTGCAAGTCGCGCAACAGCACTTCACGCACAATGATCCCGTCGCTTGCCAACCGCGCGGTAATCAACTCCGCGGCTTTCGTCCGCAACTCTTCGCGCTTCGTCGCAAATATTTCCCGCGTCACATAGTTCGGCGCCAGTTGCCGGTAAATCGTCGACACCACCGGAGCCACCACCTGTTCGCCCACCGGCTGCGGCAGATTGGTGTGAATCGAATCCAGCCGCCGCGTATCCAGCCGGTACCGCACGGAAACCGCCAGCCCGATGTTCAGCCCTTCCCGCGCCTGCACCGTCAGCACATCACCCTTTTGTTTGGAGTTTTCGCCCGCCAGCGTC
>Ga0075030_100001775_pt1 | contig 19476 bp, 15 predicted proteins | sample LitLauG_LLR_2012_FD_71393 | JGI IMG/M metagenome (GOLD analysis project Ga0075030, IMG submission 71393) | Freshwater sediment microbial communities from Pennsylvania, USA - Little Laurel Run_MetaG_LLR_2012 | ecosystem: Environmental > Aquatic > Freshwater > Creek > Sediment | place: USA...
GCCGATGTTCCCCGAGCTCACCGCGCCGCAGACCCAGGAAGTCGCCGCGGCGGTGATCGAACTGGCGAGCCGGCGCTGACGCTTGGTGAAGCGGGAAGCAACCAGGTGGCCTCGAGCCGGGCTCCGGACCTGCTGATCTTCCCGTACAACGGCAACGGGCTCGAGGCGCTCGACTGCCTCGGCCCGGCCTGGCGCTTCGTCGGGTTCGTCGACGACACGCCGGTCAAGCAGGGCCGCAACACCCACGGACATCGGGTGTGCGGCCGCGAGATGTTCGCGCAGGAGCCCGAGGCCCGGGTGCTCGCGGTTCCCGGATCTGCGAGCTCGTATCGCGCTCGCAAGGCAATCATCGAGGGCCTGGGCATCGGGCTGGATCGCTTCGCGCAGATCATTCATCCGGCGGCACACGTTTCGCCGATGGCGCGGATCGGACGCAATGTGCTGATCATGGCGGGGGTCGTGGTCACCAGCAACGCCGTCATCGGCGACCACGTTTGCGTGCTTCCGAACAGCGTGATCCATCATGACACGGTGATCGGCGACTGGACCCTGATCGGTTCGAACGTGACGATCGCCGGCGGCACGACGCTCGGGGAGAACTGCTATGTCGGCAGCGGCTCGAGCGTGATGAACGGCCTGCGGCTTGGCGACCGTTGCCTGATCGGGTTGGGCAGTTGCGTCATCCAGGATGTCGGCGCGGACACGACCGTCGCCGGTTGTCCGGCTCGCACGATCTGATGCGGTCGCCCGCAATGCAATCCCTCTTCACCGCGCGGAGACATCCTTGAAACCCGGGCCTGTCGAAGCCAAGCGCATCTGCATGATTTCGCACTCGTACTACGAGAGCGATAACCGGATCATTCGCTATGCCGAGGCCCTGGCCGAACGGGGCGACCGGGTGGAGGTGCTGTCACTCAGAAGTTCGCCGACCCTGCCCGCGAGCGAAATTCTGAACGGGGTGTTGGTGCACCGCATCCAGGACCGGTTCGGCAAGAATGAGTCTTCGGCGTGGTCGTACCTGTGGCCGTTGCTTCGCTTCGTGATGGTTTCGTCGCGGTGGCTTGCCGCCAACCGCCGCCCGCGTGGATTCGATCTGATCCATGTCCACAATATCCCGGACTTTCTGGTCTTCGCGGCGTGGCGCGAGAAACGGCGGGGCGCGAAAGTCGTGCTGGATATTCACGACATCGTGCCGGAATTCTTCGCCAGCAAGTTCAATGCAGCGCCTGGCTCGCTGCTGGTGCGGTCGCTGCGATGGGTAGAGAAGGCGTCCGCAAGCCTGGCCGATCACGTGATCCTGTCGAACCACCTCTGGCTCGAGCGCTACACGGCCCGTTCGGCGCCCGCAGAGAAGTGCGCGGTGTTCATCAATCACGTCGACGAACGCATCTTCCAGCCCCAAGCGAAAGTTAAGGGGGGTGCCGAAGGACCGCTGATCATGTTCCCGGGTGGCTTGCACTGGCACCAGGGGCTGGACATCGCCATTCGCGCATTCGCGATCCTGAAGCGAGAGATGCCCGAGGCCAGATTCCACATCTACGGAGACGGCAGCAGCAAGGGGCAGCTGGTGGCGCTGGTGGCGGAGCTTGGCCTTGACGACAGCGTCCGGTTTTTCGCACCGATGAGCCTGCGAGACATCGCCCGCGTGATGGCCGGCGCCGATCTGGGCGTGGTTCCGAAACGGGCCGACTCGTTCGGCAACGAGGCGTACAGCACCAAGATCATGGAGTTCATGTCGCTCGGCGTGCCGGTGGTGGTATCGGCCACGCGCGTTGACCGCCACTATTTCAACGATTCCGTGGTCCGGTTTTTCGAGTCGGGCAAGCACGAGCAGCTTGCCCAGGCGATGGTCGAAGTGCTCGGCGATGCCGGTCTGCGTGCATCGCTGGTGGCGAACTCCGCCGAGTACGTCCGGCGCAACAGCTGGGCTCAGAACCGGCGCCGGTACCTGCAACTGGTGGACACGCTGGTGACGAGGCGACCTGAAATGGCTGCCAGCGTCCGGCGCGCCTGAGCATGGTCGCACGCGACGCCATCCCCGGAGTATTCGAGCCCGCGCTGCCGATCCAGGCGCCGGTCGAGGACAGCCTTGTCCGCCTGGGGCGTTGGGTCGAGGAACGCCACTACCGTGCCTATGACCCGGGCGACGGCCAGCGGTCCTATCTTCGCTCCCTGACTTTCGGCTCGCTGACGCTGGAGCGCATCCTCACGGCCGTGGTGCTTCGTTCGCCGTGGAACGTCCGTCCGCTGCTGGGCATCACGCCGCACACGTCGACCAAGGGCATGGGCTATATGGCGTGGGGCTATCTGCGGCGCTTCAAGGCAACCGGTGAGGCGGTGTACGCCGAGCGGGCGCGCCTTTGCCTGGATTGGCTGCTGTCTCACCGTGCGATCGGATATGCGGATCTGTGCTGGGGCAACGATTTCACGTTCACGACGCGCGCCGGCCGGATTCCGCGCGGCGAACCGACCATCGTCTGGAGCGGCCTGATCGGGCAGGCGTTCGTAGAGGCCTTCGAGGTGCTGGGCGAGGCACGCTACCTGGACGCGGCGAGCAGCACCTGCAACTGGGTGATGTCGCTGCCGCGCCTTCGGACCGCCAGCGGCGACTGCTTGAGCTACGTCGCCTTCGACCAGGTTTCGATTCACAATTCCAACATGCTGGGAGCTGCACTTCTGGCCCGGGTCGGCGCGCTGACCGGGCGCCTTGAGGCGCTCGATCTGGCGCGCCAGGCGATGCGCTATAGCTGCTCCCGGCAGAACGAAGACGGCGCCTGGTATTACGGCGAAGCGTCCAAGTACCACTGGGTCGACAGTTTTCATACCGGATACAACCTCGACAGCCTGAAGCGGTATGTCGACGGCACCGGCGACCGCGATTTTGCGCGGCAGCTGGCGGCGGGCTACGAATACTTCAAGGGCGCCTTCTTCGAGGCCGACGGACGGGTCCGGTACATGCACGATCGCCCACTTCCGATCGACATTCAATGCCTGGCGCAGGCGATCGATACGCTGTCGATGTTCTCGGAGTCCGACTCCGAAGCGCTCAGGCTTGCCGAGCGGGTGGCGGGCTGGACCATCGCGCACATGCAATCGGCCGATGGCCACTTCTACTATCGGGACCTGGGCTGGACCAAGATCCGCACGCCGATGTTTCACTGGGGACAGGGGACGATGTTCAAAGCCCTGGCGCATCTTGCCGGTCGCCAGCGGACCGGTGGGACCGCCCCAGGGCGGAACGGTCAGACGGAGCCATGAGCGTGTCTTCTGCGATCCGATTTGTCCTGGTGACTCCTGCGCGGGACGAGGCGGCGTTCATCGGCGACACGATCGAGGCCGTCGCGGCCCAGACGCATCGCCCGCTGCGCTGGGTCATCGTGAGCGACGGTTCCACCGACGGGACCGACGAGATCGTCAGGGCCCACATGGAGCGGCACGACTGGATCGAGCTGGTCCGCATGCCAGAACGGCGGGACCGTCAATTCGCGGCCAAGGCGAACGCCTTCAACGCCGGTTGCGAGCGGCTCAAGCCGCTTGATTTCGACGTGATCGGCAACCTGGACGCGGACATCACTTTCGATCCGGATTATTTCGATTACTTGATGAGTCGATTCGCCGCCGATCCCTCGCTCGGAGTTGCGGGGACGCCGCCGGTCGAGGATCGGAACCGGCCGCATGACCACACCTATGCGCATGGCGGCGCCAACATGGATCATGTGTCGGGCACCTGCCAGATGTTCCGCCGGGAGTGTTTCGAGGCGATTGGCGGCTATGTGCCGGTCAAAGGCGGGGCGATCGACTGGATCGCGGTCACCACTGCCAGGATGAAGGGCTGGAAGACACGTACATTTCTCGACAGAGTCTGTTATCACCATCGGAAGATGGGAACCGCCGGCAGCGGCCCCTTGAAGGCGAAGTTTCACTACGGTCGGAAGGCCTACTACGTTGGCGGACATCCGGCATGGGAGATGCTTCGCGGGATCTTCATGATGCGTTCAAGGCCGTTCATACTCGGTGGAGTATGGTTCATGACAGGCTTCGCGTGGGCCGGAATCACGCGGATGCAGCGGCCGGTCTCGAAGGAATTGATGGCATTCCATCGCCGGGAGCAGTTGACACGGCTCAAGCGCCTGGTGCGGGTGGCCTGACGATGGACGCGATGAGACGAATGGCCCGGATAGCTTGCCACCTGATGATGGAGTGGATGTGAACGTCGGAAATTCCGAGTACAGGATCCGCGGAAAGTCCCATGTGGTGCCGGCGACCGTCATTGACGGTCACGAAGTCATCGCGGTGGGGCGATGGTTGCGCACGGCTACCCTGGCGGACGAGGAGTGGCTCGAAGGCGAGCCGGTCTCCGATCCGGTCCGTTTCGTGTCCCTGCTCAGGGCCAGCGGCCTTGGCGCCGACCTGTTCGTCTACTCAGGTCCGATCGATTCGGTCGCGAACCCCCGGACTGGCAGATGCGATCAAGACAATGTCGCGGTCATCAAGACGGAGGACTTCAAGGCCTGGTGGGATGGTCTTCCCCAGGAGGCGCGCAAGAACACGCGCAGAGCGGCCAAGAAGGGCATCGAGATCCGCGTCGCGACCTTTGACGACGAGTTCGTCGCAGGCATCAAGGCCATATATGACGAGACGCCTGTACGCCAGGGTCGCAAGTTCTGGCATTACGGAAAGGACCTGGCCACGGTCAAGCGTGAAAACGCCACCTACCTGGACCGCTGCGAGTTCCTCGGCGCCTATTTCGGCAGCGAACTGGTCGGTTTCATGAAGTGGGTCTGCGTCGGCAATGCCGGCCGGATCATGCAGATCCTCTGCCTGAACTCGCACCAGGACAAACGACCGATGATCGCGCTGATCGCCAGGGCAGCCGAGATCTGTCATCAGAAGGGGTCGAAGTATCTGGTGTACGGAAAGTTCACCTACGGCCGCAAGACGGACAGCAGCATCACTGAATTCAAGCGGCGGTTGGGCTTCGAGCAGAAGGACTTTCCCCGTTACTTCATCCCGCTGACATGGCGTGGACAGCTGGCGGTAAGGTTGGGCTTTCACTCCGGCTGGCTTGCGATCCTTCCGCCGCGGCTCATCAATCTGCTGCTGGATCTGCGCGCAAAGTGGCTTGCCCGGTCGGCGCGTCCGAAGACGGGCATAGTTTCACTGACCGATCAGAAGGAACTGGCCACGGCGGGAAGCGATGCGCCGTGAATGGAATGGACTTGATTGAAATCGACGGGTGCGTCGGATAGCATCCATTGCAGCGTATGCCGGTGTGGTTCAATGGTAGAACAGCCAAAATGTAATTGGCAGATGAGGTGTTCGATTCCCTCCGCCGGCTCCCAAAGCAACCGCTGCAGTGGTTATCTGTAGTCCAGATTCGGCCGAAAATCTCTAATCGACTCGCAGATCGCAAGTTCGGCTTGCATGCGGCCAAGCGCGCGTCATGAATCTCCCAGGTGGATGTGACTTGAATCCGATGAATATGCCAACGGTCAGCTTTGTCGTTCCTTGCTACAAGTTGGCCCACTTCCTTCCGGAGTGCGTCAACTCGATCCTTTCGCAATCGTACGCGGACCTTGAAGTTCTCGTCATGGATGACTGCTCCCCCGATAACACGGAGGAAGTGGCTCGATCATTTTCGGATCCGAGAGTGAAGTACGTACGGAACGAGGTCAATCTCGGGGCTCTTGCCAATTACAACAAGGGGATCAGCCTCAGCCGAGGTAAGTATGTATGGCTTATTTCTGCGGACGACTATTTGCGAAGCGAAAGCGTCCTGAAGAGATACGTCGATATCCTGGAGAGCCATCCGCGAGTCGGCTATGCGTTCTGTCCCGGAGTGGGCGTCAAGGACGGGCGGGAAACGGGGACCTTGGAGTTCTCGCAGTATGGCACTGAAGATCGAATCGTCAGCGGGCATACCTTTCTTGAAAGCATTCTTGCCATTTGCTTTGTATTGGCGCCCTCCGCGCTGGTACGCAAGGAGTGCTATGAAAAGGTAAGCATGTTTCCTACCAACGTCGAATTGCACGGCACGCGAATCGATTTCATATGGGGAGGGGATTGGTACCTATGGTGCGCCTTTGCCCTGTACTTTGATGTCGCATATTTTGTGGAACCGATGGTTTGCTATCGGGAGCACGGTTTCAGTTCCACGGATTTGGTAACCCGGCAAAACATGGATAACTGCGTGTTAGCCGATATTGCCGTGCCCTGGATGGTCAAACGAAGGGCCGAAGAGGAGGGAATTAAGGAGGTTTTCCATACGTGCCTCGGTGCGGTTGCCGATGAGTACTCCAGACACCTTGTAGGCAGAGAATATCGCTCGGGGACTTGGGCTATCAGCCTTGAACAGTTCGAGCGCTCGCTTTGCCAGTACACGCAAAGCGATAGAGAAAGAGTTTGGATTCGCGCTAGGACATTTGCGGCGGTTGCCGATCGATATTATTTTCAGGGCGACCACATACAGGCTCGAAAGTTCTACTGGGCAAGCTTGAAACAGGATCCCTTGATGTCCCGCGTGTACGCAAAACTGATGCTGCTGTCACTGGGAAGATCCGGCGAGACTCTCCGGCTGCGGCTCAAGCGCATGCTTCAAAGCCTGTAAAAGAGTTGCGAAGTTTCGCCCGCTGGGCAGCGCACAAGTCTTGGTATCTTTGTCTTCAAGCAGGCATTCGTGAACCCGGATATGAAGTCAGGCAGGAACGAATGTCCGGAAGTGTCCGTAGTCATACCTACCTACAATCGCGCGAGATTTTTGGTGGGAGCTGTGCAAAGCGTACTTGAACAGACCTTTGCAGACTTCGAACTCCTCGTCGTTGACGACGGCTCAACGGACGGAACAAGACAGGTGCTCGAGAAATTCGCTGAGAAGATACGATATATCTATCAGGACAATTCCGGAGTGAGCGCGGCCAGGAATGCGGGGATTTCAGCAGCTCGTGGAAAATGGGTGGCGTTCCTGGATTCTGATGATGAATGGAAGCCAGATTATCTGGCCAGGCAAATCGAGCATCTTGCAAAAGCCCCGGGCGTATGCATGCAAACGGCGGATTGTATTTTCTCGGATCTTGATGGAACGAGCACAACGTATTTCGAAATCAATGGAGCGGGACGTGTTTTCGCAGGGAAGCAGTACGCACTCATAAAAGAGCCGTTTTGCTTTGTCATCACCCACGGACCATGGCAGGTCGGATCAACGATTATCTTGCGGGACGCGATCATAGGGGCGGGCTGGTTCGACCCGGCGATAACACTTTCGGAGGATTTCGACTTGATGGCGCGGGTGGCAGCAAGGGGGCCCCTCGGCATCGTCTTTGAGCAGTTAGTCACCGTCTATCGTAGGAACGAATCAACTGAGTGTCTGACCAGCCTGGTCGCAAAGAATCCGCTTCGCGCTAGGGAGATAGATGAAGCCATCTATCAGAAGCTTCGGTTGATTCCTACTTTAAGGTATCGCGAGCGTAAGACGCTGAACAGAGTCATCAGTGCTAACAAGCGCGCGATCGGAAATATCCTGTTGCGTGGTGGAAATAGAGCCGCGGCAAGAAACTACTACAAACGTGCATTCTTCATCGATCGGTCGATAAAGTCACTTGGCAAGTACATACTTTCGTACATGGCAGGAGAGCGTAGCTTTTTTTAGACCGTACAAATCATGCCGAACTGCATGAAGCTCGATGGCTGATGCGATCGCAGTCTAGATTTGGCGGGGCCCGATAACCGGCTGGGCAAGCAGATCGCAGGCTTGCCCAACGGGGATGAGGCGTGCGCCGGATTCGGCTGCGTACCGGACGACATCCGCGAAGAATCGGGTCGAGCACCCGAATGGAGAGGCTTCCAACGATATGTCGTGGGCGACGAAGATGAGCCAGCCTCGGCACTGCGTGTTCTTGTCTATCAGGTCGCGAACATAGCCCATATCAATCTTTGCGTACCGATCCAGGAAGCAGGCGGCGAGCAGGTTCAGGTCAGCTATGCCGGCATTGAGGGTCTGGCCTCCGCCGCGGCAGCATGTGAAGCGCTTTTCCAGGTCCGCCTTGACTCCAAGTCGTGCCCCGCTCTTGGGATAGGCGAAGGTCCTGAAAGAGCGTCCGGACAAGATCTGATCGAGCGCCCGCTGGTTGGCATCGACAGAGGCTATAAAGCGGCGCCTGCTGCAGTGCCATGCGTCCAGATGATCAAAGGTGTGGCACCCGAGTTCATGTCCGCTTTCCACAGCACGCTCGAGATTGAACCGTCCTCCGATCTGACCCAGTTCGGTCTGTTGTCCGAGAAGGCCTATCGATACGAAATAGGTCGCGCGGGCACCGTGCTTACTTAGAACTTCACCGCCAGTCTCGAAAGCGGTCCGGGGGGCGTCATCGAAGGAAAAGGAGATCACCGGCGCTGGGAGGTCGATCCGCACGCTGCGGCGCCGAAGGCGGGACGCGAGCGTCCTGCGCCCCATTGCGAAGGCTCGTGTGAATGCGCTAGCCATTTCAAGCCCGATGAAATGAGCTGTGGGCTGGCGCCATAAGTTCCCCTCTCTTGCCTGGTCCTGATCGGCGAGTTGTCTCGTCCGGTGCTTCGGAAGGCGCCTCCGGCAGATGGATCAGGGCGACCAGCGTCAGTATCCACATATTGCTGATTCCATAGAAGGAAGCTTCCGTGTAGTTGTAGAGGATTGCTGCGAGGACAAATGTGACCCTGAGCGTGGCCATCAATTGATTCGATCGCAGTTGCCTTCGAGCATCCAACAGCGCTTTCAAAAGCAGCAGCACCATGAACGAGACACCGACGTATCCCAGGTTCAAGAATTGCTCGATGTAGCCGCTATGTGCTTGATTGACGCTTACCCCGACCGCATTCCAGATTCGCTCCATTCGTTCTCCAACCCAGAAACTCATGAAGCCCGCTCCAAAGATCGGGTCCGTATCGATTCTGAACAAGATGTCCCACAGTTCTGTCCGGTTTGTCAGGGTGGGATTTCGTCCTAGCAGGTGCAGCACTTCGGTCTTCAAGTCAAACACTTCATCCAGTACAAAATATGAGAGGCCGGACACGACCAGGAGGCCGACCAGTCGCTCAGGTTGTCGACGCACGTACGGCAGTTGGGTCGCCAGCATGGCCGCCGCCGCGATGACCAGGCAGGTCAAGGAGGTTTGGCTGTCGGACATGTAGAGCAGCCACGCCAGCATGCCGGAGAGAAGGTAGATGCAGATGCGGCGGCCTCGTGACCAGGTCAGAAAGTGGTCGCGATCCTGTATGAGCTGCCAGAGGAAATAAACACCCGCGACGAGGCACATCAAGCCGAGGTCATTCTTCTGATGACCGATGCCGGTGTACATCGGATCGCCCTGGATCTTGTAAGCGCGTCCGAGGCTGGGATAGTACTTTACGAACAAGACCGAGAGTGGAAGAAACAAGAAAGACAGGCGTCGCAGAGTCTGAGTCAATGCCTTGGTGGCATCGGGCGTGGTCAGTATTACCAGAACCATGATCGGGTTTCCCATATCCTTGAACCAACGCTTGAAGGCGACGAAGGGAGCGTCCGACCAAAGGATGCTGATGAGACAGTAGGCGAAGTAGAGGAGAAGCAGCTTGTTGCAGGCGATCAGGCGACCCCAGGCAAGCTTGCGCCTCAGCAGAATTGCCACTCCGCCGATGATAAGAAGGAAGAACACAGCGCGATCGATCGGGCTGCCCTCCTGGTAGGTATCCATGCTGTCCTGGGGCGGGCTCAGGTCAAGCCATGACGACGCAAGGCGCGATCCGGCGAGGAACATCCAGAGAAACGGCACCCACAGCGCTCTCGAAGAGGCCGGATTGCTCTTGATCTCTTGCCGGAACAGGTGGGCGACAAACAGCATGCAGGCCGCGGTTGCGGCAAGTGCGATCATCGGCTCGGGAACCCGGCGGCCTGAAAAGACTGTCGACGAACCTGGCGGCGTCGCATATCGAGCGATCTACGAGAAGATCAATCGGTAGCCGCGATCGATCAGGGTCGAACGGGCACGGAGGCGATCGAGTGCGCTGCAGGACGCCAGCAGCAACGCGCCGATCAGCAGGCAGGACACGGCGGTTCCCAAGCCCAGGGGCGACCGTTGCCTTGTGACGAAATGAGCCAGTGCGTGTATCAAGATGATCTGGCCGATATAGCTGACGAGCGAATAACGCCCGAGCTGCACGATCAGGCGAGCGTGCATCGATCGAGTCGGATCGGCCGGCGCCAGGTCGTACAGGAACTTGACGATCAGCCCAAGGCCGATGGTATAGGTTGCGATGTTCTCGCAGAAGCGGCCGGCGAACCAGACTGACACCGCCAGGGCCGCGAGGGCCGGCACGGCACCGAATCTGAGCGGCCCGGTCAGTTTCCATGATGACAGCGCCAGCAATCCAGCCGACAGTCCGCAGGCGCCGACCAGGAGGAATTCGATCACGGATGACTGGTCGGTTACGGACGGAATTGCGGCTAGAGTGACAAACCCCACCAGCATCGGAAGGGCGATTTTCCGCTGGCCCAATGACCCGACCACCAATAATGCGGGCGCAAGCGCGAGCAGATAGCCGATGGGCAGCAATATGAAGAAGGACGTGATCTTCCAGTCGCCGCGCAGGTAGATGGAACCAGCGTGAGACCAAAAGTTGCCTTGCCCGCCCTGCAGTTTGTCGGCGTTTCCGACTCCCAGCGAGTAGATGAGCATATTCAGCATCGTGAAGATCGCCACGAGCCTCAATCCCCGCACGATCAGGCGCCACGAGGCGGCCAACGGGTCGCGCGCGATGCCTTGCTGCGAAAAGCGGCCGAGAATGAATCCGGAAATGAAGATGAACGAGCCGCTGATGAACCGGATGTAGCGAAAGTCCTCGAACGTTGCGGTCGACATGATGTTCATCACGTGATAAACGACCATCAGGAGGACAAGGATGCCCTTCACAAAATCGAACGCACCGTCGCGCGAACCTGGGGATGACATCGCTTGGTCCTTATGCCGCGGGCCGCTCGCGTACCGGCCTGATGCCGCAGATCGCGAGCAACTTGCCGATGTGATCGCAATCGCGCACGAGAATGTGCATGAAAACATCGTGGCGCCAGAGCAGCAAGGCCGGCAGCAGGACCGAGTAGGCCAGCGTCGCCACCAGGGACTTCGCCGTGCCGATTCCGAGCAAAGGCGTCTTTTCGGCGTTGGCGACGCCCCTCAGAAGTGCGCGCCGGATGAAATAGGCGCGGGTCATGCGTTCGACGGGCACGCTTTCGAATACCGGCGCCTCGTCGCACCAGACGAAAAGGTCGCCCTGGAGCAACCTGCGTCCGAAGAAGTCGACATCTTCGCCGCCGGTGCGGCCGAAACGCGGATCGAAAGGGCCAGGTTCCTCGATGAGAATCGAACGCCGCAACAGGCAGTTGCCGGTGCGCGTCTGGCGTGGCTGCCGCAGGGGTGTGCCGGTCGGGTAGGAAGGCCTCTCGCAGAAACGACCCCGAACGACCCAGGTGGGCGGTTCGGATTCGAAGTGCGGCTTGACCGGCCCGAGTGCGCCGTGTGCCCTGCTGAAGTCCAGCGTATCGCACAGGCGCAGCAGCCAATCCTCGCCAGGGAACTCGTCGTCATCGATGAGCGCGACCAGTTCTCCCTCCGACTCGGCGACGGCGCGGTTCCTCGCCATGGCGATATTCTGCTTTGGCTCGACGCAGTACTTGATTTGCATCCTTGATCGGCCGCCGAACGACATCGCCGTGGCGCGTGCCGATTCCGTGCGGTCGTTGTCCACGATGACCACCGAGACAGTGAACCGGTCGTCGGTGCGCAGGCAATCGAGCGCTTGCAGCAGGCGTGCGAGCAGGTGTGGTCGCCTGTAAGTGCATATGCAGACACTGATGTGCCGGGCTGCGGGTGAAGTCGACATGGGCGGCAGCGGCTCTTCTGTCTAGGCGCGCGTGGCGAAAGCCCAACGGTCCACCAGCTCCCGCTGGGTAAGTTCCAGCGTCAGTGCGCGATGCAGGTCCAGCGTGTGGTTTGCGCGCCCGCTCACGTGCTCGTCGACGATCCGGCGAAGAAGTTCGGGGCGCACGAAGGAACGCTCGAGTGTGCGTCGGTCCAGCAGGACTTCCTTCAGGTAAGGTGCAAGCTCGTGGCGATACCAGGTACGGAAGTGATAGAACTTGTGCCGGCCCAGGAACAGACGCTCGAGATGAAGCGGCTCGACCAGCCGGTCCACGGTGCTCAGCCATTGCGGCATGCCATAGTCGTACGCATATTCCGCCCTCACGGTGAACTCCTGCAACAGTGCGCGGAGGCGGCCGAAGGCGGAAGGAATTCCGAAAGCAAGACCTCGATCCGTCGGTATCCGTGCCAGTTCGGGGTCACCATCGCGTATAAGGCGCAGGCAAGCATCCGCGTCCTTCACGGACGCTGGCGGGGCGCAGTACATCAGCGACACCAGTTCGTTGTCCAGGAAAGGCGAACGCATCGTCAGTTGCGACTGCTCGACCGACAACCTGGAGTGGTGGTGCCACGGTACCTGCTTGAATGCGATGAAGGAAGCGTTGAACCCCTTGCGCTCGGTAAGGTAGGTTTCCTCCGCGTTGGTGATGAGGTCCCGGAAATCGGTCTCGAAAAGGTCCGGCACCGAGCGTCGCGGACGAAACGCCACGTTTGCACGGATGATCTCGGAGCCGTAGTTGCCGGTAAGGCGGATCGGCGCGATCTCGCGTGCTGCACGGTTGACATACAGTTCGACCGCGCCGGTCGCATCCATCGTGCCGTCCGACAGATAGACTGCACGGGGAGCCAGCGCGGGGAACTCGGCGAGAAAGCGTGTGCCCGCCTCAATCGTCGTATGTGGCTGGCCGCAATGACTGGCGATCTGCCTCGCAATGCGAACGTCGGCGCATTCCCGATAGATGCTGCCGAATGAGTAGCAGGGAAGCGTTCCGGCGGGCTGGCGGGCCCAGGCCATGATCATCCGGCCATCGAGGCCGCCGGTCAGCGACATTGCACAGTCTCCCGGTCCGCGGAAATAGCGGGGCAGCACCCGGGCGAAGCTGTCCTTGAGTTGATCGTAGAAAGCAGCGGCATCCAATGACGACTGCGACTCCCACGTGGAGGTTGAGAAATAGGTCTGCCGATCGATCTGGCCACTCCGATCGAGCGTCCAGAGCGAGGCGGGCGGCAATAGCGAAACGCCGTTAAAAAGCGTCCGGTTCTGAAGCACACAGCCGAACGAAACGGTCTGCGCCACTGCGCCTGCGTCGAGCTGGCGGCATTCGGGAAAGACGCGCAGCAGCGCCTTTGCCTCGGACGCGAAATACAGCCCGCGGTCGGTCTGGCGCCAGTAGATCCGGCCCGCGCCATAGCGGTCGTTGAAAAGGATCGCAGCGCCGCGGCGCAAGTCGATCAGTACCCCGCTGAAACAGCCATTGAGCCGGGCGATGAAAGCATCGCCGTATATCTCATACATGCCGAGCAGATACCCTGCATCGCGAACGTCGGCGCGGTGCCCGCGAAGTCGCAAGTGCGCCAATTCGGATGGGTCGGAGAAATCTTCGCCGGCAAAGGTCAGGCAGACATCGCGAGTCGCGTTCCATCGGGGCATGCCTTCGCTGAACGACCCCGGGTGGCGGGCCGACGCGACGTGCCATCCCAGTTCTGCGTTGCCGTACGTCCCGCTCGTATAAGCGGGCTCGTGCAGCATGCAGGAGAGCATTTGCGCCAGGTGTTCTCCCGCGTCCGGCGCCCTGCTGAAGACTCCTGCGATGCCCGGCATGGTGGATCGGCTCTATTCGGACGAGTGACGCTGCCGTCAGGCCGGGCGGCGGAATTCGACGGCCCGGCGCGGTCCCTGAGCGAGGCTCTGCCGCAGGAATGCGGCGCGGGTGCGTGTCTCCCAGATCGAACCGAGCTTCCTTCTCAGAAAGCTCTTGCGTAGACGCCAGCTTCCCTCCTGAAGATGCACGCCGTAGTCCCCGAACTGATGCCATCTCGAGGAATCGCAGACGTCAGGTGGGAAAAGTATCTTGATCTTTGCGGCAGCGTTCGAAAATTCAGCGAGTGTGCGCGAAACGAGGCCAGGACCGGTCGTGTCGAGGACGTAGAAATCCGACTGAAAAGGGCGTGGAATCGGGCGCCACATGGAAGCCGCCCACGCGGGATCGCGCTGTGCCCTGATGCAATTATCAATAACGGCGGCGAGAAAAGGGTGACCTGCGGCTGCTCCAAAGCCATAGTTGGCGATTTCCCAGTCCATGCCATACGTCTCCCGGAGGTAGTGGTGAATGGACAGTTCCTCGAAGGAGAATACGCATTCATGCGTGCATAGATCGTCAAGGCCGCGTGCGAGAAAGACATCCAGGTCGAAATAGAAACCGCCTAGCTTGTAGACAACGAGATATCGGAAGAAGTCATACTTTTGAATGCGAAAAGGGAATCCGTCGTAAATCGATCTGTATTGGGGGAAGTGGGCGTCGACGAAGGTTTCCTTTTGCTCGTTGTCGAAGTAAAGATATTCGAAGCCCGGGTTGAGCAGTTTCATGTTCGCAACGGCCGCCTTCGCCAATAGTGGAAGGTCTTGATCTTTGCCCAACTGAATCAGCCTTCTCGGAATAGGGTCGGACATGGTGGGCTCAGGCTGCGGTTGAGGATTGATTCTTCGATCGGGAACCTTTCCGGCGCAACAATCGAAGCACCGGAATACGCGACAGGTCCGGAGATGTCAGGCGCACCAGTGTGCGGACGGTGTATACGCAGCACAAGGCAGTAATGAAGAGTCCGGTCGCGTTGGCCAGCAGATCGGATAGAAGGAAGAATCCCGCCGATACGGCGACGACCGCGATCACCATGAGGCAGGCGGTCCTGAGGTTTTCGATGGACCACCGAAAGCCGGTCAGCTTTCTTGCGACCGGATAGACAATTGCGCCGTGGGCGACGTAAGAAAGAAAGAACGCCATTCCGGCGCCATTGAGCCCGAAGCGGGAGATCAGCAGCCAGGACATCGACAGGTAGGCGACGGCCCAGGCGAGTTCGGTACCGATCAGGAACTTCCGTTGGCCGCTGGCGATGATGATGTATCCCATCGGCCACGTCACGACGCGCAAGGTCATTCCAAGGCAGATCCAGCGAAGGACCGCAGCAGCAGCGGCGAAATCCCGGCTATAGAAGACGTGAAGCACGATCGGGGCTAGCGTCAGCGTGGCGATGACCCCCGTGCTGGCCAGCAGGATGCTGATATGGGCCTGCTCGTTGACCAGTCGGTTGCATTCGCCTCGATCCTTGAAGGCGCCCACCAGGCGGGGGTAGAAATCGGCGCCCATCGCCTGCAGGATGAAACTCACGTACATCCCTCCAATGGTCCATGCCGACTGGTACAGGCCGGCCTCCGCCAGCCCGTTGTGGCGGATCAGGAAAGTCCGGACGATATAGGCGGCGCCCAGCGTCAGCAGTCCGCTGGCCATGAACGCCAGGCCAAGGTGCAGAAGGCCCTTCGCTTCATGCCGTACTTCAGCCATCGAAAGGGAAGGTCGGGTGACTTTGACCTTGCGGCTGTACCACCAGGACACCAGCAGCGACATCGCGGCCACGGCCACGAGCGACAAGGCGACGCCCTGTTCGCGCAGCCAGTAGACGATCGGGATGCTGACCGCGGTGCCCAACAGCGCACCCAAGACGCCGACCCTGGCAAGGTCCCCGATCCGGCGCATGCCTTGTAGCGCGGCCCCCTGGCCATCCGCCACCAGACGGAAGAAAAGCGCAAGTGCAAGCAGGGCGACCGAAGCGGCATAGTGGTCGTCTCCGAATGTCAACATTGCGATGGGGCGGCAGAATGCGGCGAGCGCGACGGCACCCAATAGGCCAAGGGCGATCGCCGTGCGTCGCAGGACGGTCAGGGTGCGGCCGATACGCGCTGCGTCCTCCGAACCGGCGGCCTCGGCGATCTGGCGTACTCCGCTGCTGTTGATGCCCATCTCGGCGACGCTGCGGGCCAGGTCGGCGATCGACGTGAATGCGCCCATCAATCCAAAGCCGGCCGGACCCAGCAGAATGGCCATGGCCTTCGTCCTGACGATGCCGATCAGCAGATTCAGTCCGGACGATCCGCCGATGAGGGCGGACGAGCGCAGGATCTGTCGATACGTGCTCCGTCCGGAAGCCTCTCGTGCGTCCGCAATGGCTTCTGTGGGCCCGACGACGGACTTCGCGACGACTTCCGTGTCGGGAGACTTGCAGACAGCGCTCGACATCGGGTTAGCTTCGGGTCTCTGAGGAGCGCTAGCGGCGTGACCGCCGCCTCTTAACGAGGGAGGGCGAGCGGCGACTCGGCACCTTGGCAGGCCGTATGCAGCGAGCTTGCGATGCGCCGCTGATCCTCTAGCGACAAGCCGGGGTATAGCGGCAGCAGAACGCACTCATCCTGCGCCCGCTCGGACTGTGGCAAGGCGTAGGGAAGCGCTAAGTCAAGGTATGCAGGTTCGCGGTGGCTGCACATGATGCCGCGTCGCGTGCTGATGCCGGCGTCGAGCATCGCCTGCATCACGCGGCGCTGGTCAGCGCCCTGGGGCAGCCGGACGCTGAAGCTCTGCCAGTTGCTGCGGGCCCAATCGGGCTCCATCGGCAGCACCAGTCCGGAAACGCCGGCCAGCAACGCGAAGTAACGCGATGCGATGGCGCGGCGCTCGCGAACGATGCCGTCCAGCCGCTTGAGTTGCTCCCGTCCCACCGCGGCCTGGATGTCGGTCATCCGGTAGTTGTATCCCACGGTCGGATAGGACTCGAAGATCACCTGGTTCGAACCGTGGCGTACCGTGTCCGGGACGCTCATGGCATGCTGGCGCAGCAGGCGGAACTGCCGGTCCCATTCGGGATGGCGCGTGGTGAGCATGCCGCCGTCGCCGGTGCTGATGACCTTGCGCGGATGAAAGGAAAAGCAGGCGACATCCCCGTGCGGCCGGCCGACCTTCTGCCAGCTGCCGTCCCAGAGTATTTCGCTGCCGATCGCGCAGGCAGCGTCCTCGATCAGCGGCAGGCCGTGACGCTTGGCAAGCGGCGCGATAGCCCGCAGGTCGCAGGGCATGCCGATCTGGTGGACTGCCAGGATGGCGCGTGTGCGCGGGGTGATGGCCGCTTGGATCAGAGCCGGGTCGATATTGAAGGTCGCGCGATCGATGTCGACAAAGACCGGCGTTGCGCCGCAATACCGGATGCTGTTGGCGGTCGCAATGTAAGAGTGGCTGACGGTGATGACCTCGTCGCCGGGCCTGACCCCGGCCACCAGCAATGCCAGGTGCAGGGCCGTGGTGCAATTGGAAACGGCACATGCGTGGGGTGCGCCGACCAGTGCGGCGAATTCATGCTCGAAGGCCGCCACTTCGGGCCCCTGCGTGATCCATCCGCTCAGAATCACGCGCCGGGCGGCCTCGGCCTCCGGCTCACCCATCACCGGTTTGGCGATCGGAATCATGCGTGCAGCGCTGCCTTTGAGCTCGACTGCCACCACTTCACCAGGGTGTGCAGGCCCTGGTGCAGTCCGACCTCGGCCTTGAAGCCGAGCAGACGCTCGGCCTTTTCCGTCGAAGCCAGCCGCCGCGAGACCGGGTTCACCGACCGTTCCGGGCCGAACTCGGGGGCGAGATTCGATTCCATCACCTCGAGAAGCGCCCCGGCGAGATCGCGCAGGGAGGTTTCGGTGCCGCTGGCGACATTGAAGACTTCGTCGGAGGCATCCGAGCGCAGCGCCAGGACGTTGGACCGCGCCACGTCATCGATGTAGACGAAATCCATGGTCTGCAGGCCATCGCCGAAGATCAATGGTGCCTGGCCGGCTGCGATGCGCTCCATCCAGCGGATCAGTACTTCCGTGTACTTGCCATGGATGTCCATGCGGGGACCGTAGACGTTGAAGTAGCGCAGCGCGACATACGGCAGGCCATACATCGAATGGAACGACTTCAGCAGGCCTTCGAGCATGACCTTGCTGGTGCCGTACCAGGTCTGGTTGTTGTACGGATGGTGGTCCTCGCGCGTCGGAAAGCTTTCAGCCAGTCCGTAGATCGAGGCCGATGAAGCCGCGACCACCTTCTTGACCCCGGCCAGTTGCGCCGCCTCGATGACGTTGAAGGTGCCGTCGCACATCACTTCCATCGCTTCGCGCGGTTCTGCCGCGCAGGCGGTGATGCGAAGGGCCGCCATGTGGATCACCGCGTCCACGCCCGCCGTTGCCTGGCGCACCGTGTCCCGGTCCCGGATATCGCCCCGGATCAGCGTGACGCGCGGATCCTTCAGGGCTTGTTCGACATTGTCGAGCGAACCGCGGGCAAGGTTGTCCAGGATGATGATCCGGGCAGGCGAGAAGTTCGTCAGAAGCTGGTCGATCGTCGACGAACCGATCAATCCGCAGCCGCCGGTGACCAGGATCTTTGCACCGTCAATGATCATTGCTTGAAGTCCTCGACATCGCTGGACCGGCGCCAGCTGCCGGTTCGCGTTGGAATATAGATCATCGGCCCCTCGGCAGAAAGGTTCCTGCGGGGGTCGAACAGGGATGTATTGCGCGGCGTCAAGCCACGCGACCGACGGACTGCTCGCGCGAGCCCTCGCAAATGTTCAGGCTGCGCCCTTGCAGTTCAGCACCACCAGGACTGTCTTCGCCAGGATTCGCAGATCCATGTTCAGCGAGCAGCCACGCACATAGCGCAGATCCATGCGGACCATCTCATCAAAGGAAACCTTGCTGCGACCCTCGACCTGCCACAGGCCCGTGATGCCGGGCCGCATGTCCAGAACCCGGCGCAGATGCCATGACTTGTAGCTCTCGGCCTCGTAAGGCAGCGGGGGCCGCGGTCCGATCAGGCTCATCTCGCCTTTGAGCACGTTGAAAAGCTGGGGCAGCTCGTCGATGCTGGTCTTGCGAATGAAGCGGCCGACCGGCGTGATGCGTGGATCGGCCTTCATCTTGTACATCGGGTTGGCGGCATCCTGCTGGTTCACCTGAGCGTGCTCACCCTTTATCAGGCTGGCGACGTATGCGCGGTGGATGCGGTCGTCTCCATTGACGTACATCGAGCGGAACTTGTAGAAGACGAACGGCACGCCACCTTTGCCAAGGCGGGTCTGGCGGAAGATGATCGGACCCGGAGAGGTGAACTTCACCACCAGTGCGACCAGCAGCATCAGCGGCGCGAAGACCAGCAGTGCGAGGGCCGAGCCGAGGACGTCCATCGGGCGCTTGAGCGCATAGCTACCCGACGCGCTCGAATCCGTGCTTGCCAGCATCAGAGGGCTTGGCCCATGGACGCGACTCACGGGAGCGCCGATCACTTCGAACAGATCGTTCGGATAGGTCGCCGCTTCGACGGAATAGGAGATTCCGTCGATCTGAGACTTGATCCTCTCGACGAAGCGCGCGATGCCTGCTTCGCCGGTATCCGGGCAGACCACAGCGAATGCGCCTGCGCCCAGATGACCCAGAATATCGGTCTCGCGCTTGCTGCGGGCGAGCACGTCG
>Ga0075030_100001778_pt1 | contig 19458 bp, 16 predicted proteins | sample LitLauG_LLR_2012_FD_71393 | JGI IMG/M metagenome (GOLD analysis project Ga0075030, IMG submission 71393) | Freshwater sediment microbial communities from Pennsylvania, USA - Little Laurel Run_MetaG_LLR_2012 | ecosystem: Environmental > Aquatic > Freshwater > Creek > Sediment | place: USA...
TGGCGGCGGCGCCCGGATAGGTTGCTCCGGGCTCGACTTTAACGGCTTTCTGCGCTCCTTTGATCCAGCCGAAATACTTTCCGAAATTCGGACAGCACTGCTCAACGGCACGCAGGCCGCGGCCAGCAACTACCTGATTACGCTGGCGTACGCGAGCCCCACCCTTGCTTCCGTCCTCGACATGATGGACAAGAAATACACTGCAAGATTTTCCGCTTTCGCTCAAACGTGCGATGCCCAGGCGGCCCGGGCGCGCGGCCAGGACCGCGGCGCGCGGACCCTGGCTGCGGCCGGTGATCAATGCTATGACCAGGAAACCGCCCGCGGCACCGCACCCAGCGAAGCGTATCGGCGCTGCTCAATACAGCATAGCTTTGACGGCTTGGATCTGCCGGCCATTGCCGGCACGGCAGACTTTCTTCGAAACTACACGCACATGGACGTCACCCCCCAGATCGAGGCCCTTTTGAGTTTGCTTCCCGACGAACGGATCCAGAACGGCGTTTTTCAGATGCAAGCGCCGCGAACCACCGTGGCATCCATGTCAAATCAATTGCGGAACCAGGCCCGGCTTGCCCTGGAACAGCTCGATGCGGGAACCGCACCTTCAGCGATACCGGTTTGTGATGCCGGGAACATGCTCGGCACGACGAACGGCGCCAAGGGCTGCCTGCCCGGCGATGCGGCGCCTCTGGTTACTTCGAACGCTTTTCGGAGCTCCCGGCTGCTGGGCAGTGCATCCCGCGCGCTCTTCAATGACGCGCTTTCCACGCAGATAGCCATCGGAAGCATGTACACCAATCTCCTTGAGCTCTACCAGCAGTCGGCGCGGATCGATGTCCGTTCGGGCGGTACGGCTGATGCAGCCCATGCCCTGGAACGTCGCAGGCAGCTTCGGGAATCGATTGCCGAGCTTCTGGCCGAGGCTGATGCCCAGGTCAAGGCGCAATCGGCTCGGGGTCAGCTGGTCCGAATGCAAATGATGGCACTTGAGCAGGTCGAGGCTGATCTGAATGCGCGGTCACGCCGCAACGAGGAGGCTCAACGTCTTCCCCAATTCGGTATGCGCGATCTGCTTGGCCTTCTTTCCGGCGCAAACTGATTGGATTTAGGAATTCATTTTCCGACATGGGAGAACAGTTCGTCGACTTGTTCACCGCCGGCGCCTATGCATTGGTAGGGCGCCTCTATGCGGCATTTGCGAATGCGAAATTCGGTTGGATCTTCTATTTACTGGCGTCAGCGGGAATCGTCTTTGCCATCATCCAAAGCGCAATCGAACGGCGACCGGACTTCTGGCTCCGACACATGGCGGCTGTCTGTCTGGCTGCCGTCCTGACCCTGTCGCCTCGATCGGTCGATATCACTGAACTGACGTATGCGGCGCCTGGAGAGATCGAGAAGATCTTCGGTACGCATTTCGGCGCTGCTCCGCACCTGACCTACTGGATAGAACGGCTCGGCGCCAGCGTTGCCGTTGCGTTGCGATCGCTGACCCACCAAGGCCCGTCTCTGGCCATCCCCGGAGTCGCGGCCCAGGTTGCCGACATCGCCGCAGATCCGGCAAGTGTCAATGATCGCCAACTCAAGGCCAATCTCGAGATCTGGCGTCGCCGCATCGTGCCCCAGATGCTTGCCGAGAACGCAGCGCTCGCCCAGCAGGTCCAGGACGAAGGGCTTGGTGCCGCGCTGCTCAACCCAATGCCGCAAGCCGCGCAATTCGTCGGCGCCGCCGCAGCAGCCCGCGCGGCGTCAGTAGAAGCCATGCTCTCGGCAGCCAATATTTCGCTGTCTCGCATGGTCTTGGCGCAATCCGCACTCGTCAACCAGATTGCGCGTGACGCGGGCGCCCAAGACTGGGAAGCCGGTGCCGGCACTGACGATACGGTCTCCATTGCCCTGGCGGAAGCCGGCTGGTCGGATTCGGTACGCCATTTGGCGACGTCGTTTCCGGCGTATGACGATGCCATGCAACGCGGCGACAACCTGCTGCGCGAACTTCGCCTCCAGTTGCCCGATACCGCGGCGACGGTGTCCGTCAGGTCCGCGGCGCAGTTGTACGATCTGCTGGGGCGTTCGGTGCTCGCCAGCGCTGGACGTCGCCTTTCCCGCGACACTTCGGCCCGCGCGACCTTGGGCAGCCTTTGCCAGCGCGCGGGTGACGCAGCGTGCAGGAACGCCATGGCTCCCCTCATCGAGGCATCGACAAAGCTGCGCGTCGTCGACTCCGACCGATACAACGCCTCGAGCTGGACCACCTGGCTGCAACAGCCGCTTGCCAGCATGCTGCTCACCCTCACGTCGCTGATGCTGGCAACGCTTTCCTCGCTGGTCGTGTCCGTGCTGCCCTTTGCGCTGGGGGTGGCCAAGTCCATGGCAATTCTCATATCGGTCATAGGAACATGGCTGCTGCTTTGGCCTGGCCGCGCGCGTATTGCGCTTTCCTGGATGGTTGGACCCATCTCCTTCGTCAGCCTGTGGAGCGTGCTCTTCAATATCTGGTCCGACATGGAGCCCGGGCTCACGCAAATCGCCACCGCCGTCAGCGACAGTGACGAAGGCTCGTATTCGGCACGGCGCCTTATGTCCATAGCAATTTCACTCGGCTACATGGGACTGCCATCGCTGGCACTGGGTGTGGTCTACGGCGAGTCGGGGCGGGCGCTCTATCACGCCAGCGCGCGACTGGAAACCGCGCTGCTCATGGCCTGGCATACGCGCGGCTCCATTGCCGCGTTTGGCCGACGCTGGATAGTCAATTCACCGATGATGCGGCGCTGGAACCAGCGCGCCTACCGTGCCATCGGCATGGGGACGCTACGATCGTCCGGGGCAAAATCTGGCAGCGCTCCGCGGAGCCGGCCAATGCGCGGTACCCGGGCCGCGGCGGTCAAACCGCGAGCGTCAACGGCGCGCAGGGACGCGGATACTCCCGATCTCTTCGGCGCCCCGGAGCCCGATCCGCCCAGGAATCCCGGACCGGGTCGACAACCTGGATCAGGCCGCTAGCAAATTCAACCAACCGATGCTTTGCCTGCTTCATCCACTGATACGCTATTCCAGCGGCATACGCGATTTCTTTTCATTTTTCCGTACGTGGAATTGTCCTCAGACCCGGAGATTGCGCCGATGTCTGCAAGATTCGTGTCAACCGTGCAAACCCGTCCACATCGACAATCTCCGCCCGCGCGCCGGGATCCACGCCGGCTTCACGAATCTGCGCTTCGGTCAGCAGCCGCGACAGCGCATTGCGCAATGTCTTGCGGCGCTGGCCAAAGGCGGCGGTCACCACCACACCGAAAATTTCGAGCGCCACGTCCGGCACCAGGTCCTCAGGCAAGGGCGTCATGCGCACGATGCTCGACTGCACCTTGGGCACCGGATGAAACGAGCCCGGCGCCACGTTGAACAGCCGCTCGATGCGGTAGCGAAACTGCAGCATCACCGACAGGCGTCCGTAATCCTTGCCTCCCGGCGGCGCCGCCATGCGCTCGACCACTTCCCGCTGCAGCATGAAATGCTGGTCGCGAACCTGGTCCGCAATAGGCAGCAGGGCAAACAGCAGGGGCGTGGAAACGTTGTAGGGCAGGTTGCCAACGATCCGCAGCCTGGAACCCAAGGATGCGGCAAGGGCGGCCCAATCGAGTTCCAGTGCGTCGCCTTCAACGAGATTGAGTTGCGTTGGCCCAAACTGCGCGCGCAACCGGCCTGCCAAATCACGGTCGATCTCCACCGCAGTGATGCTGCCGGCAGCATCGATCAGATGACCGGTAAGCGCGCCCAGACCCGGTCCGATTTCCACCAGGTGCTCACCGGGCACGGGACCGATGGCATCGACGATGCGCGCGACCACATGCGTGTCGTGCAGGAAATTCTGGCTGAAACGCTTGCGCGCGCGATGGCCGTCGATTGCTTTTCCCCTGGAATTCTAGGCAGACCCCGCCGCTGCGGGCGCGGCTGCCTTGGCCGCGGCCGCGCGGCCCACCAGGTCCTGCGCAAGTTTCAGCGCCTCGGTCATGCTGCCCGGATCGGCCTGCGCCTTGCCGGCGCGGTCCAGTGCCGTTCCGTGATCGGCCGAGGTGCGGATCAGCGGCAGACCCAAAGTGACGTTGACTCCCTTTCCGAAACTGGCGTACTTGAGAGCGGCCAGGCCCTGGTCGTGATACATGGCCAGGATGGCATCAACGCCCAGGGCATTGCGCGGCACGAAGATGGTGTCCGCCGGCCAGGGGCCGGTCGCCAGGATGCCGCGCTCACGCGCCGCCGCTATGGCCGGGGCGATGACGTCAATTTCCTCGCGGCCCAGATGTCCGGCTTCACCGGCGTGTGGATTGAGCCCCACGACGGCGATGCGCGGCACCGGGATACCAAAGCGGGAGATGAGGTCCCGGTTGAGGATCTCCAGGACGGCGTCAAGGCGTTCGCGGGTGATGGCAGCGGGAACTGCGGACAGGGGCAGGTGCGTGGTGACGAGCGCAACCCGCATACCTCCGCCCACCAGCATCATCACGACCTGACCGGTGCCGGTCGCCTGAGCCAGGTATTCGGTATGGCCACTGAATGGCACGCCGGAATCGTTGATGACCGCCTTGTTCACGGGCGCTGTTACCAGGGCCGAATACTGCCCGCTGCGCCATCCGGCAACGGCGCGGCCGAGAAGTCGCACGACATAAGGGGCATTGCGCACATCGAGCGTGCCGGCGCGGGCGGGAACGGCCAGGGGCTCATGGACGACGCGTACATGGGGAGGCAGCGGCCACGCGATATCCAGCATACGGGCGGTGGCGGCCAGGAGATCGCCATCGCCGAGCAGGTCGCACGCCGCGCCGCAGTCGACCGCTGCCCGCACCGATACTTCGGGACCCACGCCGGCGGGCTCGCCGGTGGAGATGGCAAGGCGCATCGGTGCCATCCCTTGCTCCTGGTGAAGGGCCCTGCTGCGAGGGCACTGTTGCTGGTCGCGCGCCGGTCGCTGCCGCGGCGCCGCAGGCGGCGCCCAAGCTTGTTACCGGTTGTCTTCCAGACGGTACTCCACGTAGGTGCGGTCGCGCAACTGTCGCAGCCACTCCTGCAGCGCCTCCTCGGATTTGCGATCGCGCAGGGCCTGGCGCGCTTCGAGGCGCTTGCGCTCCAGCGAGGACTCCTCGACGCGCCGCTCCAGCACCTGGATAAGGTGGAAACCAAACGGCGACTGCACGGGCTCGCTGATCTCGCCAACCTTCAGCTGGTTCATGGCGGCTTCGAAAGCCGGCACCGTGTCGTTCGGATAGAGCCAACCCAGGTCACCGCCGCGCGTACTGCTCGGATCCACGGAATACAGGCGCGCCAACTGGGCGAAATCCTGTCCGCCCTTGAGAACGCGTTCGCGCAGATCCGTGAGACGACGCCGCACCTCGGCCTCGGGCATGGCATCGGATACACGCAGCAGGATATGCCGGGCATGGATCTGGGCAACGGGCTTGTTGGATATGCGCGCCGCGGCGGTGTCGCGCTGTCCCAGCAGCTTGAGGATATGGAAACCCACGGGACTGCGCAGCGGCTCCGAGACCTCGCCGGCCTTGAGTTTTTTGACAGCATCGGCAAAAAGACCCGGCAGCCGGTCCAGCGAACGCCAGCCAAGATCACCGCCCTGCAGGGCTTCGGGTGCGGACGAATAGCCCGCCGCAAGCCGCGCGAAATCTGCGCCGGCCCGAATCTGGTTGTAGAGATCTTCGGAGCGGCGGCGTGCCCGTTCAACGAACTCCGGGCTGGCTATCTCCGAAACACCCACCAGGATCTGGGCCACGTTGTATTCGGTGGTGCTGCCGGAAAGCGCGCTTTGCTCCTGCAGGAAATTGTCGATCTCGCCCTCGGAGATCTGGATCTTGGCCTCCACCTCGCGATCGCGCAACCGCATCATGGTGATTTCATCGCGCATGTCGTCGCGAAACTGGTTGAACGGCACGCCGTCGGCCTCGACCTTGCTGCGCAGCGCCTGGATGTTCATCCCGTTGGCCTCAGCCATGCGGCCCACGGCCGCATTGACCGTGCCGTCGTCCACCCGCACCCCGGTTTCGCGCGCCAGCTGCAGCTGGGCCCGGTCGGAGATGAGCCGTTCAAGCACCTGCTTGCGCAGCACATCGGCTGGCGGCAAGGCAACCCGCGAGCGCTCCAGTTGCGATTCGGCGGCATGAATGCGGTAATCGAGTTCGCCATTGGTGACGACCTCGTCATTGACCACGGCAACAATGCGATCGAGCAAGCGCGAGCCCGCCGCCCCGGCCGGCGCCGGGGTCGGAGCACCGAGCGGAACGCGGGCCGGCACGACGGGAGTTGGCGCGCCAAGCGGCGCGACTTCCTGCGCGCCGGCGGCGCAGGCCAGGCCCAGCAGCACCGCCGTCAGCAGCTTGCCGGCGGCGCGCCGCGCAGGGCGGCAAGGGCGGGCGCGCGGGCGCGCCGCAAAAATCGACGGTGCGATCGACGATGTCAGGGGGAAGGGAAGCGGCATGGCCTTGCTTTTGCTCATCTACTCGTAATGGTCGAAAGGACCCCCGGGACCGTCGAGGGGATTGATGCGCTGAAAGCCCGTGATACTACGCTGCAATTGATCCAGGGGGCTGGTGCCCACGCTGGTAAGACCGTTGAGCTCGATCTGGAAAAACCAGGCCGTGGTGTAGTTGCTGGTGAATGACTCGGAATTGGGAAGGGCAATGGCGTAGCGCGACAGCACGAACCTGCCCACCCAGCAGTCGGCCTTGTACTCGAAGCCGGCCACGCTTTCCACCCAGCCGTGGTCGGCAATGGAGTAGTCGAGGGCGCCTACGCCGTACCAGCGCTTGCTCAGGGGCCACTGCCCCGAAACGCGGAACTGGTCGATGAAACTGCCCGCCAGCGCGCTGGTTTCATAACGATAACTGAAATTGAGGACGGAGGCCGGACGCGGCTGCCAGCGCAATCCCAGGGTCGCCAGCGCCAGCTGGCTGCTGACGGTGGAGTAGTCCAGCCCCAAATCGATGCTCCATTTGCGTCCCATGGACGCGTTGGCAACGAACAGGACGTCCGAGGACAGATTGGTGCGCGGCACCTCCGAAGGCAGCGTCACCAGCTGGGACCCGAAGTAGTAACGCTGGCCCAGCGCCAGGCGCAGGCGTTCGGCACCGCTCTCGTCGTCGATGACGCGGCTTACCAGCGCCGTGGTGACCTGATTGGCCTGCGCTATGCGATCGCCGCCGGTGAAAGAGTTCTCGGTGAACAGCTGCGCAAAATTGAAATCGGCGTCCGCGCTGTCGAAGTTGGGCAGCCGGCTCTGGTCGCGATACGGCACAAAGGCGTAAAAGAAGCGCGGCTCCATGGTCTGGCGCACGTCGCTGCCCAGCCAACGCCCCGGCCGCTCGAAGACGAGGCCCGCATCCAGGGATGCCAGCGGCAGGCTGCGCGTCGCGCTGGTGCTGCTTGCATTGAAATTCGGGTCCAGGGCGTATTGCGTGAAATTCCACTGGACCTTGGGCGTTATGAACCAGCCGGGGTTGAGCATCGGATAGCTGACACTGGGGTTGACGATGAAACGCGAGCCATCCTGCGAGAACCATTTGGCCGTATAGATCGTTGATCCCGGCACCGGTGTCTGGAAGATCTGATTGATGGCGGGGTGCTGGAAACGGGTCGCATCCACCGTGCCCGCCAGGTCCAGGCCGTGCCAGTCGGTGCGCAGGCCGTTGACCGTCAATTCCGGTGCGCGCTCATAGGGGCCGGAGTCGGTCGAGGCCAGCAGCGAGACCAGGGTCTGGCTCTTTGCCAGGCGCAGCATGGCATTCCAGTAGGTTGTCGCGTAGCGCAGGTCGGCCTCCTGGTTCAGCACTTCGGGCGACGCCGACACGATATTGTGCGAGAAATCGGTGAGGTAGTTGTCGTCGGAAACGCGGTTGTAGTCCAGGTTGAATGTCAGGCCGCCCAGATTGGCGAAATTGATGCCCCCTTCCGGGCCCGGCGCCCCGGCAACGGCCGGCCCGGCGGAGGTCTGCGCATACTCCGTTTCCAGGCGCACGTGGTTGCGCATGGTGCCCGTGGTGCGATCGTTGGGCATCACATCGTAATTGAGCTGCCCGCGCACCTCGGGCTCCTCGAAGCGGAACTCGTTGCCCAGCAGCAGGCCGCGCCGCGGCATGACATCGGGCGTTATCGTGTAATCACGATTGGGCGCGATGTTGAGATAAAAGGGAACGACGAATTCCTGGCCGAGGCGGCTGTTCTGGTAGAAGCCGGGCGTGAGCACGCCGCTGCGCCGCTGGTCACCCAGGGGAACATTGAAGTACGGCGAGGAAAACACCGGTATTCCCTGGAAGTACAGGGTGCTGCCATGGGCGATGGCATTCTGGTCGTCCTGGTTGATGTCGATAGTCTCGGCGCGTACCCACCAGGCGGGATCGTCGGCCTTGCAGGTGGTGTACGTGGCATCGTGCATGCGGATATTGTCGTCGCCCAGGAACTCGATCAGGCGCGACTGCCCGCGCCCTTCCTTGGCGGCGTAGGTGTAGCTGGCATTGGGCATCTGCCCGGTTCGGGCCTCGAGCTTGAAGTCCAGCGACGGGCCTTCAAAGGCGGCGCCCTTGTCCACCATGCGGACCTTGCCGCGCACTGCCAACTGGTCTGTTTCGAACTGGTAAAGGAGCCGCTCGCCGCGCAGTACCACGCCCTCGTGGCGAACCTCGACCGCACCCTCGAGTTCGGCGTGGTCGTTGAACTCCCCCGTTACCTTGTCGGCCTTCACGAATACGGGCGCCGACACGCTGCCTTTGCCGCGGCTGGCGCCCAGGGTGCGCTCAACGCGCAGGCCGCGCAGAACCGGCGGGGACGCCGCGCTGCTGCCGCCGCGTGCCGCAGCGACACCCGGCTCCGGGACGGACCCATCGGCACTACGGCCGTCGGCGGAATCGGCCGCCGCGGCGACAGCCGGCGACACGGTTGTCGCCGCGGCGGTTTGAGCCGCCGCGGACCCGCTGCCCAGGCCAAGCAGTGCAAGCCCGCCGGCCGCAACCACGGCAGCCAGCGACCTGCGGCGGGCCGATGACCCTGCCCCGCAGGCAAACCGCACGGAATCGTCTTTTACCTGGACCGAAATAGCTTTCCCCCTGCAGCAGCGCCGGGCCGCGAAGAATCGGCCGCGCGCCATTATGATGGATTGTCCTGACACCACGACGGTACTTGGGCGCGTCCCGGGGCATCGGCTGCAGCCGAACTGTGGCCGAGGTCCCGGCAAAGCTACGCCGAGGGCACGGGTTGTTCCGCTGCCAGGGCACTGCAGACCAAGGAGATTTGTGAGTCCCGATGTTTCCGAAGATTCACGCCGCGCACTCGGCGTCCGTTGGCTGGCCGGGCTGGCGCCTGGACTGGGCCTGCAGCCGGCTTCCCTGCGGCCCGCTTCCAGCGACGCCAGTTTTCGCCGGTACTTTCGCGTGGACGCGGCTGCGTCCGGCACGCAGGCACGGCCCGATGCCAGCTATATCGTGATGGATGCCCCGCCCGACCGTGAGGACTGCCGGCCGTTCGTGCGGATCGCCGGCCTGATGGCCGCAGCCGGTGTCAGCACGCCGGAAATCATCGCGCAGGATCTCGATCGGGGCTTTCTCCTGCTGGCAGACTTTGGCAGCACCACCTACGCCGATGCCCTGCGCCAGCCTGCGGCGGACATTGCGGCACTGTACGACGACGCGCTGCGGGCGCTGGTAGGCCTGCAGCGCGCGCCGGTGCCCGCGGATCTGCCCGCCTATGATCGCGGCCGGCTGCTCGCGGAGATGCAACTGTTCCCTGACTGGTACGTCACGCGGCACCTCGGAGCGGAACTCACGGCCAGGGAGCAGCAGACGCTCGACGCGTGTTTCGAGCGCCTGATCGCCGCCGCGTGCGCGCAGCCGGTGGTGCTGGTGCACCGCGACTTCCACTGCCGCAACCTGATGGTGCTGGGCGAGCGCGCGAAGAATCCGGGCGTCCTCGATTTCCAGGACGCGGTGGTGGGCCCCATCACCTATGACCTGGTGTCGCTGCTGCGCGATGCCTACGTCGAGTGGCCCGAACCGCAGCAGATCGACTGGGCCGCGCGGTACTGGGAACTGGCGCGCGGCGCAGGCCTGCCGGTGCACGAACGCTTCGATGCCTTCTGGCAGGACATGGAATGGATGGGGCTGCAGCGCGCGCTCAAGGTGCTGGGAATCTTCGCGCGGCTGTGCCATCGCGACGGCAAGGCGCGCTACCTGGACGACCTGCCCCTGGTCCTGCGCCACGCCACCCGCGTGGTCGAGCGCTACGACGTGTTCTCGGGAATGGCACGCCTGCTCGACCGGTTGCACCAGCGCACGCCCCGCACCGGGTTCACGTTCTGATGCGCGCCCTCGTACTCGCGGCCGGCCGCGGGGAGCGCATGCGCCCGCTCTCGGACACGGTGGCCAAGCCGCTGCTGCCGGTGGGCGGACGCCGGCTCATCGAGTGGCAGATCGATGCGCTGGTGCGCGCCGGCATCACCGAGCTCGTGATCAATACCGCGCACCTGGCCGGCCAGATCGAAAGCACCCTCGGAGAGGGCGCGCGCTACGGCGCCCATATCGTCTACTCGCGCGAGGGCACGCTGGCCGTCGATGCCCTGGAAACGCTGGGGGGTATCGTGCGCGCGCTGCCCGCTCTGGGCCAGACCGCGTTCCTGGTGGTGAGCAGCGATATCGTCACCGACTTTGACTACGCCGCGCTGGCCGAGGCCGCCGCTGCCGTCGATCGCGGCGATATCGATGCCCACCTCGTGCTGGTCAAGAACCCGCCCTACCATCCGCGGGGCGACATGGGAATCAGCGCCGCAGCCGATGCGCCGGCGCGTGCAACCCGCACGGCGCCCCTGTACACCTATGCCAATATCGGCGTGCTGGCGCCGCGGATCTTTGCCGGACTCGAACCCGTGCGCGCCAAGCTTTTTCCGTGGCTGTACGCCGCTGTCGAACACGGCCGGGTGGGCGCCCAGCTCTGGCATGGACGCTGGTGGAACGTCGGGACTCCCGAGGATCTGACCAGCATGGATAGAATCTGGCCATGACAACTCCGGCAACAGCCAGCGCCGATGCCGCAGCCGAAGCCGCGGCGGGCTCGGGGCCGCGCGGCGCGACCCTTGCCGCGGGCGCGCCGGTGATCATCCTGGGCGGCGGCCCCATCGGCCTCGTGTGCGCCCTGCTTCTGGCGCGCCACGGACAGGCCAGCAACCTGGTCGATGCGCGTCCGCTCGCGGCATTGCAGCGCGACCGGCGCGTACTGGCGCTGTCGCGCGGCACCCTCGATGTGCTCGAACCGCTGCTGGGACGCGGCTTTGCGCCGCTGGGTGAAATCCACCGCATCCACGTCAGCTCCCGCGGCAACCTGGGCTCGGCCCAGCTGGGCTCCGGCGATTTTGACGGGGTAGCTGTCGGTGCCACGGTCTGGTACGCCGATCTTGTCGACGCCTTGGCGCGGGCCGCGCAGGCGCAGCCGCTTATCACCATGCAGCGGCCGCGCAGGGCACTGGAGCTTAGGCAAAAGCCACTTTTGGTTGAAATCGCCCTGGACAACGGCGCCACATTGACCGGCCCCCTGGCAATCGATGCGGAGGGCACGCCACCGCTCAACCGCGATGCCACCCAGTACGCACTGCTGGCCGAGCTGGAAATTTCCTGCGCCCCGGGCGACGCCATCGAGCGGTTCACCTCGGAAGGGCCGCTGGCCCTGTTGCCGCTGCCAGCAACCACCACGGACGCGGAATCGGGGCGGATGTCCATGGTCTGGTGCATGCCCGCGGCCGCGGCGCAGGCACGTCGGGCCCTGCCCGACCCGCAGCTAGGCGCGCAGCTGACGCGTGCCCTGGGCCACCGGCTCGGGCGCCCGAGCGGCATCGGCCCGCGCAGTATTTTTCCCCTGCACACCCACCGCCTGGCGCAGGTCTGCGAGCACCGCGTGGTGCACCTGGGCAATGCCGCACAAAGCCTGCATCCCGTAGCCGGCCAGGGCTTCAACCTGGGCATTCGCGACTGCGCCTGCCTGGTCGACTGCCTGGCGCAGTCGCCGCTGGGCCTGCCCGCAGGCGCGGCAGGCGGGTCCGATCCGCTGCAGGCGCTGCACCGCTACGCGGCGCGCCGGCGGCTGGACCGTACGCTGTTTCCCGCGCTGACCAGCGCCCTGCCGCGCATCTTTTCGTCTACGCTGGCACCCGTTGTGATGGCCCGCTCGGCAGGGCTGCTGGCCATGGACCTGCTGCCCGCGCTGCGCCGTCCCTTTACCCGGATGCTGATGTACGGCGCGGCGCGCTAGCGCCCGCGCAAACGGGAATGGGGTTGGGAGCCGGGCGACGATTCGGGTAACATCGCCGACCCTGCGTTACAACATCCCCCAATATTTCCTCCATGAAGATCGGCGCGTACGAATTGCCCAACCGCGTGTTTGCCGCGCCCATGGCAGGCATTGCGGACCGGCCGCTGCGCCGGCTGTGGCGCTCGCTGGGCGCCGGCTACGCGGTGGGTGAGATGACGACGGCCGATCCGCGCCTGCGCAATAGCGCCAAGACCAGCCGGCGCCTGCGCGTCGACGCCGACGCAGATCTTGGCGGGGCAGACCAGGCAGCAGGAACCCGCGCGGATCCCGCGGCTTGGGGACCCGTCGCCGTCCAGCTGGCGGGCGCCGATCCGGCCGCACTGGCCGACGCGGCACGTTACAGCGTGGACCTGGGCGCGCAGATCGTCGACATCAACATGGGGTGCCCGGCAAAAAAGGTCTGCAATGCAGCATGCGGCTCGGCGCTGCTGCGCGATGAACTTCTGGTGGCACGAATCATCGAGGCGGTGGTGAACGCCGTTGCGGTACCGGTCACGCTCAAGCTTCGTACCGGCTGGGCGCCCGACAGCCGCAATGCCGTGCGCGTCGGCCGAATGGCCGAGGCGGCTGGTATACGGATGCTCGCGCTGCATGGCCGCACGCGTGCCTGCGGATTCGGCGGCTGCGCCGAATACGACACCATCGCCGAGGTCAAGTCGCGCGTGGGTGTACCCGTCATAGCCAACGGCGACATCGACAGCCCGGAAAAAGCGCAGTTAGTACTGGCATACACCGGCGCAGACGCCGTGATGATCGGCCGGGCCGCGCAGATGCGGCCCTGGATCTTTCGCGAGATCGATTATTACCTGCGGCACGGCACGCGAATGGAGCCGCCAAGCATCGCCGAGGTGCAGCCGCTACTGCTGCGGCACCTGGACGAGCACTACCTGCACTACGGCGAACCCATGGGTGCGCGAACGGCGCGTAAACGCATTCATTTCCTGGCACGCGGATTGCGGGGTGGGGACGAATTGTCCCGGCGCGTCAATGAGACTGACGATTGCGCCGAGCAGCGCCGCGCCTTCGAAGAATTTTTGCAGGAAGCTGCTGCACGCGGCCGTTTTTTTGAGTACATTGAGGCAGCGGTTCCGGTGCGTGGATCGGAGCTTGCGCGAGGGCAATCTACGGGTAGTTCGCCGGAGCATTCGCGGCAGCGCGCGCTGCAATATGCCTGATACCACGCAATAGAGAATACGCAATACGCAGCTGCCCGGACGCCACACCGTGAATCGGCAGGGCTCCCGCAGCCGTCGTGTTTACGGAAACCATAAAGTTGGAACATGCATTCCGCGCCAGAGCTTCCGCAATGCCGGACGCCCGCGCGCTTGCATGCCTCGGGGGAGGAACTTCGCGTGAACCGCATGGCATCGCGCAAGGACAATGCGTCCTCGGCAAAAGGATCCCAGCCGGCCGTTTCGTCCGGCGGGAACGGCAACACGGCCAAGGCCGCCGTTCGGCTGGAACCGGTCAACGGCCAGCGTACTGCAGCCGCGCCGGGCGAGGGCCATCGGGACGATGCCCGGGGGGAGCCCGCGCGAGGCCGCGTTGCGGCCGTTGTTGCGCGTTCGGCCGACCAGGCCGGCGAGTCGCTCGAACAGTGCGTTTTTCGCAGCCTCGACCAGTATTTTTCCGATCTGGCCGGGGCCAAGCCGCACGCCCTGCATGAGATGGTGCTGGGCGCCATAGAAAAGCCCCTGCTGCAGTTCGCGCTACAGCGCTGTGAGGGCAACCAGTCCGCGGCGGCAGACCTGCTGGGCATCAACCGCAACACGCTGCGGCGCAAGCTCCAGGACTACGGCCTGCATTGAACAATTGACCCGGCGGCAGCAATGAACCCAGCAGGCCAGCGCACCGCGCTCATCAGCCTATCCGACAAAGCCGGGGCGGTGGACTTCGCCCGGTCGCTTTCGCATCTGGGCTTTCGCCTGCTGTCAACCGGCGGCACGGCCAGGTTGCTCGCCGAGGCTGGGCTGGCCGTCACCGAGGTGTCGCAGGTCACGGGCGTTCCTGAAATGCTCGACGGTCGCGTCAAGACGCTGCACCCGAACATCCACGGCGCCTTGCTGGCCCGCCGCGATGATCCGGCACACATGGCCACGCTGGCGCTGCACCAGATCGCGCCCATCGAGATCGTCGCCATCAACCTGTATCCGTTTGCCGCCACCATCGCGCGCGCCGACTGCACGCTGCACGACGCCATAGAAAACATCGATATCGGCGGGCCGGCCATGCTGCGTTCCGCCGCCAAGAACCATGCGGCGGTTACGGTACTGGTAGATCCGCGCGACTACGCCCGCGTGCTGGGCGAACTGCGCGACGGCGCGCACGTGAGCGACGCCACGCGTTTCGAGCTGGCCACCAAGGCGTTCGCCCATACGGCCGCCTATGACGGCGCGATCAGCGGCTACCTCTCCAGCATCGGCAGCGATGGCAGGCGCAGCGCCTTTCCGCGCATCCTCACGCGCCAGTGGTACCAGCGCCAGGACATGCGCTACGGCGAGAACCCGCATCAGCAGGCCGCTTTCTACCGCGACCCCGGCGTGGGCCCGGGCTTGCTGGCCGGTTACCAGCAGGTGCAGGGCAAGGAGCTGTCCTTCAACAACGTCGTCGATGCCGATGCGGCGTGGGAATGCGTGCGCACGTTCACCGTTCCCGCGTGCGTCATCGTCAAGCATGCCAACCCGTGCGGCGTGGCCACGGGGCGCGGCACGGAACAGGCATACCGGCGGGCATTCGCCACCGATCCCACCTCAGCCTTCGGCGGCATAATCGCCTTCAACCAATCGGTGGATGGCGCCACCGCCCAGGCCGTCAACGAAAAATTTGCCGAGGTGGTAATAGCGCCGGGCTTCGATGCGGGTGCACGCGCGGTATTCGCAAGCAAGACCAACCTGCGGGTGCTGGAGCTGGCGCTGGGCGATGCCAACAACGACCTCGATCTGAAGCGCGTGGGCGGCGGCTTGTTGGCGCAAACACCCGACATTGCCTCGCTGCCCCGTTCGGAGCTCAAGCTGGTGACCCGGACGGCGCCCACTCCCGAACAGATGGAAGACCTGCTGTTTGCGTGGAAGGTGGTGCGATTCGTCAAATCCAACGCCATCGTGTTTGTCGGCCAGGGGGCAACCCTGGGGGTGGGTGCGGGCCAGATGAGCCGTATCGACTCGGCGCGCATCGCCGGCATCAAGGCGGCCGAGGCCGGATTGTCGCTCGATGGCTCGTGTGCAGCCTCCGATGCCTTCTTCCCGTTCCGCGACGGGCTCGATGCCATCGTCAAGGCCGGCGCACGCTGCATCATCCAACCGGGGGGCAGCATGCGCGACACCGAGGTGATCGCCGCTGCCAACGAGCACGGGGTGGCAATGATCTTTACCGGCATGCGCCATTTCCGGCACTGAGGCGGTACGCCGGCCGGCTGGCGTTGCGGCGGCCAGATCCGCGGTAAATTCGCGGGTGGACTCCAAGCCCGGCACCATCACCGCACAGCCAACCATGCCCGCCATCAAGCGCCGCATCCTGGGAATCGATCCCGGGCTCAACCGCACGGGTTACGGCATCATCGAGGTCAGCGGCGGGCGCCTGAGCTGGATCGACTCCGGAATCATCCGCGTGCCGGCCGGCGATCTGCCCCAGCGCCTGGAAACCATATTGCGCGAACTGGCGATCGTGATCACGCGTACCGCGCCCGATGAAGCCTCGGTGGAAAAAGTCTTTGTCAACGTCAACCCCAAATCCACACTGCTGCTGGGCCAGGCCCGCGGCGCCGCCATCTGCGCCGCAGTAGCGGCCGGTGTCGGCGTGTTCGAATACAGCGCGCTGGAGGTAAAACAGGCCACCACCGGTTATGGCCGCGCCGACAAGCTGCAGATGCAGAAGATGGTGCAGCGGCTGCTGGGACTGGACCGCGCTCCACCGAGCGATGCCGCCGACGCCCTGGCCTGCGCCATCTGCCATGCCCATGCCTCGGGACGCGCGCTGGGCGTGGCGGCGCAATTGGCGGCGGCGGGTGCCAGGTCCGGCGTGCGCCTTCGCGGACGCGGCGCCGGCGCGGCGAAGGCCCGCAGCGCCTGGCGCACTTTCGCCGAGGGCAAATAGCGTGATCGGGCGGCTGGTCGGCACCCTGCTGGAAAAGCGGCCGCCCGCGCTGCTGCTGGACGTAGGCGGCGTCGGCTATGAAGTCGATGCCCCCATGAGCACCTTCTACGGTCTGCCGCCGGTGGGCGAGCGCGTTACGCTGCTCACGCACATGGTCGTGCGCGAGGATGCCCACCTGCTCTATGGCTTTGCCACTGCGGCCGAGCGCAGCGCCTTCCGGGCGCTGATCCGGATCTCCGGTGTGGGCTCGCGCACGGCCCTCTCGGTACTGTCGGGCATGAGCGTAGAGGAACTGGCCCAGGCGGTCACGCTGCAGCAGGCGGGGCTTCTCACCCGCGTGCCAGGCATCGGCACGAAGACGGCCGAGCGCTTGCTCCTCGAACTCAAGGGCAAACTGGGGGCCGCGCTCGACGGCGCAGGCGGCGCGGTGGCCGCCGGCGGCGATAGCCTCACCGATATCCTGCGGGCGCTGGCTGCGCTGGGCTATTCGGAACGCGAGGCTGCCGCGGCGGCCAAGCTGGTACCGGCGGGTACCGGCGTGTCGGACGGCATACGCCTGGCCTTACAATCGTTGGCGAAGCGTTAGGCCCGCAGCGTGGGCGCCCGGATCAAGGACTCCCCTTGCAAGACGACCGCCTGGTAGCCGCCAACCCCGCCTCCCCCAACGAGGAGGCGGTCGAGCGCGCCTTGCGGCCGCAGCGCCTTGCCGATTACGTGGGCCAGGCCAAGATCCGCGAACAGCTGGAAATATTCATCACGGCGGCGCGCAACCGCAATGAATCGCTGGACCACGTTTTGCTCTTTGGCCCGCCGGGACTGGGCAAGACCACCCTGGCGCATATCGTGGCGCACGAAATGGGTGTCCACCTGCGCCAGACCAGCGGACCGGTACTCGAACGGCCCGGGGATCTGGCCGCGCTGCTCACCAACCTGGAACGCAATGACGTTCTCTTCATCGATGAGATCCACCGCCTGAGTCCCGTCGTCGAGGAAATTCTCTACCCGGCGCTGGAGGATTTCCAGATCGACATCATGATCGGCGAAGGGCCGGCGGCGCGCTCGATCAAGATCGACCTGCCGCCTTTCACGCTGGTCGGCGCCACCACCCGCGCCGGCATGCTCACCAACCCGCTGCGCGACCGCTTCGGCATCGTGGCCCGCCTGGAGTTCTATACCGAGGACGAACTCACCTCCATCGTGGCCCGGTCGGGACGGCTGCTCCAGGCCCAGCTGGAAGCAGCCGGCGCACGCGAGATCGCGCGCCGGGCGCGGGGTACCCCGCGCATCGCCAACCGCCTCCTGCGCCGCGTCCGTGATTTTGCCGAGGTGCGCGAAAATGGCCAGATCTCCCAGGGCGTGGCTGACCGCGCACTGGGCATGCTCGAGGTCGATGGCCTGGGCCTTGACGTGATGGACCGCAAGTTGCTGCGGGCAGTCATCGACCGCTTCGCCGGCGGCCCAGTGGGTATCGACAACCTCGCGGCCGCGATCGGCGAGGAGCGCGACACCCTGGAGGACGTGGTCGAGCCCTTTCTTATTCAGCAGGGGCTGCTGCAGCGCACGCCGCGCGGGCGCATCGCATCTGCCGAGGCCTACCGGCACTTCGGGGTGATAGCGCCAGCGCAGGGACATTCCGGGACGCTGATTTAAGACCGTCGCGGGCGTTGGAACTAGCCGGCTCAATGCGCATCGGCTCGCAGCAGTCCGTGACGCGTGCCGCGCCGTGCACGCATCCCGTGGTGCTGCGAATCCGATCGTCCGGAGGCGCGGGTATCCGCATCGCAGCAGTTACACTTATGGCTCGTACAGCATGTGCCAGATCTGCGAATCCAATTGACCTCACCCGCCAGCAAAAACCCTGCCGACCCTGCAACAGCATCCCGGACCCATTTCGAATGGCCGGTGCGCGTCTACTACGAAGACACGGACGCCGCAGGCGTGGTCTATTACGCCAACTACCTGCGATTCTTCGAGCGCTGCCGAACGGAGTGGTTTCGCCAGCTCGGATTCAGCCAGGACGCGTTCGCGCAACGCGACGGTGTACTGTTCGTGGTGGCGTCCGCCGAAGTCGCTTACCTGAAACCGGCGCGGCTGGACGACGCCCTGCTCATCGACGCCCGCATTGCGGAGCGTACCGCCACCTGCGTAGTATTCGAGCAATTTGCCACGCGCGGCGCGGTTCGCATCTGTCGCGCCCGCGTCAAGGTCGTGTGTGTCGATGCCGCCGCGCTGCGGCCACGGCGCATCCCCGCCGCCATTGCCGACCTGCTGTTGCCGCAGGAACCTGCGCCGCACGGCGTGGCCGTACCGATCAAGGAAACACCGACCGAATGAACGCTTCCGCCGATCTATCGATACTCACCCTGGTTACGCAGGCCACGCTGGTGGTCCAACTCGTCATGGCGCTGCTGATGTTGATATCGCTGGCGTCGTGGACGTCCATCTTCAGCAAGGCCATCGCCATCGGCCGCACGCGCCGCGAAACCGAAGCCTTCGAGCGCACATTCTGGTCCGGCAGCGACCTGCAGCAACTTTTCCAGACCGCCTCCAATCCGGGCCACAAGACGGTGGCGCTGGAACGCATTTTCGAAGCTGGCATGTCCGAATTCCTCAAGCTGCGCGGCAGCCGCGGGGGTGATGTGGACCGACAGGCCATGCTCGAGGGTGCCCAGCGCGCGATGCGCGCCGGCTACCAGCGCGAAATGGATGGACTCGAATCGCGCCTGGCCTTCCTGGCGTCGGCCGGATCCGTCAGCCCGTATATCGGCTTGTTCGGTACCGTGTGGGGGATCATGCATGCCTTTACCGGGCTGTCCACCCTGCAGCAAGCCAGCCTGGCCCAGGTGGCCCCCGGCATCGCCGAGGCCCTAATCGCCACCGCCATCGGGCTGTTCGCGGCCATACCCGCCGTCGTGGCCTATAACCGCTTCGCGCACGATATCGACCGCCTGGCCAACCGCTTCGAGACCTTCATCGAAGAGTTCTCCAACATCCTGCAGCGCCAGCGCTAGC
>Ga0075030_100001780_pt1 | contig 19454 bp, 19 predicted proteins | sample LitLauG_LLR_2012_FD_71393 | JGI IMG/M metagenome (GOLD analysis project Ga0075030, IMG submission 71393) | Freshwater sediment microbial communities from Pennsylvania, USA - Little Laurel Run_MetaG_LLR_2012 | ecosystem: Environmental > Aquatic > Freshwater > Creek > Sediment | place: USA...
TGCCGCCCGCGAGGTCTTGAAAGAATTGACTACGTCCCGTGAAAGGCAAGGTCCGCCATGAAAAATGGCTCCGGGATCGACGCAATCGTGATCGCAACTGTCAGGGAGACTCATTGATTCGCTGCCTTCCAATTCATGTTCGAGCGGCTCTGATGATAGCTGCCTTGCTGGCGACTGATCCAGCCGCAAGGTCGCAGCAGGAACAGCATCCCGCCGCGCCGCCTCCGCCGCCCGCTGCGAAAAAGATCAAGTGCACCGGACGACCCATTCCGCAACTCGAAGACATCACCGAAAAGTCCGGCATCCGTTTCCGCCACACTTCCAATCCGCTGAATACCTACATCGTGGAGTCGATGAGCGGCGGCGTCATTCTCTTTGATTATGATCGGGACGGCTGGCTGGACATCTATTTCACGAACGCCCCCACCGTGGAAATGGCGCTCCGCAAGCAGACTAGTCGGGGCGCGCTCTATCACAACAATCACGATGGCACGTTCACCGATGTGACCGAGAAGTCGGGCCTGGCCACACCCTGCTTCGCCATGGGCGGGGCCGTCGCCGACTACAACAACGACGGGTGGCCCGATCTCTATCTCACATGTCTTGGCGGCAACGTTCTGTTTCGCAACAATGGCGATGGCACCTTCACCGACGTTACTGCCAAGGCGGGCGTGGCCGACGGCAGGATGTCCACGGGCGCAGCCTTTGCAGATTATGACCGCGATGGCTTCGTGGATCTGATGGTGGCTAACTATGTTGATTTTCAGCTTGACCATCTGCCACCATTCGGTGGCGGGTCGCTTTGCAAGTATCGCGGCATCGACGTTTATTGCGGCCCGCGTGGCTTAAAAGGCGCCGGGGATTCGCTTTTCCACAACAACGGCGACGGCACGTTCACCGATGTGTCCAAAGCCGCCGGCGTGGACGATCCCCACGGCTACTACGGACTGGGGGTGGCCTGGGCCGATTTCAGCAACACCGGATGGCCGGACATCTACGTGGCCAACGATACTCTGCCCAACTTCCTGTATCGCAACGATGGCAAGGGGAAATTTACGGAAATCGGGCTCGAGTCTGGCACCGCGCTCAGCGAGACCGGTTCCGAGCAGGCGTCCATGGGAATTGCCCTGGGAGACTACCTGCACACTGGCCGCCCCTCCATTTACGTTACCAATTTTGCTGCCGACTACAGCGATCTCTATCGCAATGACGGCAACTGGATGTTTACCGACGTTTCCTACCCGTCCGGCGTGGCCCTGCCCTCGTTCCCGTATGTTAAATGGGGCGACGCGTTCGTGGACCTCGATAACGACGGCTGGCTGGATCTGGTTGCCATCAACGGGCATGTGTATCCGCAGATGGAAAAGGTACTGGGGAGCGGCGGCTATTGGCAGCCGAAGACAGTGCTCTTCAACCAGAGAGACGGGACATTCTGCGATGCCAGCGACCAGGCAGGCTCCGCGCTAGAACAGAACCGCGCCTCGCGCGGCTTGGCAGTGGGTGACCTTTTCAACGACGGCAACGTGGACCTTGTGGTGGAGGATCTCGACAGTTCGCCGATGGTATTGCGGAATCAAGGGGTTTCCGGACGCCACTGGGTCAGCTTCGAACTCGCGGGCACCAAAAGCAATCGCATGGCCATCGGAGCGCGGGTCAAGGTCGTCACCGGTGCAGTGACTCAGACCGACGAAGTGCGCAGCGGGGGAGGCTATCTATCCCAAAGCGACGTCCGTCTTCACTTCGGACTGGGCAATGCCGAGAAGATTGACATGATCGAGATCCGCTGGCCTTCGGGGAAAGTGGAAACGATCAAGGATCTCGCGGTGGACCGTTTCTACGCCGTCCTGGAAGAGGAGGGGATCGTTCCTCCCGAACGCATCCACCCTGCGTCGCCGGTCAATGCGAAGTGATGCGAGTGTGGGGAGGGGCATGTCTGCCCGCCCTGCTTTTTAGGAAGCATCCTGGGGAACGATCGGCACATTCAATCTGTCCGTATGACGGATCACCGTAAGCAAGCACCGCGCACCCACCTGAGCGTCCGTCAGCAATCGATGCAGATCATCCACGCCGGCCACCGGCTTGTCGTCGAGTGCCACAATCACATCGCCCTCGCGCAACCCCGCCGTCCGGGCCGGGCTCCGCCCCTCAACGCCCACCACCACCACGCCCGTTTCCTTTGGCAAGTTGTAGAAGCGCACCACCCGCCGATGAATAGGCACGGTCTGCGCCGACACCCCGATCCAGCTCCGCCGAATGCGCCCGTCGCGGAGCAGCCGGCTGGCCACAAACTTCGCCGTGTTGATCCCGATCGCAAAACAAATGCCCTGCGCCGGCAGAATCGTAGCCGTATTGACGCCAATGACCGAGCCGCGCGAATCCACGAGCGGCCCGCCCGAGTTTCCCGGATTCAGCGCCGCATCGGTCTGAATCACATCTTCAATGAGCCGCCCCGAGTAAGACCGCAGTGAACGCCCAAGAGCGCTGATCACGCCCGCCGTAACCGTCGACTGAAACCCATAAGGATTCCCAATCGCAATCGCCATCTGCCCCGGCCGCAACTGCTGCGAATCGCCCAGTTCCGCCGCCTGCAGCCCGCCAGCATCGATCCGGATCACCGCCAGATCGGTCGCCGGATCGTCGCCAATGGTGTGCGCCGGAACGCGCCGCCCATCCGAAAGCGTGATCTCGATGCGCGTCGCATCGTGCACCACATGGCTATTGGTAAGAATCAGTCCGTCAGGGGTGAACACAAATCCCGACCCGCCCCCACGCCGCTCCCGGGGCTCGCCGGAGCGCGTGCGGCCCGCAGCCTGATGCACTTCGACATTGACGACCGATGGGCTGACCTTCTCCACCGCGGCGATCACGGCCCGGGAATAGGCGTCAAGCAGGGAAGCGTCGGCCGAAGAAGCCGAGCGCTCCGCCGGTTCGTGAGCAATCCCATCAGGCACACCCTGATCAGGAGCAGAAAGATAATCCGCAGCAACTTCATCCAAGTTCATGCTGCATAGATGTTGGATCGGATGTTTTGGATTCGCCCGAGTCCACGTAGGGACAGCCGTCCTCGGCTTGAGTGGTTTATGAAAATGCTTTGGGAAGGGCACGGCTTCAGACGTGCCGCTCAGCTAGCAAAGACTGAGGCTTTAGCCGCTGAGGGCCCTCGCTTTGTTCGTCACAAATACTACGTTGGTGGTAGCTTTGTAGACATGCAAGGGGCTCTCCCAAGCCGTGGTGATGGGCCCGGAGCACTGCTGATGGCGGCGTTCTTCTTGAGTTTCGGACTATTCGCCATCCTGCGACCCGACAAACTTAGAACCGCAATGGATAACTTTGCGAACGCATGGAAGCAGGACAGTTGGCACCCTTATCGAATGCCTTTACCTGTTCTGCGATTGGTTGTAGGGGGCGCTGGAATTGGCGGTGCAGCCTTGTTTGCGTACATCGCTTATGTCGCGCTCAGTCGATAGCTGACAAAATACGGCCATTTCACCAGCAATCCTCAAAGTGCCTCGCTCGTGAACTAACCAACCCAGTTCCATCTCTTTCACGCCCCCAGCGAATACCCCCCGCCCGCTTCCTCCACCTCCACCATCTCCCGCAGCTCCGGATAACTCTTCACCAGGGTCTCCGGGGCCGGCACCTTCTTCCCGCTCAGCAGATGCCGCAACTCCAGCGCATTCACCGCCGCCTTCGCCTGAAAGTGATTGTTCGCCACCACAAACGTGGTCTCGGCCTTGTGCGCGATGATCTCCACCTTCTCTTTCCACTTCTCCATCTCCGCCGGCTTGTAGAGATAGTTGTAGCGATCGTCGCGATTATCGCTGTCGGATCCGCTGTCGAACCAATGTTCATAGTTCCGCCCATGCAGCCGCACGTATCCGATGCCCGACGTCACATGCTCGGTCGGCCCGAGCGACCGCCCCAGCACCGGCTGATCGATGTTGCAGAAGCCCACGTTCTGCCGCATGAATTCCGCGATCGTCTCCGGATTATCCCAACTGGAGTGCCGCACCTCGACCACCCGCGGATACTCGATAAACTGCCGCAGCAACTGTTCCAGGTATTCGCGATTCAGCGCGGTGTTCTTGAACGAAACCGGAAACTGAATCAGCAGCGCGCCCAGCTTGCCTTCCGAAGCCAGCGAGTCCAGTCCCTCCCGCGCCAGCTTCTCGTCCTCATCGTTCGGACGAATGCTGGCCGCTGAAGTCGGCTCCATCACCGCCAGCGGAGAATGCGTGAATGACCGGTGCAGCTTTGCGGTAAAAAGAAAATTGGGATTAACCGTCGCGACCTTGCGGCACCACAGCCGCCCCAGTTCCGGCCGGATGTGTCCATAAAACGAAGTGTTGATCTCGATGACATCGAAGAATCGCGCCATGAATTCGACTGGATGAACCTTCTTGCGCGTGACTTCCGGCGGGTAAAAGACACCGTCCCAGTCTTTGTACGACCAGCCGGCGGTGCCAATGCGAATCATGATGCGGACACTCTTATGGGGGGTGGGCATTCCTGCCCGCCCAGCGATCGTGTAGCGCGGACACTCCTGTCCGCGCGCTGCCGCGAGCATATAGGAATCTTCAGCAGGTAGGAAGCTCAGTAGAGCAGAATTGCGACCCAGTACATCCCGGTGGGATAGGCCGCATTGCGCGCGTAGCACGAACCCACCGCGAACTGCCGAACGTCGCTCTGGCGCAGCAGATTCACGGCGGCCGGGGGCAGGATCTCCGGCCGGCTCTGAGTGTAAGTGATGATGCGGCGGTTATCGTACGCCGCATGAAGCAGCCGCGCGTTCGGCCGTCCCGCTTGCGCCAATGCACAAACCGCATCGTCGAGCTTTGCCGGAGCGTACTGGCTGAGCGCAGTCAATCCCCCCTCCGTGCGGACGTCCTTCACCGCGAGGCTGACCAGGTCTCTGGTCTGCGCAGTGGTGTGCGTGGCAACCTCATGCCCGAAATCCTGGACCACGTACAGCCGTCCATTACTTCTGATCGCGGCGAAGCCCGCTACATTAAATCTTGGATCCAGCAGGTTACGCCGATGTGGCGCGGAATGCATGAAAGACTGCTCAGCGTCGGCCGCACAAGAATCGTGAGCGATGTTCTCGCCCGCGCGATCCAGGCGCAATGCACTGACCTGCGCGATACGCTGCAAAAGGGAGGGCTCGCCGGCAAACTGATGTTCCAGTTGCGCCTTCTCGACCATCAACTGCGCGTGCGCTCGTGCTGCGGCCGTCAGGCTTTCGTCGGCGCGCAACGGCGGCACGCCCGCTTCCCGCCGGTCCTTGTTGGCCAGGTCCAGCAGTTCGCGTTCGGCGGCCAGGTCTTCATTCGAAGACGCCTGGGCCGCCGACGCTGGTTTGGGGGTGGGATGTTGGGTGAACTGTGAAGACTGAACGCGAGCTGGAGTGGCGGGATCGGCCGCGCCGGGTCCCGCACTGCCAGCTACCATCGCGAAAGAAGCAACCAGGGCCCAGAGCATAAAGTTGGCAGGCGTTCGGAACGAGGAACGGGAGAAAGTTCCGCTTTCCATCTCTGAACCTAGCCTCTAGAATTCAGGTCAGCTACTTACGATGGAGACAATGCTGCTGGTTACCGTGCTGGTGGGAACCCTTGTCCTGCTTGGGTTTTCAGCCGTCTTGCTGCGCCGCGTTTCGGCTGCCTCGCAAGTGGATGGAAAGGCGGAAGTTGCGGACGCAATCGAAAGTCTCAATACCACCCTTGGCCAGAAGATCAGTGTCAGCACTGCCGACATGGCCAGTCGGCTGGAGCAGACTAAAGGGGACCTCCGCCAGCAGGTCGCAGATCGCATCCAGCAAGGCTTTTCGGAGATGCGGACCTCGGTTGAGCAGCAACTGGCGGCGGGCCGGGAAGAGCAGACCCGGCGTTTGCTGGAGGCGCGCGGCGAGTTGACCGGTTCGCTTGTGCTTACCACGCAACAGCTGAAGACCGAGTTTCAGAGCCTCAACCAGCAGACCGCGCAGAGTCTCGACTCCATCCGCGACCGGGTCGACGCCAAGCTCATGGCCATCACCGACCAGGTCCAGCAGAAGCTCGATCAGAACATCAAGGAAGGATTCGCCCAGTTCGAAAAAGTGCAGGAGCACCTGAAAGCCGCCGAGGAACAGCTGCGGGAAGTGGGCGCGATCGGCCACTCCATCAACGATCTGAACAATCTGCTCAAGCTGCCGCACCTGCGCGGCCAGTTTGGCGAAGCCAGCCTGGAGCGCTTGCTCGCCGACTTCCTGCCCGCGCACATGTTCTCGTTGCAATCGTCACCCGGCGAAGGCGGAGGCCGCGCCGATGCTGTCATCTACTTCCCCGACCGCAAGCTTCCCATCGACGCCAAATTTCCGCGCGAGCAGGTGATTGCGCTCTTTGAAAGCAACATCGAATCCGAGATCGCCGAGGCGCGCGTCGCGCTGGTGCGCGTGATGAAGGCCGAGGCCAAGCGCATCCAGCAGTACATCCAGCCGGAGAATGGCACTACCGACATCGCGCTGATGTACCTGCCCAGCGAAACGCTCTACATGGAAGTCATCCGCAACCGCGAACTGGGCGACTGGATGAACCAGCAGCACGTCTTTCCGGTCTCGCCCAACACCCTGCTGATGACGCTGCACACCATCGCACTCGTCCACAAATGGTACGAAGTCGCAAGCCGCTTCGAAAAAAGTCGCGCCGAACTGGCGAAGGCCCAGAAGTCGTTCGACTTTTTCCAGAATCAATTCGAAAACGTCGGCAAGAATCTGAACAAAGCGCAGGAAGCCTTCGAAACTGCACAGCGGCACCTGAAGACTTACCGCGGCAAAGTGTCCGCGCTCAGCGGCCAGGAACAATTGGAGTTAGAGCATCCACAGCCAGAAGAGAAGCCTCTTCCGTTGATCGACAAAGCCAGCGCCTGATCCCTCGGCCAACGTCAAAGTGTTCCAAGTGGAACACTCGCTAAAACTTAAATGATTGATGTCAGGCGAGTTAGCGTATTCGGTGTTCGGCAAGACGATTTCTTGATATATACTACTGATATAGTTTATGATATCTATCATAAGTATATACTTACTGAAGGGAGCTGCGCCAAATGCGTGAGACGGGGATTGCCAAGTTGTTCAAGAACGGACGCAGCCAGGCGGTGCGCCTGCCTCGCGAGTTTCGCTTTGAGGGCCATCAGGTTCGCGTCCGCCGGCTAGCGGAGGGCGTGCTCCTGGAACCCCTGATCGCCGATGCTGCCGATTGGTTCGCGGAACTGGATAGGGCGCGGGAGGGGACGTTCCTCGGCAAAGGCCGGAACCAGCCGCCAACGCCGCGCCGCAAGATCTTTCAATGAAGTATCTGCTTGACACGAACGCTTGCATTGCGCTGATCAACGACGATCGGCCTTCGGTCCGGACCCGCTTGCGGAAGGCACTGGCCGAGGGCGCAATATTACTTGTCTCTTCCGTCGTAGCCTTCGAGCTTTGGTATGGGGTTGCGAAGAGCGCCCGTCCGGAAGCCAATGCGCGGCTGGTGGAGACGTTCTTCGCCGGGCCGGTCGGCCTGTTGGCCTTCGAGCCCGAAGATGCGAAAGTTGCAGGCCGGGTACGCGCGGCACTAGAAGCCGTGGGGAAGCCGATCGGGGCCTACGACCTGTTGATTGCCGGCCAGGCACTGCGCCATCAGTTGACGCTCATCACTGCCAATGGCAAGGAGTTCCGACGGGTCAAGGGACTCGAATGGGAGGATTGGGCGAGGGCGTGATCTGCCTTGCGCAAAACTCCTGGCGCCTCGCTAATCTCTTTTTTCGTCTCGAAATCAGACGTCAACCCAGTACAGTCAGGCGATCTCGCGGGCCAACTCCGGCGCTCGCCCCGTCTTCAGGTGCGACGCGCCCTGGACTTCCCAGACCCCGTCAAACTTCACGAAGTAGGGTTCAACGGAAATATCAGGAAAGTTCGCGGTCAGCAGTGCTCCGGCGCGCAGCAATTCTTCGCGATGATGCTCCGCCTCTGCGGTCGCGTCTCCCTTGAAATGAGCGAGGCCGCCGTAGGTAGCGCAGTCGGAGTGGCTCATGACCAGCACGCGTCGGGTCTGGTGCAAGCGAATCGACATGCGAACCTGTTCCAGGATGAAATCCTGCTCGAAGTCGTTGCGCGGAGAGGCGAGGGTCTTCGCGCCTCCCGCTACCACGATCATGTCGGCGCGCTCGATACCCTGTTTCTTGAGAAACTTTCGCACGGCCGTGCTGATACGGTGATCGAAACAGCACAGCACGGCGGCATCGGCGATGTAGGGGGCCGCGGGTGAGTCGAAATGGAAGATCTTCTTCATAGGAGCCCGACAAAAATCTTCGGTGCGCGTTCCCCAATTCTACCCTGACCTCGGTTAGGGGCGATCTTTGGTCCGCTTGAGCGCCAGGGGAAGAGTGCCGCCTCCTTGTGTCCAGGTACCGTCGATGACGCCGGTGTCACCGTTAATCTTGCCGTCGAATGCGCCGCCGATCTGCTTCAATTCCATTTTGAGCGATGCCCCGCTGCGCGTGACCGATGTGACCCGAATGCCCTTGGCGCCCTGGTCAAGACTGTCCATGGTTGCCGTCAGTCCCTCCTCGGTGTTGGTGATATGGAACATAACGCGCAGCTTCATCGCGCCGGTGTCGATCGTGCCCAGCCAATCCCCGTCGATGTCAGACGGTTTGGCTGGCTTGGGCGCGGGTTTGACCGGGAACGTTCCCCGCTTGAAGTCGAGCGGCAGGGGCTGGCCCTGCGACCACGTTCCACTGATCGCGGTGCCGTCGGCGTTGACCGTGCCTTCATAGGTGCCGTGGACGGCGTCCACCGCCAGAAGAAGCTTCGAATCCTTCAGCGCCACCGAACTCACGGGGATTCCGTTGGCGTCCTGGTCGATGCTGTCCAAGGTAGCCGTGTAACTTCCGTCTGCGCCTTTGGCGAAGTGCAGCGCAAGCCGCAGTTCTGCGGGCCCTGCCTTCAGCGTTCCTTGCCAGTCACCTGCAATGTTCTGCGCGTAAAGTGTTGCGCTTCCTGCCAGAAGAAGCGCCATGAGTCGGAGTGCTCTTGTCATTGGTCCCGGACCTCCTGCCCGGAAAAGTGAGTCCACATCTCGACGACCCGCTGGAACGAAGGAGTTCGCTCCCAAAGTGGGCGCCAGCGCTATACCGCCGGTTTGTGCCCAGCCGGACAGCCGCCCTCGGCTGTTCCTACGTGGGCGCTTGCGACGCAGGCGCTTTGAGCTACGCGCCGCGCTTGGCCTTCAGCTCCGTCAGCAGATGCTCGATCCGGTCTTCCTTTTCAAGCGCCGCCAGGCGATCTTCGACGTCATCGGCCAGTAACTCTGCCTTGGCCTGGCCGACGGCCTCCTCGTGTGCCACCTTCCGCTTCATGCGGTCAAACGTGGCCGACTTCGAATTCGCGCTCATGCCGGAATTCGCGTCTGTCGCCCGGCTGGCCGCACGCGCCCGCCGGTGCTGCGCGATCAGCAGATCAGCCTTCGTATTCGCCTCGGCCAGCTTCTGTTCCAGCTTGCGCAACGCCGACTTCAGGTTTTCGACCTGGGCCTTCTGGTCCTCCAGTTGCTGCAGGAAGCCGGTGCTCATGTCGCGATAGCTTTCCACGCGCAGCAGGGCAGCCCGCGCCAGGTCGTCCTGCTTCTTGTCGACTGCTAGTTCCGCCCTGCGCATCCATTCCTGCACTTTGTCGTCGTTCTCCAATTTCTTTTTCTCCAGCAGGTGCTGGTCGGCAATCGCGATCGCCACCTGCGTCTTGACCTGCAGAAGCTGGTTCTGCATGTCGAGGATCACCTGCTTGATCATCTTTTCCGGCTCCTCGGCCTGGTCGATCAGGTCGTTGAGGTTTGCCCGAACCAATGTCGAAACGCGCTCCAGTAATGCCATAAAACACCTCGTAATGAGTCGCGAGTCGCGTGAAGCGAGTCGCGAGTTATTGGGTGCCCCACTCTAACGTCGCGTCCTTTGCGACGTTAGGGTGGGAGCCCTGCTACTTCGCACTCCATGCCCCACCCACCACCGAGATCGCGATGTAGGCTGCGATTCCGACGGCGACCCAGACACCCATGTGTCCGGTGGCTGCGCCCATAGCCGCTCCCATCGCGGCTCCCAGGGCCACGGCCAGGCCCAGTGATCTTGCGTGATGAACTTCGTCTTGCACGGTATCCTCCTGAACTTCGTCGTTAGTCGATGGTCGCTCGTCGCTCGCGATTCGCGTACGCATTCCCAACGACCAACGACTAACGACCTTCTTCACTTCTTATCCTGCGGCTTTGGCGACTTGTCACCGATCTGCCGCACCTTGCCCAGCAGCTCGGTGAGCGGCATGCCCGAGAGTGTCTCGAACAGCGCCGGTACCTGCGCCGCCATCTTCGTGATGTCGCCCGTAATCTTGTTCATACCGGCAGCATCGCCGTTGCCGGTGGACACGATGGTGATCTTGTCCACGTTGGCGAGCGGAGCAGCCAGCGCCCTCACCACTTCCGGCAAACCCGTCAGGAGCTTGTCGATGACCGCAGCCTGGTTGTACTCCTGGAAGGCCTCAGCTTTGACGTTCATGGCCCTCGCTTCGGCATCGCCTTTCTTGAAGATGATCTCGGCTTCGGCTTCGCCCTGCTGCCGGATCGACGAGGCATGGCCCTCGGCTTCGGCCATCAGGCGCGCCTTCTCGGCGTTGGCCAGCGTTTCAATCCGCTGACGCTCAATCTCCGCCTGCTTCAGCACGGTCGCAATCAGTTCTTTCTCGCGGCGGTTGATTTCCGCTTCCTGCACCTTCACCTGTCCTTCTTTTTCAACCTGCTGCACCCTCACCTGCTCCGCGATCACCTGCTGCTGCATGATGTTGGTCTGAATGTCGTAGGCCTTGTCGGCCTGCGCCTGCTGCCGCTTGGTGACTTCCAGGTACTGCGCTTTCTTCACCTCGAGGTCGCGTTGCGCTTCGGCCTGTTTGGCGAGGGAGGCGGTTTCGGCCTGTACCCGGTCTTGATCGGCCTGCGCCTTGGCGACGGCTGCTTCCCGTTGCGCGAGCGCGCGCTTGATTGCCGTGTCGCGGTCGGCCTCTGCGGTCGCGACGTCGGCATCGCGCCGGATGCGCGCCACATCAGGCTTGCCCATGTTAGAGATGTATTCGTTCTTGTCGCGAACTTCCTTGATCGTGAACGAAATGACCTCCAGGCCCATCTTGTTCATGTCATCGGCGCACGTCGAACGCATGCGGTCGCCGACCATCTCCGGTTGCTTCACGATTTCTTCTACCGTGAGCTGTCCGATGATGCCGCGCAGGTGGCCTTCCATCACCAGCCGGATCAGGCCTTCGCGTTCCTGGTCCGTCTTAGTCAGGAACTGCTCGGCCGCCGTCAGGACGGATTCAGTGTCGGACTTGACCTTGATCTGTGCCACCGCCTCAACCGTTACCGCAACTCCCTGCTTGGTGTAGAGATCCTGTTGCGGAGCCACGTCAAAGGACATCAACTCGAGGGAAAGATCGCGGCAGTTCTCGATCATCGGGAAGATAACCGTGCCATGTCCCTTGACCACGCGCGGGCCTCGAAAGCCGTAGACGATCAACGCTTCATGCGGTCCTGCTTTACGGTATAAGCGGGCCAGCATGCTCATCAGGAACAAGGTCGCCAATACGACCAGCCCCGCGATGACCCAGATTTCAATTGCTATGCCGAACATATCGCCTCCTAAAGTTTTGTAGCGCCGGCGTCCTCGCCGGCTGTCCCGAGGGCGTCCCCGCCCTCGCTTATCTTTCTAACTTCGCGCTCTAACCGCGCGTCACAACGCCTGTCACCAGATCCAGATCACGCACAATCCGCTCCGGATCGCCGTGTCCCAGAAAAATCTCGCCATTCGAAGTCCGGATATGCACGACCTTGTTGCACCAGACGTAGGCGCGCGTGCTCCCGAGGCCGCGAATCCCATATCCGCGAATGAACGCCCAAGGCTCGATCGAGTAACTCACAATCGATTGCTTCGGAATCGAGCGCAGCCGGAATCCGAGCAGCCGGATTTCAACGCCCTGCGGGAGAAAACGGTATTGAAAGCCGCCCCACGCCATCGCGAATGCTCCGAGTCCGATCACTCCTACAGGTATCAGCGGCCAGAGGACCGCATGCGAAGACGCGAGCCTGATGCCCAGGATCGGCCCGATCAGCGCCAGCAGGATGATCAGGCTCCACGCTCGCCCCGCGTGCGTCTCTTCCGCCAGCACATTGCCTTGGAATGCATCGCTCATATCGAACCCCTATCGCGGGTGCCCCACTCATCGCGTTCTCTGCGATGAGTGGGATTTCCCTACTCGCCGCTCATGTCCTCCCACCGCCGCACGTATGCAATGCCCTTGTCATAGCGCGTAACCACAATCTCTACGCCCTTCTCGATTGCGCTTCCGTCTTCGCTGCGCGCACCGCACGTCCGCCGTGTGCCCATCTGCGAGTAAATGATTTCGCCCGTGCCGCCCGCGCGAATCGGCAGCGAAGTACGTCCCAGCACGCCCACCATCTCGTAGTCGGCCGCGTCCATGTTCTCCTCGCGCGAGATCAGCACGCGCGTCATGAACAGGAACACGATGGCTGCTCCCACCAGTCCAGCCGCGACGGAAATCAGCAACCCGAGCGCGAGCCAGATGCTCGAGAAGCGCGTGATGAGGAATCCCGTCCCGCCAAACCACGCCAGAAACGCCGTCAGCGTAATGAAGTTGAACGGCGACACGGGTGCGTGTCCCGGGTACGTGGTTGTACCGTTGCCAGCGCTCCCATTGCCCATCGGCGCGTGTCCAGTTCCAGCATGTCCGTCGGCATGAGGGAAGTGCGGCAGATGCATATGCCAGCGCAGCCCGCCTGCAATGAACGAAATCGCGCTCAGCAAAAATCCCACGGCGAAACAAATCAGATAAAAATCAGCCCAGGTCATGAGTTTCGCCTCCTTGCGGCCGCGCCTCCGCCTCGCCCCAGTTCCGGACGCAGCGCCTCGAACAACCGGTCGGCCAGCCCCGGCGTGTTCAGGATCTCGCCCAGCAGCAGGATGCACCGCCGCGTGTCCTGATCGCGCGCCACCTTGATCAGCACCTCGCTTACTTGCGGATCGCTCGCAAACCGCTCCGAGCCCTGCAGCAGCCACACGTCCAGCTGTCCCTCCGTCGTGCGCAGATCCGACACCAGTTCCGTGTGGTAGCCCTTCGGGTCATCCACCAGGAATCCTGGATGCACCTTGAAAAACCGTGCCAGCAGCGTGCGCGTCGATTGCGTCATGTGCCGGCGCTTTCCGCTCTCGATCTGCGACAGATACGACTGGCTGATCGTCTTGCCCGTTTCTTTCCGGATCGCCTTCATGAGTTCCTGCTGGGTCATGGGCCGCCCCAGGCCGCGCAGCGAACCATCCACTTCGCGGAGGTAGCGGATTTTTTCGCCCAGTGTCATATATCAGATCGCAATAAATATATCGCAATATGTAATATTGTCAAGGATGGAATTTGGCGCATTTTGAATGACTTGGAGCGACGGGCGCCCTCGCCCGTCAACAAGAACTCCGCCAAAACAAAAGCCTCCGCCGGAGCGGAGGCTTCAAGAAGGACGGAAGGCTCAGTTCACGATCAGCTGCACGGTCGTGTTGTGCGAGACGGTCCCGGAGGAACCCGTGATGGTGATCACGTAAGTGCCCGCAGGCGTGCCGGTGTTGGTGTTTGGGCTGCTGGAAGATCCGCAGGCTGCCTGCAGCAAGAGGATGCCTGCCACCAGTCCAAGCAGGGCTCCCGCCAGCCAGCGCCGGCGCTTACGGCCCGCCACGCCGAGCCCGAGCAGGCTCAGTCCTCCAACCGGGAGCCAGGCGGCATAGAACGGGTGTCCGCGCAGCAAGCTGCCCGTCGTCACCGGCCGCGCTTGAGTTGAGATGCTCAAGGTGGTGGTCTCGGAGCCACTGCCGCTCAGGGTGATCGGCATCACCTTATCGAACGTGCCCGCCGCGCCCGTAGGCAGTCCCGTGTCCGACACGGTGATCGATCCTGAATACGTCGGGTTCGGAGTCAGTGCGCTCGGCGCCAGCGTAATGATCGTGCTGGTAGTCTGCCCGGCGGTGATGACAGCCGGAGCCGTTGCGCCGATCGAGAAGTCGGTGATGTTGGCGGCCGGCTGGTTCACGGTTTTCGGATTTCCGTTGCCGTTCGCGGTGACGGTACCCGAGACGCCGGTGACCTGCGGGTTGACCACCGGAATGGTCGGAGTCAAATCGAGTTCGACCACTCCGAGCGCGCCAACCGACAGCGACGCGATCGTGCAGGTAATCGTATTCTGGCCCACCAGGCCTCCACACGAACCATTGCCGCTCGTGACCTTAGCCGCCTGCGAACCCACGCCGGTCGCGGGAAAAGTTGCGGTGAAGATCACATTCGTGGCCGTGTCAGGTCCTTTATTCGTGATGTCAAACGTGAACGCAACCTGGTTTCCGGCGGCCACCGGGTTGGGAGACGGGCTGGTCGTAGGAAAAGTCAAGGCCAGGTTGCTGCTGGCGCCCAGCTTGCTCACAAAGGCATCGTAGTGCGATCCGTTCAGCTGGTCCAAATTTGGCTGGAAGGGGTTAACGGTGGGGAAGTTGGTCGAGATCGTAATGCCGCTGACGTAGGTCGAGTTGGTTGGGTCGAGCGCGATTCCCAGGCCCTGATCGTCTGCACTGCCGCCCAGACAAGTCAGGTATTCACCGCCGGTATTGGGCAGCGTGGGACGACCCGATAGAGTCGTCGAGATCAACGCCACCATCGCGTCGTTGGCACCGTTGACGGCACATACCTGTCCGGGCAGGGGGTTGAACGGGAAGCCTGTATCAGCGGAATTGGTGGTGCCGGCCACATGGGCCGCTTGATTGGCGTCCACCACGATCGCTGTGCCGATGTCTGTGCCCGATCCACCCAGGTAGGTGAAATAGGTCAACGGGAACGAGGTTCCCGCTCCCGGGTTCCCAATTTTCGCGATAAACGCGTCTGTGCCGCCGCCATTGTCAGTCTGGAAGGGAGTGATCGAAGTCGGTGCAACCCACCCAGTCGCGCCTGCCGAGGTCGTCGAACCGGTGACGTAAGTGCTGCCGGCCGAATCGACCGCGATGCCATAGCCAACATCGTCACCCGCGCCGCCCAGGTAGGTGGAGAAGACCGGGGGAGAACCAGCGATATTCGGATTGATCTTGGCTGCGAACGCGTCCAATCCGCTCGGGGCGGGATTGTTGGCACAGGAATTCGTCTTGCTGGCCTGGTCCAGGCAGGTTTGCTGCGCGTTGACCAGCGGGAAGGAGTGAGCGACGGCCTGAGGACCAAGAAAATCCGTTCCTCCGGTGATGTACATGTTGCCTGAGGCGTCCACTGCGATCCCGCCACCCAGGGTCCGTCCGGTCCCGACGGCCGCGGTGTCGCCCCCGAAGTAGGTGGAGTAGAGCATGCTCAGGCTGCCGCTGCCCTTGGTGTTGATCTTGCTCGCGAAGAACTGGTTGGGTGCATAAGACACGGTCTGCAAACCATTGGCATTGGACGGAAACCCAGCCCCGTGGCTCACGTCGTTGGTCGAGGTGGTCGTTCCGGTTACGAAGGCGTCTCCGACGAAGTCGATCGCGAGCCCGGTGACCGCATCGGCTCCATTGGAGCCGGCAAGGTAGGTGGAGTAACGCAATGAGTTGGTCGCCCAATTCAGCCGTGTGACAAAGCCATGGCTCGCCCCGAGCGGAGCGGTGGATGGTATGGTTGCCTGGAACGGAGTGTTCACGCTCGCGGTGGGGAAGTCCGTGGACGTGGTTGTGCCGGCGACATAGACGTCATAGCCCTGTCCCGTGTCGGTGTTGGAACTGACCGCGACGCCCTCCGGGTAATCGATGCCTGACCCGCCGAGATAGGTTACGTAAACCAGTTGCGCACCGCCTGACAGGTTGGGGTTGAGCACCGCGATGAAGACGTTTTGCACGCCGTTGTTCTTGGCCTGGAACGGCGAGGCGCTGAGTGGAAAATCCGTCGACGTCGTCGCCCCCGCCAGATAAATATTGCCATCCTGTCCGATCGCGACGTGCACGTGCGACTCGTCGAGCGATCCACCCAGGTAGGTTGAGTAGCTCAGGATGGGATCAATCACCAGTTCACGGCTGCGATCGTAGGCACCCACCGTGAAACCGATCCTGTTCTGGGCGATCTGCCGGAAGCTGCCGGAAATCTCTCTCTGGGCATTTCCGTCTTGCTGGTAGATGCGCGGCGCGTGGAAGCGCACATCTCCCTGATCGGTCGAAAGAATCAGGTCCCCGGAATCAATGTGGGCCGAAGCACCGTCGAAGTGCAGAGCGATCTGGTTCGGGTCCGCGGCCGGCGCTACCCGGAAGTCGTATTCCAGCCGTCCCTGGTCGCCGTAGTAAACCAGATCCACTCCCGGATAGACCGCCTGATACTCGACCCGCGCGAACAGCGGAATGTCCTGACGCCACTTGGAAGGATCGTTTCCAATAAAGTAGTTGCTTGTTCCCGGCAGAGGCGCAGCACCCACCAGGCGGGCGGAGGAATTTGCTCCCTCCAACTTCATCCGAATCACAGAACCGGGAGCATGCTGAGAGCTGACAGCTGATAGCTGAGAAGAGTGCTGACTGCTGACTGCCGAATGCCGTAGTTCAAGCACCGCTTCATTGGCAGTCAGAAACAACCCGTAGCCGGTCCCGCGGGCCAGAAATTTGACCTGTGAGTCGGTTTGGCCCAGGTTGGGTTCAAAGAACAGGGGTAGCGACACAGTGGAGACGGACTTCTGTGATCCAGTCTGCGACGTTGCGGCCACCCGATGCAGTCCGGGCGCAAGGTAGAGAGCGGCTCCAGCGCCAATTACCATCATCAATAGAAGAAGAGCCACGAACCTGCGACTACTGACGGATCCAGCCACTGAGTCCTGAGACCTGACAACTGACACCTGAGACCTGAAATTCACGAACGCTCCTCCGATGTCCCAATTTCGTGGAATGAGAACAAGAACGGCACACAAACACCCCAGCGGCTCGACGCCCTAAGCAAGCGGATGCGTACCTGTCACCAGAACTGGGATTAAAGCAAACAAATACTTTTACATCTGGGAGATACCCTGTCAAGCCAAGCAGGGGTTAGCGCCGCTTTAGTGAGAAGCGGGGAGAGGGGGAAATGGTTGTAAAGAAAAAGGTCTCAGGTCCCAGGTCTCAGGAAAACCCTGGGAGTTAAAGTTTTGCCTGAGACCTGACACCTGCGACCTGCGACCTGAGACCTGAGACCTGCGACCTGAGACCTACTTCTTCAATTCCTCAATTTCCCGCTTCAGCCGCGAGTACCGCGCCACGATGGTCGATAGGTACACAATGTGAATGATCCAAGCCGCCGCGTAGGCTGCAAACAGATATCCGCTTCCACTCATCGTGCGCTCCTGGGGACATCCTTCAAGGATTCAAAGGCGTGCGCTTCATTGACCTCGCGCTGCAACTTTTCCAACCGGTAGCGCGACCAGCTGACCAGGTAGGCGAAGCACAAGAAGGCGAAGAAGTTGAGCAGCCAAACGTGCAGCATGCGCGGATCAATCTGCCCTCCTCCGCCCAGTACGGGTTGCGGATGCTGCGTGCGGAAGAACCAGATGGAGAAGTACACCAGGGGCATATCCAGCGCTCCAAAAATGGCCAGCGCCGCCGCCAGCGAGGCCGTCTGCCCGCTGGAGGAGAACCTGCGCAGCATCAGGTAGCTCACGTAGATCAGCCACAGGATCAGAGTCGATGTCAGCCGGGTGTCCCACGTCCACCAGATGCCCCATACCGGCCGCGCCCAGATGGGCCCCGTAACCAGGACAATAGTGCAGAAAACAACTCCCACTTCCGCCGAGACCAAAGCAAGCACGTCGGTATCCGCGGGCGAGAAGAGTTTGCGGATCAAGAAATAAATGCCCACGATCAGCAGCCCCGTGGTTCCCACGGCCGACGCTCTCATTCCTTCCGGCAGCTTGACGAAAAACGGGATGACAAACAGCACCAGCCCAACCACGACCGCGCCCACCGAAGCAATCCGATCGGTCTTGGGATCCGAGCGAGTCAGATACTGAATCGATGCGATGAAGTTGATGAAGAACATCAGCATCGCAGTCCAGGCCGAGGGCACGTGGTAGTAGATGATGCGATAGACCTCGCCCTGCATGGCGTCGGTGGGTGCCACCACCAGCGCCTGGTATAACGCGTAGCTCAGCAGGATCGCTGTCAGGATGCCGAGGATGGGGAAGGCTCGTCTCATAAAAGCAGCTCTTAGCTGTCAGCTCTTGGCTCTCAGCTCCGAAGGGTTTACGCCAGGAGCTAAGAGCCAACAGCTAAGAGCTTCATTCCGCATTCAACACCGTTTCAAAGAGAAGCAAACAACTGGTAGTAAACATCAGATCGTAGGTGCCAAGCAACACAATGTAGAAGCGGGCGCCCGTTTCTCCGGTCAGGATCGCGGTCGTGGCCTGCACCATGGCCAGGATCGCGGGAATCGAGATCGGAAACAGCAGGAGAGGCAACATGATTTCGCGGCTGCGCGTCCGGATCGACATCGCGGCAAAGAATGTCCCATTCACGACCAGCGCCCACGTCCCCAGCACCGCAACTACCAGCAATTGCCATGCCGGACCCAGCGCCCGCAGCCTATAGAACGCGATAAACAGCGGAGTCATGAGTGCTTCCAGCACGGTGACAAAGACGAAATTGCCGAGCGCCTTCGCCAGAAAGAGTGAATTGGGAGGCGCGGGCGACACGCGATATGCGTCGAGCACCTGGTTGCGAAGCTCGCGCGCCCAGGTCTGATTCAGCGCCACCACCGCGGCGAACAGGAAAGCCACCCAGATCAGCCCGCCCGCAATGTGGCGCGACTCCTCCGCCACCGGGTCGAATGAAAAACTGAAGACGACCACGACCAGGAGCGAAAAAAACAGCATGGAGTTGATGGCGTCTTTCGAGCGCCATTCCAGACGAAGATCTTTCAGAAGCGTGGCGCGGGTGATGCCCGAGGGCCGGCTCATGCCACGGGCTCCGGCGGCTTGAAGCTGCGCGTGCGGCCGACGATCTTGCCCGCCTCCATCCAGATAAACTCGTCGGCCGTACCTTCGAGCAGCGCGGCCTGGTGGGTGACCACGAAGATCGTCTTGCCCTGATCGCGCGTGCGTCCGAGCAGACGCACCATGTCGCCGGCCGAGTGAATGTCGACATTCGAGAAGGGCTCGTCGAGCAACAGAATCTTCGGATCGTGCAGCAGGGCGCGCGCCAGGGACATCCGTTGCCGCATGCCCTGGGAATATTGGCCAACCGGACGGCGCAACTCCGGATCCAGGCCCACCGAGCGAATCACTTCTGCGCACCGCGAACCACCGGCGATTCCATACAACTGCGCGAAGTACGCGAGATTCTCCATCCCGCTCATCTCGTCATAGAGCAGCGACGGATGCGCCATGTAGCCGACCTGCTGGCAGACGTCG
>Ga0075030_100001782_pt1 | contig 19444 bp, 14 predicted proteins | sample LitLauG_LLR_2012_FD_71393 | JGI IMG/M metagenome (GOLD analysis project Ga0075030, IMG submission 71393) | Freshwater sediment microbial communities from Pennsylvania, USA - Little Laurel Run_MetaG_LLR_2012 | ecosystem: Environmental > Aquatic > Freshwater > Creek > Sediment | place: USA...
CCGTGTTCCAAGACCCCGTGTTCCAAGACCCCGTGTTCCAAGACCCCGTGTTCCAAGACCCCGTGTTCCAAGACCCCGTGTTCCAAGACCCCGTGTTCCAAGACCCCGTGTTCCAAGACCGGGGCGCGGAAATCCTTTGCCTCCCACCCGGTCGACGGCACTATGGTTCGTGCTCCTGTATAATGGATGATCATGCGAATCGCCTGCCCAAGCTGTGCCGCCGAATATGAGGTGCCCACCGCCCGTTTAACACCGCGCAAGATGGTTCGCTGCACCCGATGCGGCAGCGAGTGGATGGCGGTTCAGGATGCCGAGGAACCGACGCAGGAACCTGAACCCGCTCCGCCAGCCGATCACCCGCTGGCCGAACGACCCGTGCTACCCGCCGTTACCGTTCCCGGCCTTACAGAACCCGGTCTTACAGCAATGGACCGTCTGGCGGCATTTCCCCCACCCGGTCGATCGCCCGCCGGCCTGATCGGCGCATGGGTATTGACCGTCCTTGTGCTGGTGGGCGCGACGGCTGCCGCCATCATCTGGCGTCAGGACGTGATGCGCGCCTGGCCGCCAAGCGGCCGGATTCTGACAACGATCGACCAGATCATGTCCGCACCAGCCCAAACCGCGAGCAACAGCCCGAAATAAGGCCCCCAGCCATGCGCCATCAACACGAAGATTAGGTAAATTAGCCGGATTCCCGGCCAAAACCACCCTCGACCTGGCCGCAACTGCCAGCACGCAATGCAAATGGTTGAAGCCGACAGCGTAAACATGCTTTCGTAGGAGGTGGCATGATCGCGAAAAGGTAGAGACGCGTGGAGTTTGAAACGGACTTGTCGACCCCCATTGACGACGAAACGGATCACTCTGTTTCAGGACCCGACGACGCCGGTGTCGCGGCTTTGCAGACCGCGATTCTGGAAAAACTCACCTACCATGTCGGCAAGCGACGGACCATCGCGACCGACCGAGATTGGCTGTTGGCGACGGCCTTCGCACTGCGCGACCAAATCGTCGATCGCTGGCTGGCCGGCATCGACGCGGCCTACCAGCAGGGGGCGAAGCGGGTTTATTACCTGTCGCTCGAATTCCTGATCGGCCGGTTGCTGTTCGACAACCTCAACAACCTGAACAAGCTGGACACGATCCGAGCGGCGCTGGCCGGGCTGGATGTCGATCTGGACAAGCTGCGCGCGATGGAACCCGACGCCGCGCTGGGCAATGGCGGCCTGGGCCGGCTCGCCGCCTGCTTCATGGAGAGCATGGCCACCCTCGACGTGCCGGCGCACGGCTACGGTATCCGCTACGAACATGGGCTGTTCCGCCAGGTGATGAAGAACGGCTGGCAGCAGGAATACCCCGAGGACTGGCTGGCACTCGGCAACCCGTGGGAGTTCTACCGGCCCGAGGTCAACTACGAGATCGGCTTCGGCGGCGCGATCGAGGCGGTGCCGATTTCCGAAGCGGCGGTCCGCCATGTCTGGCACCCGGCCGAAACGATCGAGGCGGTCGCCTACGACACGCCCTCGGTCGGCTGGCGCGGCCGGCGCGTCAACACCCTGCGACTGTGGTCCGCCCGGTCCCCCGACCCGCTGCGGCTGGACACGTTCAATCACGGCGACCATGCGGGTGCGCTCGCTGAGCAGGTCAAGGCCGAGTCGATCTCCAAGGTGCTGTATCCGTCCGATGCCTCGCCGGCCGGACAGGAGTTGCGGCTGCGCCAGGAGTATTTTTTCGTGTCGGCATCGCTGCAGGACCTGGTGCGACGGCACATCAAGGCGTTCGGCCATATCGGCAATTTGCCCGATAAGACCGCGATCCAGTTGAACGACACGCATCCGGCGATCGGCGTGGCCGAACTGATGCGCATCCTGCTCGATCTGCACCACATCCCGTGGGAGGACGCCTGGCGGATGACCCGGGCAACCTTCAGCTACACCAACCACACCCTGCTGCCCGAGGCGCTGGAGGTCTGGCCGGTACCGCTGATGGAACGGCTGCTGCCACGCCATATGCAGATCATCTACCTGATCAACGCCCTGCATCTGGGGCAGGTGCGCAAGGAATATCCCGATGACGACGCGCTGCTGTCCAGCGTGTCGATGATCGACGAGTATCAGGGCCGCCGGGTGCGTATGAGCCACCTCGCGTTCCTCGGATCGCACCGGGTCAACGGCGTCTCGGCGCTGCATACCGGCCTGATGCGGGAAACCGTGTTCCGCGACCTGCACACCCTGTTCCCCGACCGGATCGTCAACGTCACCAACGGCATCGCGTTCCGCCGCTGGCTGCACGAGGCGAATCCCGGGCTGACCCGGCTGTTGGTCGATGCGGTGGGACCACGGGTCCTCGACAACGAGGACGCCTTGACGAAACTGCGTCCACTGGCGAACGATCGCGGCTTCCAGCAGCGCTTCGCCGCCACCCGCTTTGTTAACAAGCTGGCACTCGCCGACCTGATCCGGCGGGAGCTGGAGGTCCGTGTCGATCCCACGGCGCTGTTCGACGTCCACATCAAACGCATCCATGAGTACAAGCGCCAGCTTCTGAACATCCTGGAAGCGATCGCGCTGTATAATGCCATCCGCGCCAGGCCGACGGATGATTGGGCGCCACGGGTCAGGATCTTCGCCGGCAAGGCCGCCGCGAGCTATCACCAGGCCAAATTGATCATCAAGCTGATCCACGATGTGGCCAGGGTGATCAACAGCGACCCCACCGTGCGCAATATCCTGAAGATCGTGTTCCTGCCGAACTACTCGGTCAGCCTGGCCGAGGTGATCATTCCGGCATCCGACGTGTCGGAGCAAATCTCGACCGCCGGCATGGAGGCGTCCGGCACCGGCAACATGAAATTCGCGCTGAACGGCGCCCTGACCATCGGCACGCTCGATGGCGCGAATATCGAAATCCTGGACCGTGTCGGACCCGACAACATGTTCATCTTCGGCCTGACGGCCGAACAGGTGGAAGCACGGCGTCGGGCCGGCATCGATGCCACCGATCTCATCGCCGCGTCACCGATCCTGTCCGAGGTGCTCGACAGCGTGGAGGCCGGCGTGTTCTCGCCGGACGAACCGGACCGCTACCGTGGCCTGGTGAACGGCCTGCGGTATCACGACCATTTCCTGGTGTGCGCCGACTTCGACGACTATTACGCGACGCAACGCCGGATCGGCGACCTTTGGCGCCGGCAAGACGATTGGTGGCAGGCGTCGATCCTCAATACCGCGAATGTGGGGTGGTTTTCATCGGATCGCTCGATCCGGGAATACGCCGATCAGGTTTGGAATGTGCCGACGTATGTCGCGCCGTGACGTGGGATAACCGAGATCGAAGTCCCGGATTGCTCGAGCAACGCCAGCGGAGGCTTCGCCACCACGTCCGCTGCGATCCGGTTAGCGGAAGAAAAGGTATTTCACCAGCGCGGCCGCGAGCAAAATCACGACGACCGCTGTTAACAGGCCGAAGAACCCCATGCCCCACATCATCGTCCCACCCTGCATCATTCCGTAGGTCGTCATCGGTTTGACTCCTTGCGCTATCGATCAGTCCAAGCGTGTTCGCATGTCCGGTACGCCTCGTTTCATTCAGCGGGCGCAGGCTTCCGCCCAGCAACCAAAACGGCGCCCTGTCGCGGCAATCGCCAGCCTTTGACGATCGCATAGATCGCGGGGATAACGAGCAGGGTCAAAGCCGTCGAAGACACCATCCCTCCCACCATGGGGACAGCGATGCGCCGCATGACTTCGGACCCGGTGCCGGCGCTCCACAGGATCGGCAACAGCCCCGCCATGATTGCCACGACGGTCATCAACTTGGGCCGTACCCGCTCGACGGCGCCTGTCATGATCGCCTGGTGCAGGTCCGCGCGGCTCAGTTCCGCGCCCTGGGCGTGTCGCCGCGTCCGAACCTCGGTCAGCGCGTGGTCGAGATAGATGAGCATCACCACACCGGTTTCGGCCGCCACCCCGGCCAGGGCGATGAACCCGACGGCAACCGCGACGCTCATGTTGTAGCCCAGCCACCACATCAGCCAAGCGCCGCCGACCAGCGCGAACGGCACGGACAGCATCACGATCAGGGTTTCCGTGATCCGTCCGAAGTTGAGAAACAGCAACACCAGGATCACGACCAGCGTGGCTGGGACGACCACCTTCAGTTTCGCCTGGGCACGTTGCAAATACTCGAACTGACCGCTCCATTCGATGTGGTAGCCGGGCGGCATCTTCACCAACGCTGCCACCTTTTTGGATGCCTCGGCGACGTATCCGCCGAGGTCGCGACCCTGAAGATCGATGTAGATGTAGGCTACCGGCTGGGCGTCTTCGGTGCGGATACTGGGCGGACCCAGGGTGATGTGCACGCTCGCGACCTGTCCCAGCGGCACCATTGCACCGCCCATGGTGGGCACAAGCACCTGGCTCGCGATTACTTGCGGGTCGTCCCGCAAAGCCCGCGGATAGCGCACGTTAACGCCATAACGCTCGCGCCCCTCGACCGTGGTCGTCACCGTCTCTCCGCCGAGCGCGACCGCCACGACTTTCTGCACGTCATCCACCGACAATCCGTAACGGGCGGCGGCCTGGCGGTCAGGCTCGATCTCGACGTAGTGTCCACCTTCGAGGCGCTCCGCAAAAGCACTGGTCGTGCCGGGCACGTCATGCACGACCCGCTCGACCTCCTGTCCCAACCGTTCCAGCACGTTCAGGTCAGGGCCAAATATCTTGACCCCAACCGGGGTTCGGATGCCGGTGGAAAGCATGTCGATGCGGGCCTTGATCGGCATCGTCCAGGCGTTGCTAACTCCGGGGAGCTGGAGAGCAGCGTTCATCTCCGCGATAAGCTGATCGAGGCTTTTGCCAGCAGGCCATTCGCCGGGCGGTTTCAGGTTCACCACCGTCTCTGTCATTTCCACGGGTGCCGGATCGGTAGCGGTCATCGCGCGACCCGCTTTGCCGAAGACGGAGACGACCTCCGGGAACGATTTGATAATGCGGTCCTGGGTTTGCAGTAATTCGGCCGCCTTTGTCACCGAGAGGCCCGGCAAAGTCACTGGCATGAACAGCAACGTGCCCTCGTTCAGGCTCGGCATGAACTCGCTGCCAAGTTGAGACATCGGCCATGCGGTTATTGCCAACACGAAAATCGAGGCCGCCACCGTGATGGTCGGGATACGGAGCACGAGGCGGATCACCGGGCGGTAGAGCCAAATCAGCGCCCGGTTGATTGGGTTTTTGCCCTCCGGGACAATACGCCCCCGCACGAATAGCAGCATTAGCACCGGAACCAGCGTGACCGAAAGGATCGCGCCGCCTGCCATTGCAAACGTCTTGGTGTAGGCCAGTGGTTTGAAGAGCCTACCTTCCTGGTCCTCAAGCGTGAACACGGGCAGGAACGAGGCGACGATCACCAGCAGGCTGAAGAACAGCGAGGGGCCGACCTCCTTAGCGGCTGCGATCAACGCCGGGCCACGCGGCTCTCCGGGTTTTAGCCGCTCGACATGCTTGTGGGCATTTTCGATCATCACGATCGCCGCATCCACCATTGCGCCCAGCGCGATCGCGATGCCGCCGAGGCTCATGATGTTCGAGCCGATCCCCAGCGCGTGCATCCCGGCGAATGCCAGCAAGACACCGATCGGCAAGGTCACGATTGCCACCAGGGCGCTGCGGATGTGCAGCAGGAAGACGACGCAGACCGCGGCGACGATGAGGCTTTCCTCGACCAGCGTATGGCGGAGCGTTTCTATCGCGGCGTCGATAAGCTGCGACCTGTCATAGACAGGCTCGATCGAAACGCCCTCGGGCAACCCCGGCCGCAGTTCGCCCAGCTTACTCTTGATATTGTCAATCGTGGTCAGGGCGTCCATGCCGTCGCGCTTTAATGCGATGCCGCCGACCACCTCGCCGGTGCCGTTCATTTCCGCGATGCCCCGCCGTTCGTCCGGGCCGAGCTCGATGCGGGCGACATCCTTGAGTAGTACAGGCGTGCCGGAGCCGCCTGTATCGGCTTTCAGCACAACATTGCCGAGGTCCTGCATGTTGCGCAGGTAGCCTCGGCCGCGAATCATGTATTCGGTCTCGCTCATCTCGATGGTCCGCCCGCCGACATCGCGGTTGCTGGCGCGAATAGCATCCGAGACGCGATCCAGCGGAATGCCAAAGGCTTGCAGCTTCCTGGGATCCACGACCACTTGGTATTGCTTTTCGAAGCCACCGACGCTGGCGACTTCAGCCACGCCCTTCGCGGTGACAAGGTTGTACCGGACAACCCAGTCCTGGATGCTCCGCAACTCGGCCAGAGTGCGTTGAGCACCGAGCACGACATACTCGAAGACCCAGCCGACGCCGCTCGCGTCCGGGCCCAGCGCGGGCGTGACGCCTTGAGGCAGTCGTTTCGCTGCGAAGTTCAGGTATTCCAGCACGCGGGAGCGCGCCCAGTAGAGGTCGGTCCCGTCGTCGAACACCACGTAAACGAAGGATACCCCAAAGTTCGAGAAGCCCCGCACCACCTTGGCATGCGGCACCGCCAGCAGCGCGGTGGTCAGCGGGTAGGTGACCTGGTCCTCGACCACCTGTGGAGCCTGCCCGGGATACTCGGTGTAGACGATGACCTGGGTGTCCGAGAGATCCGGGAGTGCATCGAGCGGCGTATTGGCGACCGACCAGACACCGACGCCGACCATTAGGATGGTGGCGAGCAGCACCAGGACCTTGTTGCGGGCCGAAAGCTCGATGAGGCGGCCGATCATGGCTTGATCCCCTGCTGGTCCGCCGCGGCCTTGGCACCGTCCGCGAACCCTTGCAGGGCCGCACGGAGGTTGCTCTCCGCGTCGATCAGGAAGTTGGCGCCGACCACGACCCGTTCGGCGGGACTGATGCCGTCCACGACCTGAACCCAGTCATCGCCACGGGTCCCAAGATGCACCTGCCGTGGTTCAAAACGGCCGTCGCCGCGCGCGATCAGCACGACCTGTCGCGTGCCGCTGTCAAGCACCGCGGAGTTGGGGACCGAAAGCACCGATCCGGCCCCGGGTGCCCCGTCGAACTCGACGTTGGCAAACATCGCCGCGCGGAGAGCCCCATCGGGGTTGGGAATCACGATGCGCACCCGTGCGCTACGGGTCTCCGCCGAAAGGCTCGGGTAAATGAATTCGACAACGCCCTCGAAGATTTGCCCAGGAAAGGCTACGAAGCTTGCGTGCGCGCGCTGCCCCGGCGCGATCGAACCGATGTCCTGCTCCTGCACCTGCGCGATCAGCCAGAGGGAGGACAGGTCGGCTGTCCGGTAGAGCACTTCACCTGCGTTGACCCGCATTCCTTGCTGGACGGGCTTGTCGATGACGACACCGTTCGCGGGCGCCTCAATGGCGATGCGCCGGGACGCCCGTCCCGTTCGACGCAGGCGGTCAATCTCCCCTTGCGGAGTGTCGAGAGCCCTCAGGCGCTGGACAGACGCCGCACCCAAAACGGCTCCCATTCGGGCGGCGACGAGATACTCCTCCTCAGAAGCCACAAGGTCGGGTGAATAAATTTCGGCCAGTGTCTGACCGCGCCGGACCGGGTCCCCGGTAGCGGCCACGGCCAGATGCTCGATCCAGCCAGAAACCTTCGTCGTGACGGTAGCCAAGTGGCGCTCGTCGAACTGAAGGATTCCGGTTGCGTGAACCATGCGCGCGGCCGCTGGCCGCATCTCGGCCGCTGTTGTGCGCACACCCAGCGTCTGCAAGCGCCCGGGACTGACCCGAATGGTGCCGGGCGGATCGCCATCCTTGCCCTCATCGGCATAGACCGGGACGTAGTCCATGCCCATCGAATCCTTTTTGGGCCTAGGCGACGTGTCCGGCAGCCCCATCGGGTTCCGGTAGTAGAGGATGCGGTGATCGCCGCCTCCCGGGGTTTTGCTTTCGGGCGTTGGCTCGGTCGTAACTCGAGAAGCGGGCGCGTCTTCGAAGATCGGCCTGTAATCGTTGCCGCTCGCGTTCTTCTTTGGACCGGGCGAGTAGAACGGCTGACCATCCGGGTCTTGGTAATAGAGCGGCTGCCGGGCGGGATCATCGGCCCGGGCGATGCCGAGCATGACAATGCCGACCGTGGCGCAGGCCAAGAGCTTTCGCATCACAGGTCGCCCCCAATCAGCCGCTCGATCGCGGCGACCTCGACCTGTGCGTCGAACCGAGTCTGTAGCAGGCGAAGCTCGACTTCATGCATCTGGTGGTCGGCGATGATGGCGGTCGTCAGTTCCCCTTTGCCCTGCCTGTAGCCTGCCAGGACCGTCTGGAAAGCAGCACGCGCCTGGGGCACCGCCTCACGCCTAAGGAGCGCCTCCGTGACGGTCGCGGCGCGAAGCCTCGCCACCGCTTCGCCCAGAGCACCCTCGATCTCCAGACGTGTCGCTTCGTACCGCTGCTGCGTCGCGCCGAGTTGAGCCACCGCCTCCCGCTGCCCGGCCGCCTCACGACCCCATGGCAGCGGGATTGTGAGACCGACGGTGGCCGCGAAGCCGACCGGCTGGTTGTTGGTTTGGATAAGCGGACCAGCGCCAATCGTCACGTCGGGATACCAAGCCTTGTCCGCCAGGGTGCTTCGCGTTCGGGCCGCGGCGATGGCCGCATTGTCAGACGACAATGTCGGATTACCGCGCCGGGCGCGTTCGATCAGAACCGCCGGGACAAGCTCCCCCGACGGCAGGGGTCGCGCCCGCACCGGCTCGGATAGCGGCGCATCGGCTGGCCGTCCGACCAGCGTGTTCAGGCGTGCGCGGATCGCACGCCTCGCACCCTCCAGTCTAACCGCCTCGGTCTTGGCGGTTGTCTCCTCGCCGAGGGCCTGGATCACGGCGATCTGGTCGCCGCCGCCTTGGCCATAGCGTGCGGACGCAGCCGCGCGCATACGGTGCCCCAACTCCCCGACCTCGCGATTCACCGCGATGTTCCGGGTCAGCAGATTAGTATTGCGCGTAAGCGACCTTGATCCGCTCGTCGAGGTCGTCCCGGACGGCCTGCTGCCGCCCGCGGCTGGCATCGACGTCGGCCAGGGCGGCCTCCCTGCGGAGACCGCGCTTGCCCCAGAGCGGGAAGGATTGCGACAGCATGACCGTGTGCGCGCTGAAGACGCCCGGGTCCCTGTAATATTGGTAGCTGTCGCTGACAGTCGGGTCGTCGAGCCTGTCGGAACCTCCGGCCTTTGCCTCGGCCGCCTCGGTGTCCAGGGCGGCCGCCTTGAGCGTCGGACTCAGGCGCCTTCCAGCGGCCAAGAGGCTTTCGGCCGTCGCGCCCAGCGAAGGGTCCGCGGGTTGGGCCACGGCGGGCGGGTGGACAAGGAGGCTGGCCGCCAGCAAGACGCCGGCGCCGCGCCCCTTCGACTGGGCGCGCACGTCACTTCACCAGGTCGACGTTGATGATTCCTCGGATGGTATCCGGTTCTCCTTGCACCTTGGCGGCCAGGTGCAGCGCCCAGGTGCCCGCCATGCCGGGCTCCACCTCGAAACCGTAGATGCCCCCCTTCGCTGGCAGGGGCTTCACCGGCGCGGTCATGGTATCCATTCCGGTCGGACCCATGTCCGCCTTGCTCTCGAAGATCACGGCGTCCGGGACGGGTTTGCCATCCGCCACACGCAAGAGGCGAACCTGGACGATGTCCTTCTTGCCCGAGGGTTGCGGCTTGCCCGCGAGTTCGAAGCGGTAGTCCGTGTCTTTGGCTTTGGACTGGACGGCGGTGAATGCAAGGCCGCAGGCGAGCGCCGCGGCGCCTGCGAGAATACGAGTGCTAATCATAGATGTGACCCTTCGTGGCCCCCCGACGCATCGAGACGCGTGGTGAGCGATGGAACAACCAATGGCCGACTGAACGCACGTCTGGCGTGCGCCGAATGGACTCAGGCTGTTCGGGGTGGAAGGGGTTCCGGCGCATGGATCAGCCCGGCCATTGCGGACCAAGCGGACCAGTAAGCAACCGTGCTCAAGGGCACCGTTACATCGGTGCTTGCCAGCCGTGCCGGTAGGGCGACGTCGACAACGCAGCCCATCTGCTTGACGCAGTCGGGCGTCAAGCCCTTGCACGGAGCCATCGGCTGGCCGTGCCCGGCGCCGGCCATCGACATCATCATGTCGCATGGCACATCAGCCATGGTCGTTGGTGCGACGTACTGGGACGACTGCGCAAGCTGCACAGTCGTCCCGCCGACAATGGCAAACGCGATCAGCGCAAGCACCAAGCGATGTGCGAACCTCAGCATCGCCATAATCCAGCACTTTAACCGCCCGCCATCAAGTCCGGCGATTACAAGGCAGCCTAGAGGGTTTTCTGGCGTGTTCCTGAATGCATGCGTATTGTCGAGCTACAACAAGAACCGCCACACAGGAGACGGCTCGATGGCTCAGCGACCCGGCTTGCACGCCCCAATCGTTCGTGACGCGATGGCGTATGTCCTGGCGGGCGGCCGAGGCTCACGCCTGCTCGAATTGACGGATGTACGGGCCAAGCCGGCGGTCTATTTTGGCGGCAAAAGCCGCATCATCGACTTCGCGCTGTCCAATGCGCTGAATTCCGGCATCCGGCGCATCGGCGTCGCCACCCAATACAAGGCCCACAGCCTGATCCGTCACCTGCAACGCGGCTGGAACTTCTTCCGCCCCGAACGCAACGAAGGCTTCGACATCCTCCCCGCCTCGCAACGTTCGGGGGACAGTTGGTACGCCGGCACCGCCGACGCGCTGTACCAGAACATCGACATCATCGAGGGATACGAGCCCGAATATATCGTCATCCTGGCCGGCGACCACATCTACAAAATGGACTACGCGTTGATGCTGTTGCAGCACGCCGAACAGGGCGCGGACGTCACCGTCGGCTGCATCGAGGTGCCCCGCAAGGAAGCGACCGGTTTCGGTGTCATGCATGTCGATGCCACCGACCGCATCATCGCGTTCATCGAAAAACCGGCCGACCCGCCCGCCATGCCGGACAAACCCGAGATGGCCCTGGCCAGCATGGGCATTTACGTCTTCAAGACCAAATTCCTCATCGAGCAACTGCACCGTGACGCCGCCGACCCGGGATCGAGCCGCGACTTCGGCAAGGACCTTATCCCGTATCTGGTCGAACACGGCAAAGCCGTCGCCCACCGTTTCACCACCTCGTGCGTCACCTCGGGCGACGAACGGGAAGCTTATTGGCGCGACGTCGGCACGCTGGACGCTTACTGGGAAGCCAATATCGACCTGACCGCGATCGTCCCGGCGCTCGACCTGTACGACCGCGACTGGCCGATCTGGACCTATGCCGAAATCGCGCCACCGGCTAAATTCGTGCATGAGGAAATCGGCCGGCGCGGCGAGGCGATCTCCTCGCTGGTCTCGGGCGGCTGTATCGTGTCAGGATCGTTCCTGCGTCAGTCGCTGTTGTTCACCGGTGTGCGGCTGCACTCATACTCACGCGTGGAGCATGCGGTGATTCTGCCGGACGCCCATGTCGGCCGCCATGCGCGACTGCGCAACGTAATCGTGGAGAAAGGCGTGAAGATACCAGCCGGCCTGGTGGTGGGAGAGGACGCGGACGACGACGCCCGCCGCTTTCGGCGCACCGACCGGGGCATCTGCCTGATCACGCAGCCCATGATCGATCGCCTGGAACTCTGACTTGACCAACGTTCTCGCCGTTGCCTCGGAAATCTACCCGCTGGTCAAGACCGGAGGCCTGGCCGATGTCACCGGCGCGTTACCGTCGGCACTCGGCGCCGCCGGCGCCCGGACGACGACGATGGTGCCAGGGTATCCCGCTGTGCTGGAAGCCCTGACCGACGCCGTCCCGGTGCACCATTTCGCCGATCTGTTTGGTGGGCCCGCAACCGTGCTGCGCGGTTCCGCCGGGTCGCTCGATCTGCTGATCGTGGATGCGCCGCATTTGTATGCGCGTACTGGCAATCCGTATCTCGGCGCAGATGGCGCGGAGTGGGCCGACAACGGCCTGCGGTTCGCCGCCCTGGGTGCGGCCGCCGCGGCGTTGGGGACCGGCATCGTGCCCGGGCTGGTGTTCGACGTCGTCCATGCCCATGACTGGCAGGCGGCAATGGCCGCGGTCTATCTCAATTTCCATTCCGGCCCCCGGCCCGGCACTGTCCTGACCGTTCATAACCTGGCGTTCCAGGGCCGCTATCATGCCAGCCTGTTCCCTCGGCTGGGCCTGCCGGCATCGGCCTTTTCGTTGAACGGCCTGGAATACCATGGCGAGGTCAGCTTCCTGAAGGGCGGCCTGTCCTATGCCGACCGGATCACCACCGTCTCGCCGACCTACGCCCGGGAGATCACCGGTATTGACGATGGCATGGGCCTGGACGGCCTGCTGCGGCATCGGTCCAGCGTGCTGTCGGGCATCCTCAACGGCATCGACGACACGGTCTGGAATCCGGCGACCGACGGGTTGATTCCCGCCAAATATGGCCGTGGCCGGCTGAGCAAGCGGTCCGTCAACAAGGCCGTCCTGCAACAGCGCATGGGCCTGGACTCGACTCCGGACGCGCTCTTGGTCGGTGTGGTCAGCCGGCTGACCTCCCAAAAAGGTCTGGACATGGTGCTGGACCAACTTGATTTCATGGCGGCGTCCGGCATGCAACTCGCCCTGGTCGGGGCGGGCGATCCGGAGCTTGAGCAGGCGTTCGAGGCCGCCGCCGAGTGGCATCTGGGCCAGGTCGGCTGTGTCGTCGGCTATGATGAATCGCTGGCCCACCTGCTTCAGGCCGGCAGCGACGCCCTGCTGGTGCCGTCCCGGTTCGAACCCTGCGGACTGACCCAACTGTGCGCCCTGCGTTATGGCGCGGTCCCGGTGGTGTCGCGGGTCGGCGGCCTGGCGGATTCGGTGATCGATGCCAACGAGGCCGCACTGACCGCCGGGGTCGCCACCGGACTGCAATTCTGGCCCGCGACGCCGGAGGCGCTGCGATCGGCGCTGCAGCGCCTGCTGACGCTGTGGGACAACCGCCCGGTGTGGGAGCGCATTCAGCGCAACGGCATGGCGGCGGATGTCTCTTGGCGTGGCGCGGCAAGCCGCTACGCCGAACTGTATCAATCGCTGCTGGCGGAACGGTCTTGAAGCTGGCTGGTGCCGGATCGCCAGACACGATCGGCGTCACCCTGGTTGGGGGCGGCATCGACGTCGCGGTGCATGCACCGGATGCGGATGCCATCGCGATCTGCCTGTTCGACGCGCACGACCAGGAAACCCACCGGTTCCGCCTACCCGCCCGCACCGGCGCGGTCCATCACGGCCATATCGGCGGCGTCGCCCCCGATACCCGATACGGGCTGCGCGCCTATGGACCATGGGACCCGGCCAACGGGCATCGGTTCAATCCGGCCAAGCTGCTGCTGGACCCTTGGGCGACCGCCATAGACCGACCGTTTCGCCTGCATCCCCTGTTGTTCGATTGCGATTCGCCGCGCTCCGAGGATACCGCCTCGCTGATGCCCAAGGCGATCGTCGGCAGCCCGTCCACCGCCGCCTTTCAGCACCGCCCCGTATTCGATTGGGACCGTCAGGTTATCCTGGAACTCCACGTCCGTGGTTTCACGATGACCCATCCGGACATCCCACCCGCCATCCGGGGCACCTTCGCGGCCCTTGGGCACCCCGCCAGCATCCGTCACCTCACCCGTCTCGGTATCACCGCCGTCGAGCTCATGCCGAGCGCGGCATGGGTCGATGAGCGGCATCTGCCGGCGCTCAATCTGTCCAATTATTGGGGTTATAACCCAATTGCGTTCCTGGCTCCCGACCCCAGGCTGGCGCCCGGCGGCTGGCCCGAGGTGCGCGCCGCCGTCGATGCGCTGCACGCCGCCGGCATCAGCGTTATCCTTGACGTCGTGCTGAACCACTCGGGCGAGAGCGACGAACTGGGCCCGACGCTGTCGATGCGCGGGCTGGACAACGCCGGCTACTACCGGTTGGCGGCCGACCGGTCGCGCTACGTGAACGACGCCGGCTGCGGCAACGTCCTGGCGATGGACCGGCCGGCGATGCTGCGGCTCGGGATGGATGCGCTGCGCGCCTGGGCGCTGTATGGCGGTATGGATGGCTTTCGGTTCGACCTCGCCACGATCCTGGGGCGCCGGCCGGACGGGTTCGATCCCCAGGCCCCCTTTCTTGCGGCGGTCGAGCAGGACCCGATCCTGTCTCGCTGCGCGATGATCGCCGAACCCTGGGACATCGGGCCCGGCGGCTACCAGCTTGGCGCGTTTCCAGCGCGCTGGGGCGAATGGAACGATCGTTTCCGCGATTGCATCCGCCGCTTCTGGCGCGGTGACGGCGGCATGGTCGGCGCCCTGACCACCTGCGTCGCCGGGTCGGCCGACGTGTTCGTTCGGCGGCCGTCAACGCGTAGTGTCAATTTTATCGTCGCGCATGATGGTTTCTCGCTCGCCGATCTGGTTTCGTATGAGACGAAGCATAATTTGGCCAATGGCGAGAACAACCGCGACGGCTCCGACGACAATCTGTCCTGGAACAACGGAGCAGAGGGTGCGTCCGCCGACCCGGCGATTGTCGCGGCCCGAGGACGCGATGCCCGAGCGCTGCTGGCCACACTGCTGCTGTCGCGCGGCACGCCGATGCTGTCGATGGGCGATGAACTGGGACGGACACAAGGCGGCAACAACAATGCCTACGCGCAGGACAATGCCGCGTCGTGGGTGGACTGGGCGACCGCCGATGCGTCGCTGATCGATTACACCGCCGAACTGACCGCGCTGCGCCGGTCGCTGGCGCCGCTGTTCGATGGACGCGACCTGACAGGCAGGCCGGGCGAGGACGCGGTGCTGCCGGACGTCGCGTGGCTTCGGCTTGATGGCGAACCCCTGACCGAAGCGGATTGGAACCACGACACCAATCGCTCACTGGTCATGGTCTTGTTCGCCGCCGGCGTGCGGGCGGCGCTGGTGTTCCATGCCGACGCCGCGGCAGCCGAAATCGTTTTGCCAACCTGTCGGCCGGGGTTTGCATGGTTGCGGGTGCTGGACAGTGCGAGCGGGGTCGGTAGTGCTGCTTCGAACACGATCTTCTCGATTGCGGCGCGGTCGGTGACGGTGTTTCACGAACACGCCCTCACCGCCGTGGCCGGCGCCACGTCATGCTCGGTTCTGGCCCGGACATCGGCGACACCGCAAGTCGAGGATGACCACACCAACCCCAACCATGACATGGAGACAGGACGCCAAGTTGCGGTGGGACGAGGCGTCACCGACACCGAACTCGACCATCTGTCCGCACTTGCCGGGATCGTTCCGGTTTGGTGGGACATCGACGGGGGCTATCACCAGATCGGTACTGAATCGAAGCGGGCACTGCTAACGGCGATGCACCTGCCAGCGACCAGTCGATCCGAGTTCGTCGACAGTCTGGCGCGCCTTACCCTGGAATCCGTCCTGCCCCCGACGGTAACCGTCCAGCGGCAAGACCCTGTCACGATCCCGCTCGGCCACTCCACCCCTGTCTGGATCACGCTATGCCGCGAAGACGGCAGCCTCGAACGCTTCCAAACACAAAACGGCGAAATCACTCTGCCGCCGCAACCGATTGGACGGCATCGCGTACTGTCAGAGGACCGACCCGAACGGATTTGCCACCTGACAGTAGCCCCGGACGCCTGCTACCTGCCGCCGTCGCTGCTGGCCGGGGAGCGCCGGTTCGGCATCGCCGCACACCTTTATGCGCTACGCTCCAAAGGCGATCAGGGCATCGGTGATTTTACCACCCTCGCTCGCTTCGCCACCGAGGCCGCGCGTGCCGGTGCGGCCACCGTTGGTCTGAACCCGATGCACGCACTCCCGCAAGACCGCAGCCGAGCGAGCCCGTATCATCCATCCGACCGGCGCTTTCTGGACCCGATCTATATCGACGTGTCCGGCCTTCCGGGCGGGTCCAACATGCCTTCCCCCAAAGGGCAGATCGATTACCAGTCGGTTTGGAACGCCAAGCGCGCGGTCCTGCTGGGGGCCTTCACGCACGCTGAACGCACCGCGGCATCCCCAGGGCTGTTGCGCTTTGCGACGTTCGAGGCGATCGCGGAAACCATGGGCACCTCCGCCTGGCAGACCTGGCCGGCCGACCTGCGCCACCCGGACAATTCCGGCGTTCAGGTGTTCGCCGCCAGGCATCAGCAGACGGTTGCCTTCCATGCCTGGATGCAACGACTGGCCGACCAGCAGCTTGCCGGCGCTGCCGCCTCGGCCAGCCGCGATGGCCTCTCGCTGGGATTCTATCGGGACCTCGCTGTGGGGGCCGCACCCGATGGCGCCGAGGCCTGGTCGGCACAGGACACCCTGATGAGCGGCGTATCCGTGGGTGCGCCGCCCGACCCGTTCTCGGCCCAAGGCCAGATCTGGTGCCTGCCGCCGCCCAACCCGGTCGCCATGCGCCGCGATGGCTACGCCGCGTTCAACGAGCTGCTTGTGGCCAACATGCGCCACGCCGGCGCCTTGCGGATCGACCACGTCATGGGCTTGCGCCGACTGTTCGTCGTCCCCGACGGCGCGGGCGCGATCGATGGCGCCTACGTCACGTATCCGTTGACCGACCTGCTCGCCCAGGTGGCACTGGAAAGCCACCGGGCACGCTGTTTGATGGTCGGTGAGGACCTTGGCACGGTCCCGGAAGGCATGTCCGATCGTTTGGCTGCCAGCAACATCCTGTCCTACAGCGTGTTGTGGTTCGAGCGCCGCGACGACCATATTCGTCCGCCCGCGGAATGGCGCCGCCTCGCCGCCGCCTGCGTATCGACGCATGACCTGCCGACCCTGGCCGGCTGGTGGATCGGCGCCGACATCGCTGAGAAGCGCGCACTATCCATGCTGGATGACCCGGATGCGGAACAGACCCGCGAGGCGGAGAAGGCCGCTCTGATCGCACTGCTGCAAGAGGAAGGCCTGCTGGCGGGCGACATCGCTTTGTCCGGGAGCATCCCGGTGGCGGTCGCCGCCGCCATTCACGCCTTCGTATCCGCCACACCGTCCCTGCTGACGCTGGTCCAGGCCGACGACCTGGCCGGCGAGACCGTCGCGGTCAACTTGCCCGGCACCGACACCGAACGTCCGAACTGGCGGCGCCGGCTCGACCTGGATGTGTCTGAGCTGTGCCGAACACCCCTCGCCAAGGCGATCCTGCTCGCGCTGAGCGCCCGTAGAGCCTAAAATAACAAGTCTCGGTTGGTCGCACCGATACCACTACCGGCAGGAACAGCGGTGATTCGTTACTGCGATCCTGTCCACTCTAGTCCTTCGGCGGCACCGTCCGCACCCAGGCAACCAACGCATCCAGGTCGGCGTCCGTCATCCGCGCATAGTACGAAAAACCCATCGGCGGAAACAGTTTGCTGCCGTCGCGCGAAATCCCCTGCGTGATCGCCCGCTTGATCTCGGCATCGGTCCACTTCCCCAACCCCTTCCCGGGATCCGATGTGATATTGCGCGAGACCGAGACGCCCCACGGTCCGGGAAAATCCTGCCCACCCACGCCAAGCCGGCCGGCGAAGTCGTGGCGGCCCTTTTCGATCGGCGTGTGACATTCCATGCAGTGCCCGATGGTCGCGAGATAGAAGCCGCGCATGACCTTGGAATCACCCCCGCCATTCGCCATCGGCTTGTCCCCGCCGGGGAACATTTCGCGCGACATCGCGGTTCGATAGATCGGCGCCGGCACCTTGTTGCTGATCGGCTTGACGCTGCGCAGGTACGCCACGATCGCATCCATGTCCGGATCGGACAAAATACCATAGAAGCCGCTGGGCATCACCCCCGCGAGCACCACGCCGTTCGGCCTTATGCCGCTGCGGAGGGTCTGCTTGATGTCGGCGTCGCTCCATGTGCCAATGCCGGTTTCCCGGTCTGGCGTGATATTGGCGGCGGTCACCTTGAAGGGCGGCATATCGAAGACCAGTCCGCCCGAAAGCTGTTTGTCGAACAGTGGCCCTTTCGGCCCCATCGGCGTGTGGCAATTGTTGCAGGTCATGATCGTGCCGACCAGATAAGCGCCGCGCTCCACCGGCGTTTCCGCTTGGGCCGTGGCAATGCTCCCTGCCGCGAGGATCAGCGCGAGAACGCAAAAATTGATCGCTATTCGAAATAGAATTGTGATACTTGAGGTCATTGTCCGGGCCGTTTGGTTATATTTCGTAGCCTACCGTCACGACAGTCCAACCTGCAAGCCATGGCTGTTAGTGACCATCGGCCGTACGATAGCACCGCATTTCCATGGTCATGGCCGTCCACCGGCCCGATCGGATCACCGGTCGCGGAGCCAGTGCCGGTATCGGCGCCGCGCGGGGTCCTTACCGCCGAAAGCGGCCGTCTCAACACGCGCCGTTGCTTCGGCACGCCGCTCTCCTTAGTTTGCCCCCATGAGCAACTCGATTTTTTCGAATTTTCCACATCATGCCGAAATTCCCCCAACATGAGTGACCTGTTCGCCCCCGACGGCGGCTGGCGGGTCCGGATCCTGGACCTGTCCGGCGGCGCCCAGGACAACATCACCGAGGAAGTCGGCGGGTTCGACACGCTGATGCATGCCAACGCGTTTGCCCGCCGCTATGTCCGTGATTCGGTCGAACGATGCCGCGTCCCCGGCATGTCCTCCAAGGACGTGCTGGAAGCCTGGTTCGCGTTTGGCGAGGACGCCGTTGTCGTCGATGCCGAAGAAGGCGGCTGGAAAAGCGCCACCGAACTGGGTGATTTCGTCGACAACCGAGCCAGCCGGGAAGACCGCGACTGGCGGTCCCTGGACCCGCGCCGCGACGATGTGGAACTGGGCGAGGATGATGAGTGACCCGCGTTCGGAAGGACGCCCCATGATCCGCGTCCGATTCGCCCCTACCCCGGCCGGCCACCTGTTTGTCAGCGGCGCACGCGTGGCGTTGGCCAACTACCTGTTCGCCCGCCGCGGCAACGGCCAGATGCTGCTCCGGTTCGACGACCTGGATAAGGGTCGCGCGCGGATCGCGCCGATGACTCAAGCCATGGCCGATCAAATCACCCAGGACCTGCACTGGTTTGGCATCGACTGGCACATCTGCCTCCGCCAATCCGAGCGGCTGGCGTTGTATCAGGCGACGATCGAGCGGCTGCAGCGGGATAAGTTCCTCTATCCCTGCTTCGAATCCGAGGAAGAGCTAAAAGCCAAGCAGGAGTTCCGCCGCAAGCGCAACCAATCCCCGATCTACGACCGCGCCATGCTGAAACTGACCGCCAAACAGCGCGAGGACGCCGAAGCCGGCGGCAAACGGCCCCACTGGCGGTTCAAACTCTCCGGCCGGACGCTGGAATGGCAAGACCTGATCCTCGGACCGCAGCGCGCCACCCTGACGGCCGTGTCCGACCCGATCCTTGTGCGCGCCGACGGGTCACCCACGCCGATCCTCGCCAGCGTGGTCGATGACATCGACACCGGCACGACCCACA
>Ga0075030_100001784_pt1 | contig 19442 bp, 11 predicted proteins | sample LitLauG_LLR_2012_FD_71393 | JGI IMG/M metagenome (GOLD analysis project Ga0075030, IMG submission 71393) | Freshwater sediment microbial communities from Pennsylvania, USA - Little Laurel Run_MetaG_LLR_2012 | ecosystem: Environmental > Aquatic > Freshwater > Creek > Sediment | place: USA...
CCTCAGGAGTCAGCGAGATAAAATGTTTCCCGTCCAATCCAGTCGCGCAGAAATGGGTAAAATAGGGATTTTTCGGATCTACTCCGTCGGCCAGAAAATACAATTTGCGGTTCTTTTCATCCACGGCGAGCAGTTGCGTAACGACAAAGTCACCCGCCGTGATTTTATTCTTCACTTTGCCTGTAAGGGCATCGTAGAGGTAAAGGTGCCCCCAATTGTCGCGCTCGGAATACCAGATGATTTCGTTTGTCTTAGAAAGATACCGCCAGTTAATTGATCCCTGCCCTGATTCAAACTGAGTAGCCACTGTTTCCTGAAAAATCTCCCGGACAGCGCCTGTAACGGTATTGGCAATCCGAAATTTTTCCACTTTGTGGTCGCGCGACGTAGACACAAACGCTAATTGCGTTCCGTCTGCGCTCCAGTCCACGTCATCCAAGGTTCCGCTGCTCGAAATATCATCGCTCAGAGTGGCCCTGTGTGGATCGGGCGCTACCTGGAGACGGATTACTCTCGGAGTATCCACGTCAACGACTACCCGCTGAATGGTAATGATGTTGGTGTCTCCCGGCAAGGGATACTTCCACGATTTTAATACGGGGTGTCCCACGGTGGTAGTTACCAGGTACATATCCCCGGCATTGCGTTCATCCTGCTGGAAAGTGGCAATTTTTTTTGAATCCGGGGACCACCGGAGTATAGGAGCGTTACTATGCTTCCACCCCGCATTATCGGTGGCATAACCAAAAAACTGGCTCCCATCTGTAGTGAGCTGGGTCTCCTTTCCCGTGGAAATATCACGGGCCCATAAATTGTAGTCCTTGATAAAGGCCGCCTTTTTCCCATCAGGGGCCATGACCTGGTCTTCCGTTTTGGCAGGCAATGGTTTGGCATCACTCCCGTCATCCGGCGAGCACTGATAGTTCCCGAGATCACATTTCCATTGCTTGTGGCCTACGGCAAAAAGGATCGCCTTGCCGTCACCGGTAAAAGCGAAAGTTTGGAAAGGAAGCCGGAATGCCAGCACAGTCTTGCCAGTGGCTGCAGATAAGGAAGCCGCCAACTTTTCCTGGTCAAAGGCTGCCGTTAGCTTTCCGTCTGCGGGGTTGACCTGTATGAATTCGCTGCCTTGCGCATTAAGGTCCCTGTACCAAAAGCGGTCACCGGGCAACCAGTTCGGCCTTACCGAAGCATGGTCAACGAACTGCTGGGTACTGTAATATAGCAGACTTTCTGCCTGCGCATACTCTTTATAAGTCACAGAATCTCGCTGCGCATTGGCCGCATTTACAAAAACGGCTAAAATAACCGTTGCTACATATTTTATCATAATAGTGGGAATCTGTTGATAGAATTAGAAGCCTAAAATTACGGAATGTAAATTACTGACCCTCGAAATAAAATGATCTCAGAAAGTAGTTAGAATGATTGCGTTTTTTAAAATAATATCTCAACAGCTGAATGGTCATCTGTTTTGACATCAGCTTTTTCGGCCGCCGGTTTGGGGTGTTTATTGGCTCCGGTAAAGCTTCCCAGACCGCCAAATTCAGTTGGTGAATGAAAATGAATTTCACTGATGGCCTAAAAATGCCTATTGAAATGGAAAAATCCTGGTCTGCGGAACGCAATAAAAGTGTAACTTTTGCATGCCAATTCGTGGCACATCATTCTGTCGCCCTGGCATGACCACCGTATTGATCACTTAAACAATTAGTTCTATGAAAATAGGGATCCCTTTCCTGGCGCTAACCATGCTGAGCGCCTACTGCGCGACTGGTCAAGACACTTTGGGTGGGAAGTCCCCAAGCAAGGAAAGCCATGACTATGATCTTTACAGGCTGCAAAGTTCCTATCCCCCCTATGGCCTGCAAAAAGTGCAGGAGATGGTTCGTAATTTGAAACTGCACGATGATACCGTCGGTTTTGGAGCAAAGAGGACGCTCAGTCAAAAAGCGTACTTATCCCTTTCCCTTCGCGAGAAATTCACTTACCACATGATTTTTCCTGAATCCTACAGCCAGAACTGTAGTATGATGCCACCTATACCGGATGAACAAGATAAAATATTCGCCGAATTACCGGAAGCATTCGGCGAATATAATTGGAGCGACCGCCAAACAAAATTCTTTCTGGCGAACCGGGATTCGGTGATACAGCTGATGCGGGAATGTATCGCAAAGGACAAACAGGTTGGCCTGAATTTTAAACACGTTATCGTTGATATTAGCGCCAGGGAGATGATACCCCTTTTGATCAGTTTCTATAACGGTCACAAGAGAGATCACGACCTTCTAACCGTATTGATGCTGTTGATGAGCGAGAGCGAATACGACCAGTTCCTTTTGTCTGCTTCCTATAAAAAGCTATATGCAGATCCTGACGCCAGTTACAAATCATTCCTGATTTTTAACACTGCAAATGAAGCATTGATTCTTAAGCGTGCAACTGATTTTTATAATGGCCTGCATCCATAAAATGATTTTACCGGCGGTGATGCTCTTGGTATTCTTCACCGGAAGTGCGGCTCAGCCTAAAGCCGGATATATTGCAGTGCCTGGAGGTGAGTATACTGTCGGCAAGAAAAATTACCCTAACAACCCGGTTCGTACCGTAAAGGTGAGGCGGTATTTCATTGCCGTTTATGAAACAACCAACCGCCAATTTGCTGCTTTCGTGCAAGCGACCGCCTATGTCACCGATGCCGAACGAAGTCATGACGCCCTTGTATTCCGCCCGGGCCTGAAAGAATTTCAATGGATCAGTGACTCGACGGCCTGCTGGCGGTATCCCAACGGGGTGGGTGCAGGGGGAATAGATCATAAGATGGACCATCCCGTCACATGTATCAGCTATCATGATATCCTCCAGTATTGCACATGGGCGGGGGTCCGTTTGCCCACACTGGATGAATGGGAAATAGCCTGCAGGGCCGGCACCAAAACGGACTATTTTTTTGGAAACGATGCGGAACAAATAGGCCAGTACGCCAATATCTGGCATGGAAGAAATCACCTTGTTGCAGACAGTTCGGACGGCTACATGTATACGGCCCCTGTAGGCAGTTTTAAGCCCAATCCATGGGGATTGTATGACATGTATGGCAATGTTTTTGAATTTTGCAATGGCAAAATCAATGCTTCCGAAAGTGGTTCGATCGCCCACGCCAGGGGAGGTTCCTGGTGGTGCAGCAAGAACGCCTGTAATTTTTTTAACTCCTACGACATCGGCCGTGTCAATATCCATGCTTCCTTCAGCAACCAGGGATTCAGGGTTGCTCAATCGAATTGACCCACGCAATTCAACGGCAAAACCATCAAAGTTGCACCGTTTGAGAAGAATGTCTGGTAAGACCGCAATCGCATGCGCCAGAACACGGAACGCAGGGCGGTCACCCCGCGTTGTGCTTTACGCGTTTCTTAAGCAGTAGGCGAACCCGTTGCCTTAGTCGTATATTTCTGCAGTAACCCGGGAAGCGCCCCCGCAATGGCTCCGGTCACGGATGGAGGAAGTCCAAATTTGCTGGCGAGACTGCTGACCAGCCCTCCTTCAATAGCACTCGCTACGGGACTGCCAGAAGCCATACCTCCTTCCAACTTGGAAAGGAGACCGCCAAAAATCCCGCCGCCGTCTGTCGGGGCAGTGGATAGTCCGTTAGCTACATGATTGGCTATTTCGTTATGAACGGCCTCTTGCTGGTCGGCAGGAATACCCGCAGTTATCTCGGGATTATTGCCCAAATGTTCCTTTACTAAATCTAGAATTTGATCAAACATATGTATCGTTATTTAATGATGAAACGGAAGTAAATGTACCGTATTTTGACATTGCCTGCAAGGGCGGACGGATAAATTTTTTCCGCATCTGTTGGCCCTGCCGGAGAGCGACATCATTTATTCGTCGCACCCGTCAATGGCACGGATGGTGCAGATGCCAATGGCCTTCCCCGAAAGTTAATGCCGGTCGAACGTTACCTGCCAAGTTAGGTCCCCTATTGTTGTACGGTTAAGCAAACGTAAGTACCTGGACATCCGTTAAACCCCTGGCCAGTGGCAGCTACACTGCAGACCCGCTGTTCAGCATAGGCTGAAGTACATTTACGACGTTTCAGGTACAAAAAGGGATCGTGATTAAGCAGCCATTCTAGCGGTAAATGATAATATCAAAAACCTTCATCGGAAGGTTGGCTTTTGCGGCTTCCAGCGCGCTGACCACCGGCTGCTCCCAAATTTCGTTTTCAGAACAATTGTCGCAACTAAACATAATGGCCGTTTTCTTAAAGTCGATCTTGCCGGTATTCTCCGGCTTCACTGCCAATGCAAACTCCGATTTGTTTCCAAAAATATAAAAGTCCATTTCATTCAAACGCAGCATGTCCCTCAATGGCATGCCCCAGTGGATGCCACTTCGAAACTTCCATTGATTATCGCCATCCGGAACGCCATTTCGTTCGGCTCCCTTTGTCGGCAGAACGTTCGAAACCAGGACATATTCGAGACTGTCCAAATTCTCCTGGTCCCCCCATACAAAGACAGCCTGGTAGTGCGTGCCGCCAAATAAGACGGAGCACCTTTTCACTTCTTTTTCCGACAAATAATAAAGGTCTTCGCGCACATTATTCTTCCCGAAATAGCTACGAAGAAATTCATGAGAATCAAACCGCAGGAGGTCCTCGGCGTATTGAATGGAATCCGGGACGTTTCGCTGCTGCAACGAAAAAGTGTATTGCATGGCTGTATCCTTCCTGCACATGAGCGCCTGAACAGTAATAATTTGCTTTTTGAAAAAGCAGCGATTTGGCCGTATGGTTATCTTTTTTGTCGTCATAGATGTAGCCCGAGTTTCTTAAGGCATCCAAGCCGTCAAGGTACTCCTGTAGCGACGTAGTTTGCAGGACAAAATATTTGGAATCATTTTTTTCGTAGATGTCGACGGTAACGGCCGGAAGGGAATCTGGAACTCCATGATCCGTTGCCGGCAGGAATCGTTGAGCGGTACCCTCCTGCTGATTTTCGGCAAATGACACAAATCCTTTCTTATACATAAAATGGTCCACTTTTTTGGCATTTATGGCCGACAGGTTTATTAAGTCACGAATGGTGAAGGATTGACATTGTACGGCGTTGTGTAAGGACACTTGCCACAACAACAAGAAAAATATTTTATTCATCAGATACCAGGAAAAATCAGTTGTTAAATTCCAATTAATGGTCGAAGGAAAATGGTTGCATTAGGTATTGAAAGAACAATCATGGCCATTACTAACAATATACCTCAAAAAGAGGCCATTGTAATAGTTTGAGTTATCTCAAACAGATTGATGCGTTAAAAATAAGGATAATTCACTAACCCTGCTGATTGATGCCACTAAATATTTTTGTTTCACGGTGAGCCAATCGAATCAACAGTGCTACATTTTCCCCAGAGAAATTCCGTCATTTCACTCAATTGGGGTAATTTGCTACTTTCAACAATGCAACAAAATACTTTACGACAGCAATTCCTGTTAAAGGACGATGTTACCTATCTCAATTTTGGTGCCTACGGCGCTTGCCCCAAACCAATTTTTGAAGAGTACCAAAAATTCCAGTTAGAGTTGGAAAATGAGCCCACCAATTTTATGCAGGTCAAAGGACCTGAATACCTAAAAACGTCCAGGAGGGCTCTCGCTGATTTTCTCCGTTGCGACGCTGATGACGTCGTCTATGTCACCAACCCCTCCTACGGGGTCAATATTATAGCAAAAAGCTTGGATCTAAGCGCGGGTGACGAGGTTTTGACTACTGATCTGGAATATGGCGCCTGTGACCGGACCTGGAAGTATTACTGCAAGAAAAAAGGCGCAACCTATGTCCGCAAAAAGATTCGTTTCCCGTTAGCTTCCAAAGCAGATTTCCTCGAGCAGTTCCTCGGCGCAGTGACGAACAACACCAAACTGATATTCATCAGCCATATTACAAGCGCTACCGGTCTGCGGCTACCCGTCACCGAAATATGTGCCTTTGCTAAACAAAGAGGTATACTGACATTTATTGACGGAGCACATGCTCCCGGCCAGTTAGAAATAAACCTTTCAGACTGGCGGCCGGACATGTACACAGGCGCTTGCCACAAATGGATGCTGACCCCAAAAGGATCTTCATTTTTGTATGTAGATGCCCGCCTGCAACACCTGTTTGACCCATTACTGATCAGTTGGGGATACGAAAGTCTCCATCCTTCACACTCGCAGTTTCTGGACTATCATCAGCTGCAGGGCACCCGCGATTATGCCGCTTTTTTGACAATTCCGGCAGCCATCCGATTTATGCACGACCATAACTGGAGAGCGGTGAGCATTGCCTGCAAAGAAACCACGCAGGCAAATGCTGCAAGATTTTGCCGACTGTTGCACGCGACGCCACTATGCCCGGTCACCGACGACTTCATCGCGCAACTCTACAGCGTCCCAATCCTCACCGACAACCCTGAAAAATTGCACGACCTTCTTTATGAAAAATACAAGATCCAGGTGCCCGTGATGCCACAGGGCGATAAAGTGTATCTCCGTTATTCCATCCAGGCATTCAACAGTAACGAAGATCTTGACCGGCTATACGCCGCTTTAGAAGAATTGATCGATCCTTCCACGGGAAAAATAGCAGTCATGTAATCGAGGAGATGCCCAGGATTGACGACACCTGGTGAGTGACGACAAAAGTCCAAATCCGGGCCGGTTAATGCTGTTCTCGGCAGACTGTTGCATTCCGTTTGGTTTCTTAACAAAGGCTCGCAATTGCCCCGGCGCTCATTAACGATCCAAAAGACATCATAGGGGATGAACCGACCGGCATTCTAGATTCAAAAGACACACAGATTGTTTCTGATATCTTTAGGCGACTGACAAAACAAACGGGCAAACCATTATCACAGTGACTCACGGTGAGGACCCCGGCGATTGGCATCCCGGATACTTTTGTTTGTATTGCCGGAACACAGTTAGATTTGTGATTGCCAATAATAATCTGTCCGGTAAGTTTATGATCGAATCAACAAAAAATCCCCGCATGAGGACGCGCCTATTATTTTTATTTCTGTGTTGTTTCATTTTTTTGCACGCTCAGGCACAGCAATATGAACTAACGACGGGATGGCGATGTATCAACATCCACGGAATTACCGCCAAGGGCGAGGAAATATCAAAGCTGGGATTTCCGCTAACCGGCTTTATAAACGCCACGGTACCAGGCACTGTGCTTACTACGATGCTAAACAATAAAATGGTACCCGATCCTTTTTACGGCATGAATAACAACCAGATTCCCGATATCTATACCTCAGGAAGTGACTATTACACCTATTGGTTCGTTAATGAATTTAGTGAAAAGGTCAACGATCCTCACGACGTGGTATGGCTTCATCTACGGGGTATCAATTATAGTTGTGATGTTTTCCTAAATGGGCATAAGCTCAACAGCCGGAGGTTTTATGGCATGTTTTTACGGCAGCAATATAACATTACCCCCTGGCTGGCAAAAGATGGCCGAAACAGGCTCGCAGTCATTGTTTTTCCGCCCAATCCGGTCGGCAATCCCAATGGCGGCCAGGGCGGGGACGGCACCCTGGCGAGAAATGTTTCCCACCAATATGTCGCCGGTTGGGACTGGATTCAGCCGGTCAGGGATCGCAATACCGGGATCTGGGATAAAGTGTCCATTGAAAAAACCGGCCCCATCAATGTTCAGAACGTACATGTGATCACCCAGGTGCCAGGTAAAAGGTGGGGAGAAGGACCTCAGGCTCCTGCTACGATAAAAGTCTCGGCGGAATTATTGAATGCCGGCACTATAGCCATCCGAGGTGTTTTGACATATCAAATCGGCGGCCGAAAAATATCCCTGAATATTTCCGTGCCCGCGCATACCACCCTCACGGCCATACTGCCGGATTACAGGTTACCCAATCCGCAACTCTGGTGGCCAAACGGTTATGGCGGCCAGTATTTGTACAGGATCGAAGTCAGCTTCATGACGCTTGACGGCAAAAATAGCGACACAGAACCGGTATCATTTGGCGTCCGCGAAATAAGCACCTCTTGGAATATGGAAACCCACAGCCGGCAAGTCTTAGTAAACGGACAAAGAATATTCATCAAGGGTGGCAACTGGATTGTTTCAGATGAAATGCTGCGGCTAAGTGCCAACCGTTATGATGCAGAAATCAGGTTTCACCGGGATATGAACCTGAACCTGATTCGTGTTTGGGGAGGCGCATTAACCGAAAGACCGGAATTTTACGATGCCTGCGATAAATATGGCATCCTGGTTTTGCAGGATTTCTGGAATTCGGGCGATTGCAATGGACGCTGGATGGACCCCAAAAAGAAAGACGATCAATGGACCCGCAGAACATACCCCGATGACCATCCTTTATTTCTCGCCTCTGTTGCCGACCAGGTAAAAATGATCCGCAATCATCCTTCCTTGGCTTTGTGGTGTGGCGGCAACGAGATAACGCCGCCGGAAGATATCCTTTTGGTGATGAAGGATTCCATTATCCCACAACTGGACGGCACGCGGTATTTCATTGAATATTCTAATTCGGACAGCCTGTCCCGGAATTCCCTGGGAGGCAACGGAGACGGGCCCTACGGCATCCAGGACCCTACCATTTTTTGGCAGCAAAAGAACTTTCCTTTCAACTCTGAAGTAGGGTCGGTTGGCATGGGTGATTATGAATCTCTATTGAGATTCATCCCGAAGGAGAATTTGTCTATTCCCGGTGCCAACCACACCACCACTGACAGCGTGTGGGAGTATCATAAGTACCTCGGTTATGGTCAAAGTGTAAACCCCTACGGTACACCGACAGACTTAAAAGACTTTGCCGAAAAAGCACAGCTCGTCAACTATGACCAATACCGCGCACTGATCGAAGGATGTAGCGCCCATATGTGGGAGTGGTATTCTGGCGTCATCATCTGGAAAACGCAAAACCCATGGACGGCGCTCCGTGGTCAGATGTATGATTACTATTTGGATCCTAACGCGGGCCTATATGGGTTACGCAAAGGAAGTGAACCTTTCCATGTCATGTACAGTCCGGCAGACGGAATGATCCTGATTGCCAACAATACCTTCCTGCCCAAACGGAACATCATGCTTCAGGCAAAAGTTTTTGATATGGATGGCAAAGAAATGCTGTTTTCCCAGGTGTTTTCCGAGATCGGGGCCACACAAACAAAAAAGTATTTTTCTTTAAAAGAAATACTGGATTCGTTGGCAAAAGACAAAGGCGCATTCCTATATTTGGCATTGCAAGACCAGGATAAGATGATACTGAGCAGCAATTTGTATTGGTTGGCCAACGCCGCCGGAAATTATTCCGGACTGCAACAAATGAAGCAGGCACTAGTGAATGCGGTAGCTCAAAAAACGCCAGGCGGAACAATCACAGTAACCATTCACAATCCGATGGGCAATCCTGTCGCATTTTTCAACCGGCTTTCGGTCGTAGACAAAACAACCAGGCAACGAATATTGCCCGCGTTTTATAGTGATAACTATTTTTCAGTAACACCGGGCGAAACAACCTCTGTCCGTATTGATTGCAAAGCTGGGGAAACCGCAAGCACCGAAGTGGAATTACGCGGATGGAACGTGGACAAACAATATTTGGAAATTCAATGATACACACAAGTGTTCCCGAAGTGAAAGGTCACCCCCTTACTCGTTTTTAAAACCAAGATATGAAAAAAATTCTGGCGGTTCTTGTTACCCTGCTATGGCTGCAGGCTAAGGCACAGCCACATGATATTTCAGATAAATATGTTGCCCCTCAGGATCCGCTCGTGCAACAAAAACTCGCTGAATGGCAGGATATTAAATTCGGCTTATTGATGCATTGGGGCACTTACACCGAATGGGGTATCGTGGAAAGCTGGAGCATTTGTCCGGAAGACGAAGGGTGGACACAGCGCAAAGGGCCCTATTCAGGAGATTATTATGGTTATGTTACCGCCTACGAAAATCTCCAAACCAAATTCAATCCTACCCAATTTGATCCAGGTAAATGGGCTACTGCTGCCAGGGAGGCGGGCATGAGGTATGTTATATTTACCACCAAGCATCATGATGGTTTCTGTATGTTCGACACTAAACAAACCGAATATAAAGTCACTTCTTCTAAGACCCCGTTTTCTTCCAACGCGAGAGCCAATATTACCAAAGAAATTTTCGCGGCATTTCGCAAGGAAGGATTTATGATCGGCGCCTATTTTTCCAAACCAGACTGGCACTGCCCTTCCTACTGGTGGCCGTACTTTCCTCCAAAGGACCGCAATGTCAATTATGACCCCAAAAAATACCCCGATCGGTGGAGCGATTTCAAAAAATATACCTATAACCAAATCCAGGAATTAATGACAGGGTACGGCCATATCGATATCCTCTGGCTGGATGGAGGCTGGGTGCGTCCCCTATCCACGGTAGATACTACCGTCGAATGGCAGCGGGGCATTACCGTCGATCAGGATATAGATATGGAAGGCATCGCAAAAATGGCAAGATCCAACCAGCCGGGTCTCCTGGTCGTAGACCGAACGGTCAGCGGCAAATATGAAAATTATGTTACCCCCGAACAGACAATTCCGTCAGTGCCGCTGCCCCATCCCTGGGAGAGTTGCATCACGATGGGAAATTCCTGGAGTTACGTCCCCAATGATCAATATAAAAGTGCCAATGAACTGGTCCAGATGCTTTTGAAGATTATCTCCCGGGGTGGCAATTTTTTGCTCAATATCGGTCCGTCACCGGAGGGCGATTGGAGTGACACTGCCTACAGCCGCCTGAAAGAAATAGGTCTTTGGATGAAAGTCCACGCGGACGGCGTGTACAATACCATCCCGATGCCCCCTTACCAGGACGATCATATTATTTACCTGCAGTCCAAAGACAAAAAGAGTACCTACCTGTATGTGCTCGGCAATGCCAGCGGCGACGTTATTTTGCCCGCTACCGTATGGGTCAAAAATCTGACCCTGAACAGGAGGAGCCGGATGGTACTGCTCGATGCCCCGGATATAAAAATTAAATGGCAGAATAAAGGCGATGGAATTGTTATTGACGTTCCTCCCACCCTAAACAAACGTCTGGCGGGCAAATATGCCGTAGCATTCAAGATAACCCAATAATGGCTTACAAAGGGCGTTCTGGACAAAAAAGGCACTATCCATTTTTTGCCGCCCGACGCCGGGTGGAACCGTGTAAAACACCCCGGCAAAACTTGCCGCACCTCGTTTAATTAAAAAGGATTTCATCCACGAATATCCAGCCCTTGTCCCCTTTGCCCCTGTGCCAAACGGGCAGTTTACCCACCGGCTTTATCACTACTTTAATGACCGTAACTCCGGCAGCGGCGAAGCGCACATCATAACCTGTCAGGTACGGTGGCTCCACTTTGGCCGGTTGTTGCGGCTGCACTCGTTTTAATAAATGCAAAGACGAAGCCCTGCGCCCTCCCCAGACCTCGATTTCCTGCGGCGGCATTAAATAACTATTGATATCAACGACACTACTGATCGTTACGGTCGATACGGTTACTTTTTTATTGAAATAAAACATAGCTGCCAAGGGTTGGACCCTGAACCCTAACCACAGGCCGTCCCGAAAGTTGGTACTGCCCTTTTTGCCATCATGCAGCGTCGACGACCCGTTACCCTTATAGACCGAATCAAGAGGGGACAGTAACTGAACGGAGTCAGGTGCAAACCCTGATTTATAAAATGCCAGCTGAACGACGTCACTGCTGATCCAGCCCGGTTTGAATGCTTTTGCCTTAACAACTTGTTCTTTATCCAGCATGACAGAGTCGCCGTAGAGCGGTGAACGAAGGCTGTCCGGATCCGTTCCGTCGGTAGTATAACGGATAGTGACCCCTTTAACATAATGCTTTAATTCCAGCGGCACCGGGTGAGTGAGTATCTGGTCTTCGTTTTGTATGACAGGAGGGTTTAACTTAATGATGACAGTGTCTCCCCGGAAACCTGTATGAAGGTCAGCGGACTTGAACTGCCTCTTCAGGTTACTGAATTCTTCCGGCTGAATAGCGGTATTCCACACGTATACCTGAGAGAGCTGAGGCAGGTTAACCAACGATCGCAGCCCATCCGATTTTATCTTAGTGCCGGACAAGGATAAGATTTTTAATTGTTTTAGTGCCGACAAATTATGCAACGTTGCCCCGGTTATATTGGTAAAGGATAGATAAAGCCTTCGCAACCGGGTCAGCTGGCTGATTGTCTTAAGGTCTTCATCGACAACAGGCATCCTGTCCAGGTTGAGCGACACTACCTGGTCCTTCACGGCAAGGAGGTCCTTCAGCTGCTCGGATTTGAATTGCTCTATACTGAAAAACTCCGCATTCAATGCCGGTGATCCTAGGGCCAATGGGCGTACCACGCGATAATTGTTGTTGAGTGCGGCGACTTTCTTTTCATCTGCAGCCGCAAATGAGTAATCATCCGTTTCAATGGTGGGGAATAAAGATCTGGCCAGTGCGCGAAGGGTATCCTTTTGAGAAAGCGAATCGACTTTGACTGTAAAGCTAGCCCCCTCCCTGATCCACTGGTAGATGATAGCGGCTTCCTGATCAGTTAACTGGGGCTTTCCTTCCGGGGGCATATGTTTTTTGCTCTCCAGCGGCAAATGCATTCTCTGCAGCAGCAATCCAAGATCATTTGCTGTGGTGTCCCACAACTTTCCATCTTTGCCTCCTTTGAGCATGTATTCCCTTGTTTCCATCACTAATTCTCCTTTTGCTTTCGAAGAATTATGGCAGCTCATGCATTTTTCCTGCAGAATTGGTTGAACCATGTCGGCATAGACGCGGGCATCTTCCATCAAAACCACAGGCCGTTGGGCCGCCAGTTGAAAAGGAGCCAAAAGAAAATCCTGCCCGTGGGTGATATTGGCCCCCAGGTGGGAGGTAACTATTATTATTCCGGTCGCCGTAAGTGTCGTGGTAAAAAGTAAAGGTTTGAATAGCCTGACTTTCACCCGGAAAGTATACCATGCCAAAGATAGCAATGAGACGAGGATTCCGCCCCATTTATGCAAGGCCAGGACATCCATGCTGTACCCTGGCTCCCGCGAAAGAAAAAGGCCCATGAGCGCAGTGATTACGGCAGTGCAGGCTCCTGCCAATAATAATTGGTCCCCTATTTGTGTCCGAACAGCTGTCATTGACTTCTTCTGGCCGGCAAATAATTCCCAGACAATACAAATTGCCAAAATGACGATCGGGAAGTGCAGCATCATGGCATGCATCCTGCCAAAAAGCTGAAGCCACAATGGTACGCGGATCCTTTGGTCAAAAATAAAAAGAAAAAATAGAAGGATATTCAGCGCGACAGTAGCATCATAAATTCTATTTTTCCAATGTTGCATCCGCTCAGTAAATTTTTACTTCATCAATAAATAACCATGCTTTATTTCCCTTACCCGGATGCCATGCAGGAATAGAGGACAGCGGCCTCAGCATCACTTTTATTTGATCAGTTACCAACTTTTGACCGGATGTCAGCATTGCCAATACCGTAGAACTGCCTTTTATCAGCGAATCTGGCGAAAAAATTTTTTCCAGCCACGGGTCATAAGCTCGGTTTTTGTAATTGTAGAATAAAACCTCCACTTTTTGTGGCAGAAAGATCCAGCTGCCTTCATCCTGTAAAAAATCAAACAATATGGATTGGACTGATTGCGGCTTGTCCAGGGTGATAAGTATTGTGACCGAGTCCCGGCGGTATCCAATGAAATTTGTACTGTGCATGTCTGCAATACCCCCCAAGTTATCCTGCAGCGTAGCAGCACCATTGCCCTTAAAATTTTCATCGCCCGCGGGCTGTTCTACAGATTTTATGGGCAGACCATCCTGTATGAATGTGACCGATGCAGTCGCAGAGGGAAAGAATCCGCGGCCAAATACTTTGGCCTTTAAAGTCGTCATCGATTCTTTAATAACAACCGGCCGCTGGTATTTACTATCGGCTTCTGTCGGTTCGCGGCCATTTAGTGTATAATAGATTTGTGTGCCTGCTTGGGCGAACCGGAGGTCCGCGACCGCAGAATCGTTGAAAAATGCGGAGCGGTATCCAATGATCGGTTTAGCCAGTCGAAAAGCTTCCTGGGCAGCGCCATAATGGAACATCAACAAGTAAAGGGTTTGAAAAAATAATAGCTTCATCAAATCACGGGAGATAATTTATAAGGATAGACTTTCCCCGAATTCCATTGAGCAATGTATAAATTTTCGTCGTCGTCGACACATACATCGTGAGGATAGGCAAAGCATTGAATGGTCTGGTACATGCTTTCCAATTTGCCATCCACATAGTTTGGTTCAGAACCGGCTAAATTGGAAACGACGGTAAAGTTTTTATCCAGAATCGTCACAAAACCGGATTGGTCTCCTTGCCTGGAATTCGTTTGCAATACGGCCGCATATAAATAGTCCCCTTTAATAACAGGGCGGCAGACCCATGCACCGGGCAACGAAATCGTGTTAATGTATGCCCCTTCCAGCGTATATCGTTTGAATGCATTTTGCTGGCGGGACGTGACGATTAAAATCGGTGCTCCCCCGCTGCGAAAATCCATACAGATGCCATGAGCATTTAAGAGATGTTTTTCTTCAGTGCCCCGGCCACCGAAGAAATTAATAAACCTGCCTTGGGCGTCGTAATGGATGATAAAATCCTTCCCATACCCATCCGCTACATAAATATCACCGTTGGGAGCAATCGCTGTTTCGGTCGGAATATATTCTTCCGGCTTTGTGTACCGACCCGTTTCTCTGGGGTAATCCAACACCATCAGCACCCTGCCGTCAATGGTTGTCTTAATAACCTGGTGCCGGGCGTTATCACAGATGAATAGCACTTCGGTACCGTTCTCATCGAACAAGGTCAGGCCGTGGGCCCCGGGGTATTCGTGCCCCCAGGTCGTGAGAATCCTTCCTTTCTTATCATAGACGAGCACATTATTTTTTGTTTCATTGGTCAACAGCAATATGCGCCCGCTGCGATCCTGAATCATCTCATGGCAGTCATTAACCGGAAACCTGGCTACATCTGCCTGGCTCCAGTGCGTATCAATTCTGTATCTTTTATTCCCCTGCCCAAGGATGGTTCCCGCTTCATAAAGAACCGCCGGTTTAATAAGTACGGCAGCCATGGCAAGTGTCGAATTTTTAACAAAGCTTCTGCGGTGCATTTTGATGATTTGCGGTGTCGGCATCCATTAGCCAAATCAATGAGCGTTTCCTGGATCGCTGAATTACCTGACGATATCTCTCCCATTTCCTGTTTGGCAATCGATTCTTCTTCTAAAGATACTCTTTTCAAAAAAACAATTGCATTTATACAAATTTTTTGGGTAAAAACCCCTGCCATTTATGGTAGAAATTAAATAGTTACCAAATTCGCCTGGGTTCTTTGACAAGATATTGGGTTGGTAACAAAATCGTGTTGCCTTAAAATATTAAACTACTAAACCAATTCAGAACCTACCCTCACGGGCTGTGTAACCTGAATTAAAAAAATATAATGGTGTACGGAACATACACTTAAAAATCGTAACGAACTGCCGCCATTAGCCCGAATGATGACTTACGAAGCCGCCACCCATTAGGGTAGTGGTAGTTCACAAAAGTCAAATTATCAGGTGCCCAATGTAATAAATGGCCTGATAGCGGTTTTTTTACCCATCGTTCAAAGAATGCACAGCCGGAATGTTGGGATAAAAAAAAGGAGCGCCGCAGCAATGAAGGGTGTTAAAGTTGCCCTGGAGAGAGGATTGGCGGCACAAGGGGAATCTTCGGCCCCGAAACCAGCGGCTCAGGCGGCCTGTTCCGGATCAATAGCTTGCAAGCATCCATTCCGGGCGGCTGGGGATATTTTCTTTTCATAGGCCGGCACGCCCCTCAGGCGATAATATCAGTAACGACTTTGCCCGCCACGTCAGTGAGGCGGTACCTTCTTCCCAGGTGCTTAAAAATTAACTTCTCGTGATCAATCCCCATCAGGTTGAGGACCGTCGCGTGGAAATCATGCACATGCACGCCATTGCGAACAATATTATATCCGAATTCATCGGTTTCCCCATAGACGCCGGGTTTGACACCGCCGCCGGCCATCCAGATGGTAAAACAGCGGGGATGATGATCACGGCCATAATTGTCCTTGGTGAGGATACCCTGGCAATAGTTAGTTCTTCCAAATTCGCCGCCCCAAATGACCAGCGTTTCATCCAGAAGCCCTCTTTGTTTCAAATCCGTAATCAGCGCGGCAGAAGCCTGATCTGTATCCAGGCTTTGACCCCGGATCTCCGCTGGCAAGTTATTGTGTCCATCCCAACCCTGATGGTATAACTGTACAAAACGGACGCCATTTTCCGATAGTTTTCTGGCCAGTAAACAATTGGCCGCATAGGTACCGGGTACCAGGCAGTCGGGACCGTATAATTTGATCGTGTCTTCGGGCTCTTTACTGACGTCTGTAACTTCGGGGACCGCCGTTTGCATTCGGTAAGCCAATTCATACTGCTGAATTTTTGCGTGTATTTCGGGATCCCCGTTTTCCTTAAAGGATTGCTCATTCAAGCCAGCCACAACATCGAGCATCTTCCTTCGATCATTTCGGTCAACGCCGTCCTGATTATTGAGGTAGAGTACCGGATTTTCTCCGCTGCTGAATTGTACGCCCTGGTAGACAGAATCTAAAAAACCGTTGCTCCACAATTTAGAGTATACTCCCTGCCCGTTGCCCTTTCCTTTCGAAAGTAACACACAAAAAGCCGGAAGATTTTTATTTTCGCTCCCCAGTCCATAACTCAGCCAGGAACCCATGCTCGGGCGGTTACCCACCTGGGCGCCTGTTTGAAAAAATGTGAGAGCCGGATCATGATTAATAGCTTCGGTGTACATGCTTTTTATGATACACAGTTCATCCACGATTTTGGACGTGTAGGGAAGCAGTTCGCTGAGAGTAGCGCCGGTCTGTCCATATTGGTTGAATTTAAAGAGCGTGCCGGCCAGGGGAAATGTTTTCTGATCGGCCGTCATGCCCGTGAGGCGCTGGCCCATCCGCACCGAGGCCGGAAGATCCTGTCCAAACATCTCCTGCAATTTCGGTTTATAGTCAAACAGATCCAGCTGGGAAGGCGCGCCGTTTTGGAATAAATAAATAATCCGTTTTGCTTTTGGAGCAAATTGCGGAAGACCGCTGACCAATAGATCATCATCCGGCTTGCCACTGAAAAGATCGGGAATCAATAGCGAACCCAGCGCTACACTTCCCAGGCCCATCCCAAGCCTTGACAGGAATTTGCGGCGGTTGATCCCAAGACAATATTCCAAAATTTCATTCTTCATATTCAGGATTTTGTAATGGCTTCTTCCATGTTATAGATCGCTGCAATGACCTTCATGAAGGCAGCAAGTGTATCAGTATCTATTTTTTCGTCTCGTGGATATTCTCCCACTTTCAGGGTGGCAACAGCATCCAGCTTCTTTGCCTTAAATTCCTTTAATTGATCTGCAAAGTAATTTTCCAACAGGTCTGCTTCCTGCTTCCGTGGCATGCGGCAAATGATCCTATGAAAGGCCCGCACAATTTTTTCTTTCATGGTGCCTTGTGCCGCCACCAACTGCTGAGCGAGCACCCTGGAAGCCTCTAGTACGGTTGGATCATTCATCATCATCAATGCCTGTAAGGGCGTAGCCGTCACCGACCGCTTCACCTCGCAGAGGTCCCGGTTGCTGGCATCAAAAATGGCCATATTCGGCGGGGGCACTGTCAGTTTTATGAAAGTGTACATTCCGCGGCGATAGAGGCTCTCACCCGTATCCTGGCGGTAAGTCGCCAGCACGCCGCGGCCGGATGTAGCGCTTTCCCAAAGTCCTTTGGGCTGGTAGGGTTTCACGCTCGGGCCCCCGATTGTTTTCACCAGCAGCCCGCTGCTGCCCAGAATGATATCTTTTACAAATTCTGCCGCCACTCTCAACCGGGGTGCACGCGCCAGGTAGGTATTTTCCGGGTCCTTGCTATAATCCGCTGCAGTAATAACTGATGACTGGCGGTAGCTGGCCGAAGTCACTATTTGTTTCATCAGCCTCTTGACGTCCCAGCCATGGTTCATAAAATCAACAGCCAGCCAATCGAGGAGTTCGGGGTGTGACGGTAATTCCCCCTGGGCGCCAAAATCACCGGACGTCTTTACAATGCCGCGGCCAAAAATTTCCTGCCACATTTGATTGACAAAAACACGGGCCGTAAGCGGATTCTTTTTACTGACCGTCCATGCCGCCAGCCCCAGCCGATTGCGGGAGAAATTGGCGGTGTCAAAAAATAAGACGGCTTTCGGTGCGCAGGGTACTACTTCAACAGTTGGCTGATCGTACATACCGCGGTTTAAAATAAAAGTCTTCCTGGCCGTATCACGGTCACCCATAACCGAGACCGTCAGCGAACTCGTATCTTTTTCGTTGATAAAAGAAAGCAGATGACGAACGTCGTCGTTGCTGATCGTCAGGACCGGTTGCTTGGCAGGTTTAGAAACGGCAACATCCCCTTCAAATCCTTCTTCCCTGCTATTATTGAAAAAAGCGAATAGCTGGTAATAATCCCGTTGTGAAATCGGGTCATACTTATGATCATGGCACTGCGCGCATTCGACTGTTAAGCCAAGAATGCCACGTCCGAATGTTTTAGTCTTGTCGATGTTATATTCTACGCGATATTCTTCCGGAATAATACCACCTTCTTCGGTGTATTTATGATTGCGAAAAAAAGCGGTGGCCAAAATTTCCTCCTTCGACGCATTTGGCAGCAAATCCCCGGCTATTTGCCAGGTGATAAACTGGTCGTAGGGCATATTTTCGTTAAAGGCATGTATCACCCAGTCCCGCCAAGGCCATTGCGTCCGGATATTATCGTCCTGATACCCGTAGCTGTCAGCATAACGGCCAACGTCCAGCCAATGCAGCGCCATTCGCTCCCCGTATTGCGGCGAGGCCAGTAACTGCGCAACAGCGGTTTCATAGGCACTGGAAGCATGATCGGACATAAACGACGACATCATCTCCTCCGAAGGCAGTAAACCGGTCAGATCCAGGGACACTCTCTTTAACAAACTTTCTTTATCGGCCTCCCCATTGTGTGCCAGTCCCAGTCCTTCCAGCTTATTGAGAACGAAGTAATCAATTTCATTTTTGGGCCATCCCGTGTCTCTGATCGCTGGCAAAGGGTGTTTTGCCGGTGGAATGAACGCCCAGTGGGTTTCATATTTTGCGCCCTGCCGGATCCATTTTTCAAATAACTTTATCTGATAAGGGGTCAAGGCGCCCAGGTGCGCATCGGGCTCCGGCATCATATAGCCCGAATCAGTAGACGAGATCCGCCGGAATAACTC
>Ga0075030_100001785_pt1 | contig 19436 bp, 16 predicted proteins | sample LitLauG_LLR_2012_FD_71393 | JGI IMG/M metagenome (GOLD analysis project Ga0075030, IMG submission 71393) | Freshwater sediment microbial communities from Pennsylvania, USA - Little Laurel Run_MetaG_LLR_2012 | ecosystem: Environmental > Aquatic > Freshwater > Creek > Sediment | place: USA...
TGTCGCTATCAACTTCAGAATTGTTGCCACGCCGAAGTTGAAACTCGGTCGCCGACACAGGCCATGCCGATTGGGCCCGTCTCAATTGACAATCTCAGGTTTTGTGGCCACCTTGGTTGGTCACTTTTCAGATGGGCACGAGCCGTGATCCGTTTGTGATCCATTTGTGATCCGTTAGCACTGCTTACCACTGTCTTCCACTGCCTTACGGTGCCCGCCGTGCCTCTATGTTGTTGAAACTACGCCTACCCCAAAATTCGAATCCTATAGCGCCCACCATCTTTTCCGCGGGTTAGCGGGATTCGCTCTCTCGTTGCCCTCCGTCGTCACACTCCCATGGCATTGATCGTATTGCGAAGGTCGGTGTCCCGCATCATTTTTTGCTTTGCCCGGATCGGAGTTTCACAGCGTCCAGGGGAGGCAGTACTATCTGCGGGTCGTCTAGGAGAGGGGTCTTAATACCTTTGAGGTAAAGTTTCCTTTACAACCTCTTTAGCGGCCGCGATAGCGAGATAATGTACCGCCGGGGACTTGACACGGGCTTTGGGGGAAAGCCATGGGGCACGACACGGACTATTTCTGGGTGGTGCTGTGCAAAAATCGCAGGGTTCACAATCGCGACAACCTCTTCTCCTGTCATTGCATACCCTTGGGTGAGACCGACTCCGTCTCTCCAGCTCCGCAAGTGAATGGAGGTCTCACGGTCTCTTGCGATGAGTGTGGTAAGGAGTACACCTACAAGGCTAAAGACCTCATGCGAGCCGAGTTGGAGTGCCCTGAGTCATTTATTCCGCATCCTCTGTTTCGGGAGCCAGCGTCGAACGTCGCGGCCAGCGCTGGCGCGATGGCCGCCGGAACAATTTCTACTGTCCACATGACCGCCTTGGGCCGTATTCGCACCTTGATTTCGTCTTTCTTCACTTACCTGCGATGAAGAAATCCCGATGTGCGCCCGGGGGCGTGCCGGGGGCGACCAGATCACGCGGCCAGCAGCGGCTGGGATGTCGCCCGCAGGCGAGTTCATCGCGGACGATTCGGCGACCCCCACGGTAGGTAGCGGGATGTAAAGTATTCATCTCTGCGATGAGAAAATCAGTTCGTGGATGTGGTCGCACGTCGAAAACAGCCTTATTCTCAACAGGCAGCCCCTGATATCCAGGGAGACTGAATCCAGCGTTGCGCCGGTCGAAGCGGGAGAAGAAGTAGCAGCCGCCTCCTAAAATGCTAGGATCGTCTGCATGGAAGGGAATCTCCCGCCGGAAGAGGCAAAGGTCGCTGCTGGCTTTGCCGGACGCACTGTGCTTGCGTTTGAGAGCCGGCGCTCCGTCGAAATCTCCAAGCTGATCGAGAACTACGGCGGCCGGGCGATGATCGCTTCGGCTACGAAGGAAGTGCCAGCAGACAGTAGCGCCGACGTTTCCCGTTTCGCGACCGAGTTGCTCGGTGGCAAACTCGACCTCATCATATTCATGACCGGAGTCGGAACGCGGGCACTGACTCGAGCCATCGAACCGTTCTGTTCGCGGGAGCAATTCGTTAGTGCGCTGAGCAGGACTTCGGTGCTTGCCCGCGGGCCCAAGCCGGTTGCGGCCCTGAAGGAACTCGGCGTGCCCATCGCATGGACTGTGCCCGAGCCCAATACCTGGCGTGAAATTCTGCAACTGCTGGACTCAAAAAACATTCCTCTAAAAGGCCAGAGTGTCGCCGTGCAGGAACACGGCATCCCAAGCCCACAGTTGATCGAGGGACTGCGGGCGCGCGGGGCGGAGACGCTCACGGTTCACGTCTACAACTGGGCTTTGCCCGACGACATTGGCCCACTGAAGAATGCAATTGCAGCCCTGCAAAATGATCGCATCGATGTGGTCTTGTTCACAGCCGCGGTGCAGGTGCATCACCTCATCCAAGTGGCTGAACAACTCAACGCTCGCGATGGCGTGATTGCCTCGCTCGAGCGTTGCATGGTTGCGTCGATCGGTCCGGTAACGTCCGAGGCCCTTGCGGAGTACGGCATCCGTGCAGATTTCGAGCCCACGCACCCCAAGATGGGCTTCCTGGTTAAAGAAGCTGCTGAGCGATCGGCTTAGAGGTGTCACATACCGGAGTGTGAGAGTGGTGACGGCAATTAAGTTCTAGCCATTGAGATGGCAGTTTGCAGCTTGCGAACACTCTCTTCGAGGACCTGAGCGCGTTGGTATTCCCGTCCCTGGATCTTGCCCATCGACAGCCGCGGGTTGCGGTGGAGCATCGGGCTGGAGACCGGGCTACTCAATCCCACGTGAATCTCGCTGACCCCGGTGCGTTCAATGATAGTGGCAGCGTCATGCAGACCGATGCCGCCGCCTGCCATGATAGTGACGCGGCCGCGCGCGGCGATCATCAACCGCGCGATCGTGTCCGCGCCCTGCAAAGATTTTTGCTCGCCGCCTGACGTAAGGAGCCGGTCGGCGCCAGTAGCGCAGACGTCCTCGAGCGCGCGAAACAGGTCGGCGGACATGTCAAATGCGCGATGGAAGGTGACATTGAGCGGCCGCGCGAGTTCGACCAGTTGCCGGGTGTGGTGGACGTTCACGTGCCCATCGGCATTGAGTATGCCGAGAACAACGCCGTCTGCGCCCAGATTCTTGGCGACGACAACGTCCCGGCTCATGACCTCGAATTCTTCGTCGGTATAACAGAAATCTCCGCCCCGGGGACGAATGATCACCTGCAAGCCGAGGGAGACGTTGGCGCGCACGCCTTCGATCAATCCGGCGCTCGGGGTGACGCCGCCTTCGAGCAAATCGCTGCACAGTTCAATGCGCGCGGCTCCGCCTCGCTGCGCTGCTACCGCGGATTCTACTGAGTCAACGCAGACTTCAATAAGGACCTGTTCGGCCATTTGTGATTAACGGAGTTCCGAGATTAGGCACCCGAGCATGGCTACCTTTTGCTCTGCCTCCTCATGGGAGGAGCGACAGTACTCTTCCTGAGCCGCCCGCCTTAGTTTCGAGGAGTCTGCCGCAAGCAGGCGTTACGACAGACTCCTTAGCGGTGGGGAGAGCTAGAAAGCGTAGTGCAAGCTGAGCTGTATCTGGCGCGGAGGAGAGCGAACACCGCTGATCAGACCGAAGCTCCCATCCTGAATCCCGTTGTCGGGATTTCCGTAGCTGGCAATATTGAAGACGTTGAAAAAGTCAGCGCGGAAGCCGAGCACGTGCTGCTCGCCCCAGACGTGGAAGTCCTTGAACAAAGACATGTCGACCTGGCGGTAGCCCGGGGCGCGCTCGGTGTTGATGCCAGCGGTCCCGAAGGTGGGCAGGCCTGAGGGGAGAAGCGCTGCGCCGTATGCGCAGATTCCATTGTCTAAGCCACTAATATTGTGAGTTGGATCCGCGACGCAGGGCTGAGCAGATGGATCGTTTCCCCACCAGTTGGTAAGGGAGCGGTTACGGATGATCAACGGGCGGTAGTGGTTCGAACGAGACTGGCCCCAGCTATTTGTGTTGCTGGCCCCATTGGCGTTCATCGTGACGGGAAGCCCAGAATAAAGGATAGCGGTGGTTGCGAATTTCCATCCTCCAAACACGGCGTCGAGGGCCCCATTCGCGTTTCCGCCATAGGTCTGTCCGCGACCGAAGGGAAGATGGTAGACACCGACGAAATTCATGCTGTGCCGGATATCCATCCCGGACGGCCCGTAGTCGGCGTTTCCATTGTAGCCATTCTGGTAAGACCCGTTGGAGCCCTCTTGATTGGGCACTCCGTAGTTGCCCGCTGAGTTTGTTAGAGATTTTGCCCAAGTGTAGTTGAGCGTGTACTCCAGACCATAATGAGACCGCTGACGCACAGTTACTTGAGCAGCGTCATAACCCATCTTGGCTGCGGACTCGGTGATCAGGAGGGGATTGCTTTGTCCGAGCAGAGCAAAATAGGGTGCTTCGTCCTGAGTTGGAAGCGGCGCGCCACTTGGAAGCTGTGCGATATCCTGCGCCTGGGCCAAGGTAAGCTGATTGCCATTACGGTAATCCGCAAGGTGCGACCCGCGTTGTCCGTGATATCCGAGGGACAAAGATAGCGTGTTCGTCAGCGCTTGCTCAACGGTCAGGTTGAACTGATGAATATAGGCAGGTTGAGTATTTTGCGGCCATGCCGAGTAGAGTGAGTTGTTTATGCTGAGCGGCTGACTGAAAGCGTTTGCCACGGTGAAGGGCATACCTCCAGAGGCACCTACCGGGGCCGGGGCAGTGGTGTTGATGGCGAGGGAAAAAGGAGGACTGGAAGTCAGGCGTTGATTGAACGAGTAGCCTTCAAAGAAGCTGGTGGCACCGTAGCCGCCGCGAATCACGGTCTTGGGCTTGAACTGATAAGCGAATCCCAAGCGGGGCATGATCTGGTTGTAGGTGGCGTTGTAGCAGGCGCGGGTGGGGCAAACCGTCGATCCGGCGACAGCTCCGGCGGGGACGTGGCCCGCGTATTCCACCGTGCCGTTGGGGAGAACGTTGGCGGTCTTGTCGTTCTGCTCATACCAAGGCTGATCATACTCATAGCGCAATCCGAGATTGAGAGTGAGGGTAGGAGTAAATTTGAAATCGTCCTGAAAGTAGCCGGCGAGACGCCACTGCCTGTTGCCCACCCAGCCAAGCGGAGAGGCAAGCGAAGTGTTGGAGATCCGGCCAAGAACAAAATCCGCCGGACCATAGCCGTTGCCACCCGGCTGGGCGGTGTAAACGCCGGAGTAAGATAACGTCCCGAGGAATCCAACGTTGCCCGCGTTGAGATAGTTCTGCTGATAGCGGGTGGCCTGCCCACCAATGGAAAGGTAGTGGCGTCCCCGCTGCCAGGTCAGATTGTCGTAGTAATTGAAAGTATTGTCGGTAAAGACTTGGGGGTTGGCGTTGGTGCCAATGTAGCTGGCATTATTGCTGATGCTCTGCCCAGTGAAGCCGGCATACCTTTGAGTGCCAAACGGAATGCCTACCTTTGAGTCGCCGGTCAGGCCAAAGAGGCCGCTTGGGTCTGTGGGGACGCCATTATTCCAGCGCACGCGGGTGAAGCCGAGGCGAGCTTCATTGATGATAAACGGCGAGAAGGTGTGGACCCAGCTGGCCCCGGCGATCTTGGTGGGATAGGTATTCCTCGCCGGGAAGGACACGGGGATCAATGCGGTAGTAAAGTCGCTGCCTGTGCCCTGAGAGTAAAACCCACTGACTTTGTTCTTGTCGCCAGGGGTCCAGTCAACCTTAACATCTTCCTGGTTATTCGAGAGGAAGGTCGACTGTTTTCCCTGGTAGTTGCTCTGTAGCAGTCCGTCCTGCGGTGCGGAATTGGGCGCCGGATAGATACTGGGATGCGCGGCCAGGAATTGCGCGACAGGATTTACCACTGGCACCTGGTTGTTCAGAAAGGGGACAAAGTTATTCTGTGTGTCAAAGAGCTGGAGCCCGGTGGCGTTTAGGGCAGAGAAATCCCCTTTCAGCATTTGCGGAGTGAGTAGGCTGGTGTTGCCAAACCCCCCCTTGTGACGGCGCACGCCCTCGTAGTCGCCGAAGAAAAAGAACTTATTCCGCACAATAGGCCCACCGAAGGTTCCGCCGAAGATCTGCTGCGTATAGGCGCTCTTGGGAGTGATCGGGTCGTTGTGGTTGTTGCCCCAGGAGTTAGCGTCGAGCTTCTCGAACTCCAGCAGGTCGTAGGCCGAGCCGTGATACCTGTTCGTGCCCGACTTCAAAATAGTGATGATCGCGCCGCCATTGGCGTTCCCGTACGTGGCGTTGGCGTTAGCCTCGACCACGCGCAGCTCGGCAATTGCGTCAGGCGCGGGATTGTACCCAATGAGATTATTTTGTGGCTCGTTGTTCTCCGCCCCTTCGATCGAGTAATTGTTCTCCTGGGCACGATTGCCGTTGATTGCAACCTGGCCGTTGTTATATGTGTTGCGCTCGATGGCATTGCTGCCAGTCATGCCGGTGGGGTCGGTGTCGATGGCGCCGGGCTGGAAAAGGGTGAGCGAGGAGAAGTTGCGGCCATTCAGCGGGATGTTTTCGATCTCGTCAGCGGAGAGGGTGTTTCCCAGCGTGGCGTCGCTCGTGTTGAGGATCGGGTGAAAGGTTTCCTGGACCACCATGGTTTCGGAGACGCCGATCTTCACGATGGCGTCGATCTTCGCCGTTTGGTTGATCTCCAGCTGAAAGGCGGGGAACTTCTCGGTGGTGAATCCGGCCGCCTCGATGGTCACCGTATAGGTGCCAATAGGTAGGAATCGGATGGTGTAGACGCCCGAGGCGTTGGTTTTCGCCAATGTTTTCACCGCGGTCGCTATGTTCTCGGCCGTTACCTTTGCTCCCACCACCACGGCGCCGCTGGGATCGGTGATCTGACCTGTGATGGAACCGGTCACGGTTTGCGCAACCACGGACGATGCGCAGAGCAGGGCTGCAAGGCAGCAACCGACGAGATAACGGAGTGAGTTTGCTTTCATAAATGTCCTTTTCGATTCTCAGACAGCCAGATCGGGACTCAAAATTCGCGGCAATGATGCGATCCCCATTCGAGCCCCAAACCAGTCGTTAATAAGCGACGCTAATAAGGGAGGGCAATCACTGTCAAGAACAAAATGATCGTTTTGTTGTAATTCAATCACTTTCAATGATCTATATCCCATTTTTTAGGCATTAATACTGGTTATATGACCCAAAAATGCCGGGAAGACACTCCTCGTCCTCTAGTCGGTTCTAGTCGTCCCCCGGGACGTCAGACCCGCAAAAACGGCCCGATCCTAGGACCGGGCCGGTGTCTCTCAGCAACGATTGCCTAGTGCGCGTCTGGCTTACACCCCTGGCTCACTTTCGTCAGGGTGTTGTTCTGCGACGCGATCTGGCAGTGGTAGAACTGGCCTTCGGAGTCGAAGTAGCTGTACTTTTGCGAACTGGTGGCCGGACTGACGTCGCTGGCCGCCACCGAGTTGGTGAGCGAGTTGAAGTAGGCGGGGAATCCGCCAAACCAAATCTCGCTGTCGGTGTGGTATTTCTGCGTGGTGGCTACGGTGAATCCGAAGCGGGCGCTGCTGACGGGGTAGATGAAATTCACCGTGATGGGGAAGCTGAAATTCTCAATCGTCGATATGGTGCCTTCGTGGCTCGATACGGTTGTCTTGGACGAGACGCTATTCTGCACCGAGGTTTGCTGATCGAGCACGGTAAAGTTCACCGTGTCGAAATCGATGGTCTGAGTGCTGGAAAAGTTCTGGTGTTGCGAAACGGAAGTGGCGACTTTTCCATGCGAGGTCCTGACGTATCCGTCGATCGTGAACTTGCGATCGGAGGCGACGCCGATGGTCCCGGTCACGGTCGAGGTGCCCTGCAGGTTCTCGGTGACGACCGGCGAGGGGATGGTCAGCGTGTTCTTGGTGACGGCGCCGCTGACTTTGGTCGATCCGTGATCGAGATAGAGCAAGAGTGACGCCGTCAACGAGAAATAGCTATCGTCATTAAACACGCTCAGGGAGACGCTGTGCGCATTGCCGTCGTTCAGCATACTGGCGAAGGGGGTGAGGTTTACGCGATAAGGGACGAAATCGAGAGTCTGCGCACCGGGCATCGGCGCCCACTGGTCGGGAAGAAAGCCGGTGTAGACCCATGGAGAAACGGGCGCAATTCCGGCGGGTGTGCCGTCGATGCTGACCTCGGTCTCACGGAAGTCTGTGTTGCCGCATCCGTAGACTTCATTGATGCTGCTCAGATCGTTGGGAAAACAGCCGTACCACTGTTCGTCGGTCGACTGGCTCTGCGAGACTACATCGAGGTAGACGCGCTCGATGTTGGTGGGCAGTGTGAAGGTTGTCGATAATTGCTGGGTCGGATCTGAGAGAATGGCCGGCAAGTTGATCCCACCGCTGCCGTTGATCTGAATCAAGGGGAGCACGACATCGGCGACTTTGCTGCCGTGGTCGTCAGCGTGCACGTGATTGTCCGCGGGATAAAATTCCAGATCCGCGTTGACTGTGAAAATTCCATTCAGAAGAGTGTTGTAGGGGGGAGGGCAGTCGGTGGTGCAGTTCTGCAGAATCATCGTGCCCTGCTGGGGTACGCTCATCAGGGCAGCGTAGTCGGTGACGTCGCGCTCGACATGCCAGGTATTGGTGAGAGTCTTCAAGGGTTCGGGAGTCGTTCCGAAATAAAGGTTGGTGTTAGCGAGGTACAGGCTGGTCGTGCGGTCGAATTGGCGTCCGGCGTTCTCGCTGAAATCGGCTTCGAGAACTATTTTATTCCACGGGCCGGAACAATTTGCGGGAGGCGTGAATTGAAAGGTCTTAGCTGTGTCAGAAAAAAATGCGAACGTGTAATTGGAGAAGAGCGGCACGACGCAGGGTTGTCCATGCGGTCGCGGCACGAGTGGGTCGGCCGTCACTTCGAACTGCGTGCCAATTTGCCGGTTCGTGCTTTGGGCAAGTACGGCGGCGGGGGTTAGGAATGATGTGAGAAGAGCCGCGATGGCCAGACGGCGAACCGAGCGACGGAGGGGATGCATAGCGACTCCTTAACTGGAGGTGGGTGTTCCGGACGGAGGGTCCTCCCGTTCCGGGGAGTCGTTTATCGCACTGCATCTTATGGATTGTCAAGAAAATCTGATCGAATTATGGCAATTCGATCAAACTATTGCCCTGTATGCATAATTCTGCACACTGGCGCCGTGGCTTGTTCTATAGTCTGAGGTTCGGCCAGCGCCCAGTTTTTTTCGATTTCTGTACGTTTCCAGAGCATAACGAGCCCGTTAAGACATGAAGACAAGAAATCGCGCAGACCAAATCCTGAGAGAGTTGCGGCAAAAAGGTAGCCTGTCGCTCGACGAGTTGATCGCAGACCTTGGCGCGTCGGCGGCCAGCGTGCGCCGGGATCTTGCCAAGCTGGAAGCAAAAGGACTGGTGCGCCGAACCCACGGTGGAGTGACCCTGGTCGAGCCGTTGCTCTACGAACCCTTTCGGTACGATTCGCTGTTCCAAAATCGCGAGCAGCATCGTACCGCGGAGAAGCGCAAAATCGGCCTTGCCGCCGCTGAACTCATTCTGGAAAACGAGACTGTGGGTTTTACCGCCGGCACGACCACGACGCACGTGGCGCGCAATCTCAGGAACCGGCACAACATTCGGGTCATCACCAACGCCATCAATATTGCGATGGAGTTGAGCAATTGCCCCGGGCTGAAGACCTTCGTCACCGGAGGCTTCGTGCAGTGGGCGGGTTCGTTCTCGCTGGTCGGCCATGCGGCCATCACGTCGCTGAGCGACATTTATATGGACAGAGTTTTTGTGAGTGTATGTGGCATAGACCCGGCGCGGGGTATCACGGTGATCGAACCGGAAGAAGGATTGACGTTCCGGTCCATGATTCAGCAAGCCAAGCAGACCATCGTGGTCACGGATTCGAGCAAAATCGGCATGGTAACGCCGGCTCTGATCTGTCCGATCTCCGACGTTCACATGGTCATTACCGACACCCGGGCTACCGACAAAGCGATTGCACCTTTTCTGGAGCGCGGTATCGAGGTGCGGAGAGTGTAGGTTCGGGTGCCCGGCGTTCGGACGAGGAGCGGCCTCCCCCGCATTAGGTTTTCTTCGCGCCTATTCTTTGCTCACTTTGCGGTAAAAAGCTCTAACCGCAAAGGTCGCAAAGGATTCGCGAAGTTCGGTAAGAAACCCTCTGGTGCAGTCTCAGTCTCAGCGCTTTCCCCTGTCCAACCCTTGATTGACGCGCAGGTAGCCACTCCCGAACGGGGCTACCTCGAAATCGGGAGCTCGATTGCCGGCGTGTCCCGCGGCGTCACTGGATCGGATCGACGGCGCCGTGCGGGTGTTCCATTGCAAGCCAACTTTCTGGGCGTGCTCCGAAGGGTTATATAGATAAACCAGCGAGCTTTGTCCGCCAGCAATCGGCTCGATCGAAGAAACAAGCACGTCCGGCGAGGAGAGCTGCAGGAGTGGACTGCGGGGTACCTTGGACTGGCCCGCCGCCACGATCAGGGGCTGCCTTCGTTCCATGCCGAATTTCACCGCATCGATCGCGCGGAATGCGGCGTGGGGCAGAATTGAATAGTTAAACGTCACTGGCCCCTCTTGATCCGCCTTGTAATTCGTATGCCAGTAGTTGTTCATGACGTACGAATAAATCAAAGACGAGGACTCGATCGATTTCATCCACGGTTGCTCGGCCCTGATGCCGCCAATTTCGATTAGCGGCGCATTCGCTGTCGCCCACGTCACGCCGTAATTGCCGTTTGAAATGTCGACCCAACTCTGTACCGAAAAGAAGTTCTTGCAGGCGCCCGCCAGTTGGTCCGCCTCGGGTCGCACGACGGCGTTGGCGACGTCGTAGCGCAACTGACCTCCGGGCACGGCGAAGGGAAATGCAATGTGCACACCTTCCGGATCACGAACCGCGAGCTTGTCGATATGGGTGATCAAGTCCACGCGGTCGATTCCCTCGACGACACGAATCTCACTGGAATAGTGCCGGGCTCCGGGCGCGTCGGCTTCTACCACCAGCGAGACCACAAGATTGCCCCGCTCTTTGACTTTCACACGAACGTTCGAGACTCGCTGCGCTTTCTCGGGGTCCCTCCCCAAAACATAGAGGTACTGATTCAGACCGGCGCCTCTGGTTCCGTCGACGAACTGCATGCCGTTCTTTTTGCACTTCAGGGTGTCAACGGCGCCTGTCTGCGGGTTGACGGAGAGGGAAATAAAGTCATTCTCCAGCGCATCTTGCTGAACCTTGGCGGCGCTCCTGCTGAAGGCATCTCCTTCCTCCACCATCAACCCCTTGGCGGAGAATGGTGCTATGTTCTCGACGAGCACCGCAAGTTCTCCAGTTGAGAGACGTTGAGAGGGCACTGGCTGGCCGTCGAGGTCTACCACGCGATCGCCCGCCGCACTCAGTTCGGGCGTGAGAAAAATAACGTCCGTGCGCGGCCAGGAATTCGTGTTGTACACGTCGATGGGCCCTCGTGCTTTGTCGGGCTCGACTGGGGAGTGGAGCGCCTTCGCCAACAACTCGCGTGACACGAGATCCGCGTCCAGCACGAACCTTCGCTTGAACTCCCATTGGTCCTTGACGAAGGGCAGGTCTGGCGCCTCAGTGCTGTTGAAGGCTCCCCAGGTGTGTTCGTCATAAAACACTACGTTGCGCCACGCCGAATCGTATTCGCTCTCGGGATAGGCGGCTGGCGAGAGCATCGACCACAAAGTCTCACCCTGAATGAGCCGATCAGCAGCAGCACGATTCAACGCGGTTTCAGAAGCTGTCGAGGCGGCTCCGTCTTCCCAGTAAGGTGTGAAGTCTCCGCGCATAACAGGAAGAGTCGAGCCGTAGCGCTTTTCGAACTGGTGGAACATTTGCTCGTGAGTGGCCAAGATGAGGCGGGGCGCGACGTAGCGCTCATTCCACTGCCGGACAAAGTCCGCAAGTGCGGAATCCGGCGGGCCGTTATCGCCCAGCGTGTACGGGAGTTGGTAGATTTCATACGGATATGAACTTTGGTCCAGCTTCCGCATCAGTTGCATGATCTTCTCGTCGCCGAGTTTGCTGAGCGTTCCATGGTGAAAGGTGGCGTAGCTGGCGCCGGCCATCCAGGTCAGCACCTTCTCCTTTCCAGATTGCGAGGTCCAGTAAAACGGCTTGTCGCCCCAGGCCTGCAGGGTGTAGCCGATGCGATCTCCGGAGTTGGGCGCGGTGGCAAAGTATTTCACGCCACTCTGCGCCAGAGCCGAAACCATGCCCCAACTGAAACCGGGAACGTCGGAAGTCACAGCCGTCGTCATGGGAATGCGGTGCTCGGCGCGCAGGGTGCGCGCGAAATCGAAGAAGTGGCTCATCTCCACCGAATTGGCCAGACCCGTGAGCATGTTCGCGTAGAGCGCGCTGAGTCCAATGCTGCCCTCGCTCACGTCTGCGAAAAATTCGTCACGCTGAGCGGCAGACGCTTGTTTGAGGTAACTTTCCAACGCCCAAATGGTTTCCATATTCCATCTGTAACGCGCATCCGGCGGATAATCTCGCGTGTCGCGGATGAGCCGCATGGCTTGGTCAAGGTTGTTCCACTGTTTCCGTTCGACATCGGGCTGCAGATCGGTGTAGCCGATGTCGTTGTGAGAGTACGGGAGCAGATATATGTCTCTCTGGTGGACCGGCGCAACGGGAACGGTGCTGGTCCCGACGAGTTTGTCGTTGAGTTTGAACACGACCGGCAAGGTCACTGGGGAAGTCACTGCCGGAATCGATAAGCGGAGAACATTCGAGCCGATCTTAAGATCGGCGTTAATCGGCTCGTGATTCGGAGTGCGAACTTCAAGCGTCCGGCCGCTAATCAGATTGTCGAGGCTCAGCCGCAGTTGTTGCAGAGTTTGGCCGCCATCCTTCACCAGCGCGGGTTCGGCGCGCACTTGCGGGACAAAATTAAAACGGTGCTGAAACGTCATGTACCAATCAGGGCTGCCCGATTTGTCGCCCCTCACCTCGAGCGTCAGGGGCTTGCCGGGCGCGAAATGTTTCGCGGGTATCTTCAACGTCATGTGCCCGAACAAATCGCCGGCTTTATCTGTCATCAGCGAGGCAAAAGACAGTTCGGCCCCGTCCTTGCCGATGATCTTCCAAGTGCCGGCGGTTGAATCCTTGGTGTTCTTGAATGTGAACCAGAGCTGTCCATCGATGAACAGGTCGAATGCGTGGATATCTTTCTCCGCAGCGAATCCGGCACATTCAATTCCCGCCAGCCAGATGAATTGCAGGTAGTTGCCGGAAGACTCCGGCAGTGGATCCGTTTCCCAGGAGATGGAAGGCGCGATCGTTTGCCCTCGGACGAGCAACGCTGAGCCCGCATCTGGATCGGAGGAGTGGTATTCGATAGTCTGGCCGTCGATCGACGAGTGGTACCCGTTCAGAAATTCGGCCACAGGTGCGACGGGGGCCCCGGTCGTTGCAGGTTCCTTCACATTGATGACAATTTCATTTTCGGTTCGCGGAGCGAGGGAGCGTGCCCACAGAAGACTCACGAGAATCGCCGCGATCGCACAAAGCTTCATCGAATTCCTCCCAAGGCCGCGCCTGGCGCACCGATTCTGACGGATTCAGGACTGACACTCGAAAACAACCTAAGGATTATGTCAGATCAACTTTAATGATCCAGGGCAAGTCAAACCGGCCAAAAGCAGGTAGAAGTCAGTGCAGCGGTAATGGAGAGCAGTTTTAGGTGGATGATTATCGCTCCGCCTATCTTTTGAATTTTGTCCTGCCCCGTGCGGAAAAGCTAACCAAAAGCAAATGACCGAGGGCCGGTCCCAGGGCCGGTCCCCCGATAGCCTTGGCTGCGGAGTTGGTCCCCGATACCCCGTTGTGCTCTGGAAAAAAAGCAAAAAGAGCGTGCTCCACGTCAAAGACCAATCCATGGCTCCAGTGTACTTTGCAACGGGAATATGAGGTAAGGCTGGAAATGAAGAAGTCCGCTGCTGACGTGGGTTCCCGCGAACTTGTCCCGGCGGAGTGGTTTCGTTCAAACGTGCTAGTTAAGTTTGAGCAACATAGGGTCCGGACGTTCCCAGGTACTCTAGACTCTTGCGTTGATTGCGTGTTGCAGAGGCGCCCGAAACTCAAGTTCAAGCGGTACCTGCTTTACAATGACGGTTTGGTGCTGCCCGGGACATTTGCCGTTGCTGGCAATGTCATGCTGATCGAAGAGCGCAACCTGCCCGACAACGAGGGGAAGGTTTGCTTCTACTCGTGCGCCGACTCGCTAAGTCTCATTTGAAGGGCTCGGCTTCGCGCTTCTCGGATGATCTCTGAGTGCGGGATTATAGGTAGCCGAATCAATCACTTACAATTCGATTGCCGATCCGCGGTAGTTCCACTGCGGGCCAAGAGTATTCTGAATGCGTTTGGAAGGGGGAAAGAGAACACTCCTCCTAGCCCTCAACCCCATCCATTTGGGACGGACAACTTACACTTTGGTCAGGTTTCTCCGCGATAAAATCTGGGATTGAGAGTAATCATTCAAGGAGGCGGAGGCATCGTCTCCCAGCGCCTCGGGGCCTTCTTCATCGAGCAGGGGAATCACAAATCTCAGTGCTTGAATCTCTTTTCTAACGCGGGCGCAATCCGCTTCCCTTTGCCGCAGAATGTCATAAATTTCTCTCATTGAACCAACCTTTCAATTCTTTCGAGCACTTAACGTACCACGATTCTAAGTCATTTGGATACAACGATGCGTGGTGAGTGGCGTATGTAATTTTATCGGTGTTGTAGGTCGATTCGGGGGTTTTTGCGCAGGTGTTTCCCGCGCCGGCAACAGGGCGCACCGCTCTCAACGGCCGGCACGATTTTAGGCGTCGGGACAGCACCCTGCAGAAGGGCAAGTGGCCCAACAAACTGGCCGAAGTTTGGCTACAATTGACACTATTCCGCCCGTTGCCCCGACGCGGCATATTGTCCAGTAGGCGCAAACGGGTAACTTAGAAACGCGGGCCCGTAGCTCAAACGGATAGAGCATCGGATTTCTAATCCGAGGGTTGCAGGTTCGAATCCTGCCGGGCCTACCAGAATGTTCTCCCGCTGAAAAATCCATCCTGCCTTTGTACCAGTCAAAACTGCAGTCCGAGCGCGCTGCTTAGAAATGCGGCGACCGGGGACATTTTGCGGCACGTGGCGGCGAAAGTCGCCATGAACCTGGGGCTGCAGACTTGTTGGTCTGTGAACTCCACGGCCGTGCCCAGATCGCGAAGCTTGAGGTCTTCGACGAATTCGTGATCGGAGGGAAAGCCTCGCGGAGGACGGGAGAGTTTGCCGGCGTCGTCCCAGTTGAGGAGTTTGCGGACCGGCCGCCATTCGTCAGGGCGCGATACCATAGCGCTACGAACCTTGAGCAGGGTAGGCGGCTCGGGGTGCCACAGACCGCTTGCGGCAAAACATCCGCCGGGCTCGAGATGGAGATAAAAGCCCGGAGAGTGAACGTCTTTGCCTCGGTGAGAAAAGCGCATGGCAAGGTGCGTTTTGTAGGGACGCTTGTCATGAGAGAAGCGTGTGTCGCGGTAGATGCGAAACAGCGACCCGCGCGTGGGCCGGGGATCGGCGACGAGATGCAGAGTAATTTCGTATAAGGGCACAGCGAAGTCGGTGATAAAACGCAGAGCGGGCTGGCGCACGCAGGTTTCATATTCGTCTTTGTGAGCCTGGAACCAGTCGCGATTGTTGTTGCGCTTGAGGCGGGTCAGAAAGCGAAAAAGTTCGGGAGTGAAATAAGCAGGCATGGGTATACGGTAATCAGTCGAAGATGGGATTGTCGAGTTTTGGCGGTCAGGCGACCGTGGATACGGGCATTTCCTCTAGCGCGCCGATCTCAGCGTCCCAAATCCCTTCGAAGTCGACGAAGTATCCCTGTACCTCGACGCCGGGAATCATGGCCCTCAAGTTCGCGGCAGCGCATTGCAGTTCGCGTTGGTGATGCGCGGCTTCGGCCGCCGCGTCTCCCCGGAATCCTGCTGCCAGCCCGCCATAGGCGCCGCAATCGGAGTGCAGCATCAGGATGACGCGCCGGGTGCCGTGCAGCCGCATGGATTTGCGGATCTGCTCCAGAACGAATTCCCGGTCGGCTTCGTGTTCCGGCGAGGCCAGCACCTTGGCTCCCCCCGCGATTTTGATGGGGTCGGAATTCATAACCCCAATGCGCTTCAGAAATTTGCGAAAGCCCAATTCAAAGCGGTTATCGAAGCACCACAGAATGGCCGCGTCGCAATGATACTTTTCGCGTGGAGCGTCGAAGTGGAATACTTTCTTCACGGAAACCCTCCTCGACGAAGAAAATCTAAGGTCATCTTACCTGAGAAATTGCACCGCCCGAACTACCAAGGGTAGTACCTCAGTACGAATCGTGGCCATTCTGTTTTAGACGGCGTCATCCTGAGCGCAGCCGTTCTTCAGGCGGAGCGAAGGATCTCCCGGGAGTCACTGCCGGGGGAGATTCCTCGCCCCGCTGGTGAAAGCGCGGGGCTTCGGAATGACGCCTCACTGAAAGCTGAAGATTGAAACTGAGGCACTACCTAACCCCGGTGCGCGTTGCCATTCGCTAGCGGGCACGATAAGATACTCCGTACACGTCTTCTCCGCTTTTATCCCAGTAACTTTTTGGTGAAGGAATCCCCGCGGGCGAGGAGTGTGCGACCCGGCGCGGCGCAGTCATATGCCTGCGCGAAATCTCCGTGATGGAGTTGGACGTGAAAAAAGGCAAGACCGCGGTGATCGTAGGCGCCCAGTGGGGCGACGAGGGCAAAGGCAAGATCGTCGACGTGCTGTCGGAGAACTTCTCCGTCGTAGCCCGCTATGCTGGCGGCCACAACGCCGGCCACACCGTCATCATCAACGGCAAGAAATTCATACTCCAGCTCGTTCCGTGCGGCGTGCTGCGCGCGGGCTGCCGCAGCGTGATTGGCAACGGCGTTGTGCTCGACCCGCTGGCGTTTCTGAAGGAGGTCGGAGCGCTTCGCGAAGCTGGGGTGAAAGTCGACGGCAATCTGTTCGTTTCCAACCGCGCGCACGTGATCCTGCCCTATCACCGGATGATCGAACTGGCCGCGGAGAATGCGCCGGGACGAGTGAAGATTGGAACCACCTCGCGCGGCATCGGTCCGGCTTACGAGGACAAGATGGGCCGCCGCGGCCTGCGTGTGGTCGATCTGCTCGACCTGCAACTGCTCAAGAAGCACATCGAGAACGCGGTGCGCGAGAAGAACATGATCGCGCACGCCCTGTTCAACTCCGAGCCGCTCGACGCAGACAAGATGTATGCGGAATACGCTCAGGCCGCGGAGAAGATTGCGCCATTTGTATGCGACACGGCTGTCCTGCTGAACCAGGCGCTCGCCGGCGGCGAATCAATCTTGTTCGAGGGTGCGCAGGGGACCATGCTCGATATCGACCATGGCACCTATCCGTTCGTGACTTCCTCGAGCGCAACTTCGGGCGGCGCGGTCATCGGGACGGGCGTGGCTCCGAACGCCATCAACTCGGTCGTCGGAATCACCAAGGCCTACTGCACTCGCGTGGGCGAGGGGCCGTTCCCGACTGAGGAAGGAGGCCAGGGCGGCGAGAACCTGCGCAAGCGCGGCAACGAATACGGGGCGGTCACAGGTCGCCCTCGTCGCACGGGATGGCTCGATCTGCCGCTGCTGCGCTACTCCGGCATGATCAACGGTACTTCGTGGCTGGTGGTGACTAAGCTCGACGTGCTCGACGATCTGGGCGAGATACCGGTCTGCGTCGGCTATAAGATCGACGGCAAGACCACCGCGGAGGCCCCGGCACAAGCCTTTGGCTACGAGAAAATTGAGTGCATTTACCGGAAACTACCCGGCTGGAAAACTCCGACGGAGGGCATTACGAAATACTCAAAGCTGCCCCAGAATGCGCGGGACTATCTCGCATTCGTCGAGAAGGAAGCCGGAGCGAAGGTAGGCATGATTTCCACCGGTCCCGACCGCGACCACACCATTCTGGTGGACGAGTTCGTCGCGGAGTTGAAGATGGCTGCGAAGAAGGCCTAAAATGTCCTCCCCGGCTGACCCCCAGCAGGGAAGGAGCGAACGATGGTGGTGTTGGCGGTTACCTGGATGGCAAAGGTTGGGCACGAAACCGAAGTTGCCGCGCTGCTTGAAAAACTGACCGAACAATCCCGCAAGGAACCGGGCTGTGCTATGTATCAGGTACATCGGCACAAGACCGAGGCGCGCCGATTCTTTATCTACGAGCAGTACAAGGACGATGTCGCGCTCGAAGCGCACCGCACGGCTCCCCACTTCCTGCAATTCGCGCGCAAAGATCTGCCCAGAGTGGCAGACCGCGTGGAAGGGCATCTGTTCGAGCCGCTGGGATAGTCGCTCCAGGCCGCCCGGTTATTCTGGCTTTTTCGCGTCCGAGGGCTGAGCGGGCGCTGGCGCGGTCTTGCTGTAGACGATGCTCTTAGTCCCGCCATCACAGGTGCCAACCACTTTGCCTTCGCCTTCCTTGCCTTTATCCACGATTTCCAGTGAATAGCCGGCGACGTTTTTCGCGTCCAGCTTCTTTGCGATTTCGGCCTTGAGCTCTTCGCAGGGTTTTCTTGCTGTTTGCCCCGCGCCGTATGTACACACAAAAAGCAGAGCAGCGGCCACTGTCCACGTTTTCATGATGTAGCTCCTCGCTTCGAGTGCAGTATAAACCTCGAAGAGCGGGATATCTGTTACAGCCGTACGCAGCGGGGTACTACTATTTGGGTGTTTTGTCGATCATCAGCTCGCCGCCCGAGGCGTAGCTCTCTTTCGACACTTCGTGGAAGGCGACTACGATCGCTTCCCGCCGCGCCCCTGCTTCTTCGACTAACGCATCCGTTATGCGCTTTGCGATCTTGCGCTTCTGATCGGCAGTTCGGCCAGAGAGCATTGTGATCTGAACCATGGGCATGGAAGAGCTCCGTAAGACCTCGTGTCGCACGCTCCGGCCGCGATGGCAAGATGCCCCCTCGACAAGATCGGGGCAGGCGCTCGCAATAGCCGCCGAGACGGCGGCGCTACTTAGCTAATTCATATCCCGCAAAGAAAAAGCTCAGCTCGAACCGCGCTGTGTCTTCTGCGTCCGAGCCGTGAATGGCATTGTGCTCGATGTTGGTCGCCCACTTCTTTCGGATCGTGCCTTCCTCCGCCTGGGCCGGGTTGGTCGCGCCCATAAGTTTGCGAAGGTCAGCGATCGCGTTCTCTTTCTCCAGCGCCAGTACCACAATCGGCCCGCTCGACATGAAGTCGGTGAGCGTATTGAAAAACGGCCGGCTGGCGTGCACGGCATAAAACTGCTCGGCCTGATGTTTGGAGATTTCCAGCATCTTCATGGCCAGGATGCGGAATCCGTTTTTCTCGAATTGTTCGATGATGTCGCCGACAGCATTCTTTCGCACGGCGTCAGGTTTAACTATGGTGAAGGTGCGTTGCAGAGTTTTCATAGTTCGGTCGATAGTCCTTGGTCGTCAGTCGTTGGCCGGTAATAGTAACTCGTGCGGCGGAACTGCGGCGTGAAGAGATCTGAATCTGACATCTTTAAAAAGCTTGTCGTTCATGGAAGGTTGTCATTTCGCGCGTACGAGGAACCTGCTTTTTCCCTGTCCTCGGTACAAACGCCCGGTACTTAAACGCTTACTCCGATGGCCGCCGCCAGGGTCTCCCCAATCGCCGCGGGCGACTTCGCCACACGAATTCCGCACGCTTCCAGTGCTTTGATCTTCTCCGCAGCCGTGCCCTTGCCACCAGAGATGATCGCTCCCGCGTGCCCCATGCGGCGTCCGGGAGGCGCGGTCTGCCCGGCAATGAATCCGACCACCGGTTTGCGCACGTGATTCTTCACGTAAAGCGCGGCAGTCTCCTCGGCATTGCCGCCGATCTCACCGATCATCAC